>Ga0206941_10002_pt1 | contig 114905 bp, 98 predicted proteins | sample Alteio_BWOrgHeat_9_FD_153251 | JGI IMG/M metagenome (GOLD analysis project Ga0206941, IMG submission 153251) | Enriched cells from forest soil in Barre Woods Harvard Forest LTER site, Petersham, Massachusetts, United States -... | ecosystem: Environmental > Terrestrial > Soil > Temperate forest >...
TGAATATAACGATTCCATTTACGAAAGGGCATACTACCGTTAATTCCAATAGCAGAATCGACATGTGAATCCATCTCGATGTTAATCAAACTACACGCAGAGAAAGAATTGAAATCGCGATAGGATTAGTTTTGTTGTCAAAAACAAATAAACTATTTTTCGCTTTTCTTTTCGAAAAATCCTATTCTACTTATAATCAACATCGACACCACAAACAACATGTCCATTAAGTTAGCCTCCACTGTACAGAAAAGAAAGGACGAACATAATAACGAATGTTTCAAACCTTATTTATCGCTAACATGCCTAAGAGTAAAATATCTAACTCCGGTCAATCACGATAATCTAAGTAAAATATTTGATCCCATCATCAATAACTTCAATTATCCTAATAAACTAGATCCAGAGAAAGCAAACAAAGATCGATATCATTGCTACAAGCATAAAAATAAGATAATAATTAGCGTCAATGAAAATAACAGCGATAAAACAAGCAATGAAAAAATAAGCGACGAAAGAATGGGAGGAATACTAATAACTACTAAATATGCTGTTAGTATGGATCCTGTATTACAACTATTACGAGACAATATCGAGTTTGAAGTTATTTTTACAGAAATGACGTATAAGGGAAAATTTAACGCTCAAATATGGTCAAAATTAACAGACGCCTTTATCGAGGCGATGATTGCAGATCTGCAATCATTAGATATTCTCCTCACTCTTAGAAAGGAAAGAAAAGATGTTATATATGAACGCAAACGTAAAACTTTCACATGTAAGGATAAATGTGATAACAATGTCGTGCCGTGCAATGAAAGTACTCTTGCTAGAGAAATATGTATCTATTCCGACGGAACTATATTTGCGTATAATGTAGCTAATCCGACTACACTGGAGAAAATCTATAAGTACATCGAAACGAAATTAGTCACAATATAAACCTTAGCCAGACTATTATTTCACATCAACTAACCGATGTGAAGTTTTTAAATACTATCATAATCCTGAAGGCCGCCGAAGGCGGGGGAGCGAAGCGAGCGTGAGATTTTTGTTAGCTTGTAGTTGTGTGGGGATCGTAGGGCGAAGCCCTGATCCCAAAACGCAAAATAAGAAAAATACTCGAAAGCGAGCTGTCATCCTCTAGAACTGATGGTCGCATTTGGCACAGGCGCGGAATAGTGTTCCGCCCTCATCACCGCTTCTTGTTTGTTTCTCCTCCATTATGATTTCACCGTGTTTGCATTTAGGACATTCTCCTTTCATCGGAATACGTTTACGCTTCTGCAAACTCAACTTCACCACTTCTAATTCTCGTAATCGCGCTAAGGCCGGAGCATCAAAGATAGTATGATCCACAATGGACAAGCCTCGCTTCAATCGTGATTCTGTTTCTTTCACGAGGAGGCGAATATGAGAGGCAAATTCCGCTTCGGCATTAGCTTCCGTCTTGCTTAGATCAACCCCGCGGTTAAGGTCTTCAACATTAGGATTAACTGTGTTTTGATTATTGTTTTGTTCGTTAGGCATTTCGCCTTTAGCAATGTGAATTCCTCGAATGAGATCGTAAACTCTAATAATTTCTTGAATCTCAACTATATGATATTCAGGAATTAGAATCTCTTCTCCGGTGAATCTATCGTTACGTAGAACTGTAGTATAAAATAATCCTTGTTGCATACCATCTCCAATAGAATAGGTAGTGTCGAAGATCAAGCTAATTATCGGTGGTGGTAGATCAGCAAGTAAAGATAATCTTGTTCTGATATCTGAGGGTGAAATATCAACTACTTTTGCTTTCACTGGAGTATTGAGTATCTTTTTGGGCTTCGCCATTCGTTTCAATTTATCTTTATTCATGGTGAGGCTATTATGTCAGATGTACGATGAGAAAGTAACGTTTTATTTACTTTTCCGATTTTTAATTTTTCGTTTTTATAATTTACTATACTTTACGTATTCTATGTTTATCAAGACAAACCCAAACTACATTATCATTTTCCACTCCCACCTCATGAAGAGTTTTATTTTCATCAAGGAATCTACCAATAAAAATCAACTCCAATCCTTCAGAGTTGAAATGCAAACGGCTGATTGTTTCTTTAATTTTGAAGATTTTAGAGTAGGGATTCAATCGTACAGAGTGATACGTATCACTCTGTATACCTCTAAAATTAACAGTGATTAGTAATTCAATAGTACATCTGGGACAGAATTTAAGTTGCGGAACGCAGATGTCGCAGACTACTTTATGTCCGCACGGTTTTAAGGTAATGTTGAAGGGACGATCTTCTTCGAAGCAAATAGGACATTCGTTATCTGTCACTTCGTCCGTATCGGTTGTTGCTTCTTCTGTATTGCCTTCGTTTATGTTGTTCATTTCCGTCAAAAATTTTAAAGTTTCAAATCGATAAGGTTAATTGTCGTTTTTATAATTTATGATCGTGTCATCGATCATAAATTGTTTATTTTACATTTGACGGAGATGCATTAATCGCCGCGAATAGCATATACGACATGAACGATAGTGTCCGACGGTATTTTATAATCAGAAAATTTACGATCGCTGTCAAGAACTCTTCCAGCAAATATCAATCGTGTAATATCAGGATTCCTATCAACATCAGCAGCAATGTCACATATAATTTGTTCTATCGTTGATTGAGGATTTATTCGCAGAGGCACAATACTACTCGAAGTTTTAAATTTGATAGTTATATAAAGCTCGACGTTGCATCTGGGACAGAATTTAAGTTGGGGAGCACAGACATCACAAGCTGTCTTATGTTCGCATGGTTTCAGAGTAATGTTAAATTTGCGATCTTCGAAACAGACAGGACATTCATTATCGACGATAACTTCTTCGGTATCTTCTTCGGTATTGTCTTCGTTCTTCTCCTCTACGATTTCTTTAGCATCTTCTTTGTTATCCATTTCAATCGAGAATTTTTGAGTTTGAAGTGAATGAGACTAATTTTTGTTTTCCGAAAAACTCATACTTCTCCCGCGCGTCTAGCGCGGCCAATCGTGATTTATGATCGATGACGATCATAAATTTTCATCCAATATCCTACAAATAAATTGTTTGCAATTTGCCAGCGAGCGAGATGTCAATCAAATTTAAATGCCCATTGCTTTGGCTTGGGCGCGGTAGATGTTGAAGATCTCATCGCGACGCGTCAACACGACCTTGTAAGAAGCAGCATAACCGTTGAACAACTCTTGTGTGATTCCTTGAGCATCGAGACTGGCCTTAGCCTTCAACAAATCTCCTTCGCTGGAGACGACTGCGGTAATAGCCTTCTTCAATTGATCCTTGGTCTCCTTGAGAGCCTTGAATTGAGTGTCGAGTTGAGTGAATACTTGCTTGAGTTGATCGGTGAAAACTGGACCGGGGACTTCCTTGCTGCGCTTATCAACGAAGTTCTTAATCAGCTTTTGAATTCCAGTGTAACTGAGGTTGTTCAAGTCGATCGGTTCTTCTCCAGTCTTAGTTGATACCAATACGTATGGTTGGAACAATTTCTTCATGACATCGTCGCAAGTGAAACGAGAAAGATCGGTTTCGTGAACGAGATTGTTAGCCAAGACACGATTGGTGAAGAACTTGGTGATCATAGCCGATGAAAAGATAGGCTTAGATCCTTGTGGCCACAAGAGACTGTTTTCCTTGAGTCCAAGAGCCGAAGCCATTTCTGGCTTAATGAACGATGGTGCAGAGAAACCAACAAAAGCGCCTCCAGTCTTCTTGGTAGTTCCCTTCTTGAGCTTGGTCACAATTGGAACTAATTTTCCAATGACACTGGCAGTGGAGTTGAAAGTACTACGCAAACCGGCATGTGGACCGTAGACCTTCTTTCCTTGAAGGCCATCTGGTAATTGACGAACTTTCATGTCGTCACGAATGGTAGAGGCGATATCTTCGATATCTTTAATGAGAAGATCGACTTCGGCGTTATAAGCGGCCAAATCAGGATCGACGGGAACTTCAGGAACGGGTTGAGCAACAGCAGTAGCCATATTGAAAAGTTAATGAGACAAAGGTTCTCGAAAAATGAGAAAGTATTGAATTTAAGAAATGTCCTAGGGAGGATTTTTACTTATCTAGGAATGACATTTCAAAAATTCTGTTTTTGCCGCTATTTTCTCCATAAATCGCTTAAAAAATAATTCCCTGGTTTGGTTGTCGATTTTGAGTATAAGAGAATATGAGAGTGACACGAAGGAGAAAATAAACTCATGTTACTTCTACTGCTGGAAGAGGCAAAGTTAGAATTCGTGTTTTGAGCCTATTCGGGCTTCGAAAAATCTTCCGCGTTAAGTAAAACGACACATCTTATGTTTGTTGATATTAGATTATTATGGGAATATTAGAATTGGCTGATAAGGCTTCAAAAATAGGAAATTTGTTGAAATGGCTTTTCATAGTGGTAGTTGTGTTAGTTTTAATTTATATGGTGTTAAGAGCTAAGAGATTCAAGCCGGAAGTGGAGAATATGATCAAAGATGAGTTCCGTCTAGCTAAACATATATTCACGATAAGAGACGCATTGTCTAGAGATAGCAACGATTACGATGATAATAAAAAAGAACAAACAACTAAGAAGGATAGAAAAGATAAAGACAAAGATGAAAAGGAGGATAGAAAAGATAAAGACAAAGATGAAAAGGAGGAAGTAGAGCAAAGCGAGAGGCGATATCATAAGTTGCGTAAGGGAAGGGATGAAGTTCGTCGAACAGGAAGCAAAACTTCGACTTGGAAGCGAGAAGAACTATGTCGTAAAATATTAGAAGATTATTTCGACGATTATTTCCCTAGCGTACGACCGAAATTTCTTTCCAATCCTGAAACTGGTCGACCTTTAGAACTTGATGGATACAACGCTCGCCTTAACCTCGCATTCGAGCATGGTGGAAAGCAACATTATGTGTATCCGAATTATTATCATAAAACTAAAGAAGAGTTCGAAAAGCAAGTCAAGCGAGATAAATGGAAATATCAACGATGTAAAGAATTAGGAATTCATGTTCTTGTTATCTCTTATGAAGTTCCGGAAAAAGACCTTGAGAGTTATATCTTAGCCGAACTCAAAAAGTTAAAGATGTAAAAATATCAAACTGTAAAATAACTGCGAGATACGTAAAAATAATTTTTAATTTCAAAAATCGGAAAATCAAAATCGAATCTCACTCTTGTTTCTTACCGTTATACATTACTTACGTTGATCATAATTTAAAATGCCACACACGATTGAAATAATTCTGGGTACGATGCAAAGATCCTATCGGTCTAAATATCACGGCATGGTTCTTATGAAAATTAGATGTCAATGTTGTCAAAATTTATATACTACCGATGATAATGTTAAATTATATGAATATATTATATACACTGATATGCGTGATGAGGATGGAAATGATGATCATATCAAACGTGTATGTTGTGAAGCTTGTTCTCATCAATTTCCTATACCGGATATATGTAGATGTCGAGGATGTATAGAACCATACGCTGAAAGAAAAAAGAGAAAAACTCTCAAGATGAGACAAAGAAAACATGATGACGCTATGTTTCAAGTTCCTTCCTCGATTAATATTTATAAAATCGGAAAAAATCAATATCAACGAAAAATATTCCTGTGAACAACGACAACATCGCATTAAAATATAAAAAGAGGGCGATTGATAAGGATCTTCATCGGATAAATAGAATTTTATTCGAAAACGGTAAACGTAACAAAGATAGGTACTTCAAATAAAAAAAATGTTCATCTCCTTTTCGGTGTGATACCATACACATTATATTATTACAAGTATTTTCTTGTAATAAAAGTTAAAAGCGACAGCAGATTCAAAAGCAATCACTTGCTTTTAGTTGATCGAATAATTGAGATTGTTTTCCTCGATCATGAATAGATCTGCTTCAAAATCTGGCACATTATTAGGCTTACCTCCAACAAATACCAACTCATCTATTAATTGGACAGATATATCTCATGGATATTATCCGACTCAAATGTCTCTTTCACCTACTAATCCATTTGAATTATATTATTCTGTAAGACCTATGACTTTAAGTGATATAGAATTTAAGATGCCGACTCCAGTTACATCCAATTCTATATCGGATTCTTTGTTTAATGGGGGATTTAATAAGGGATTAAATAATTTAGGTCCAGTACCTTTGGATATTGATCCAAAGGAAGATGCTATTGCGTCTCTTATTTTAAGATACAATCAAGTACTAAATGATGCAGGAATCAACAAGAAAGAATCGGCAGAGAAAGAATTAATACTGATAGAAAAAGAATTAATGCTTCGTGATATGGATAATATGTACATAGGTGGAAATTGTATTCCATTAGAATATATTAATACTCCCAACGGAATAAGGAAAATTTATGAGGCTCTTAATGAACAACCTCAGAATAAAGTACTTTTTGATTGGATGTTCTGTTCCATCAATACTTCTTTCCACAGTAATGTCAGTTTTAATGCCAAGTTAACAAACGTTCGACAACTTATAACTAGAGTGACCGAGTTAGACAAATCTGAACAAGGTCAAATGGGTACTGTATGGGAGACAGAAATTAAAACCTTAACCGATTTAATTTACCTAAAAACTAGTAGAAGTGGTGATGTATTTCATGAATTTTTCATAGGTTACGCATTGAATTCTATTCGTGATCTTACTCCTAATTATATGGCTACTTATGGAGTATTTAATTGTTATAGACCTCTAAATAATATGCCTTGTCCTTTTGAAGAAATGCTCGCGCAACAAAGAGCTTATATTAATAAATATCCTCAGTATAATTTAGGGATCAACGATATTGATTATCCTATAGATTATCTAGTAATGGAGAAGATTTCCTTTGGAGAAAAATTAGGAGATATACTTTACAATTTTAAACCAGCAAACTTCGACGATTTTATGAGTATATATCTACAGATAATTTATTCGCTAGGAATAGCTTACGAGAAGTTAAACTACACACATTATGATTTGCATACGAATAACATTTTAATAAGGCCTATCGATCCAACTAATATTTATCGATTTATGATGATTCCTTATACTTTGAATGGAGAAACCCGTTATGTAAAATCGAGGTATTTAGTGAAAATTATTGACTATGGGCACTCTCATATAACTAAAACTTATCAAATTTCTGACAATCTCACTGATGATTCTACTATTACCATGGAATTCGGAAACGTGGAAGGACACAATAGAGGAGGTAGAAATGCGTTTCAAAGCAATCCTCTTCATGATATCTATAAGTTAACTGGATATATCATGTTAGATTTAATGGAAGCAGAGAGAAAAGACAAAGAACAAGATGAATTTGATGTGATCAAATATAATGCTAACCATAAATCTAATTATAAACCTAAGAAGATATTCGTCTATGATCGAGACAATTATCTACTTTCTCATGTTTATCGATTGTTTACAAGATTTGATCCCTTCAGAGATTACAACAGTAATAATTTATCAATCGAACAGTACGAAGAATTGAAAGATTCTATCTCTGAAGATCGTACTAAAACTAATTTCGTTGTATCCATTGAAGGAAGGGATCATCTTGTAAATGATTCTATGAACAAAAGAGAAAATCCTCATATGGACACTATAAAATTCGTCTCTAAGATTTATCCTAGGGTGATCAATAGCGTTCTTTTTGAGCAGCCTAATGACGGACAAAATACACTGGTTCTCGATTGTTCTAACGGTAAATGTTACGATGCCAACAAAATCGAGGCCGAAATCCGCATGTAAAATTTACAGGGCTCGCTTTCGAGTATTTTTCTTATTTCACGCTCGCAGCCTCGGCATTATACGAATATCTTACAAAATATTTAACGTTAATGATATGACGTTAAATCGAAAACAAATTAGAATAAATTTAACGTCATATCATTAACGTTAAATATTTTGTAAGATATTCGTATAATTCCACTTCACAGGAGGCGAAGCCGACTCCCGAGCGAAGCGAGGTTGCGAGCGTGAGATTTTTGTTGCTTGTAGTTTTTAAATTAGGGCCCGCCAGGGCCAATGATTAAACGATAATGACAAAAATACTCGAAAGCGAGCACACTTAAGCGATGACATCCTTAGGGTCGAGTTTTCTTAATGTTATGACGTCAACCACCACAATAATTCCATTAATTGATTCTTGAACTCCTTCTACATATCCAATAATATCCGCTCCTAACAACGTCTTATCTATTTTTCCAGCATCGAAAGGAGTATAAACATTCTGTTGTTGCCCATTATTATAAACCGATGTATAAAGCCATAAATTTCCTGGAGCTGTTTCATTTCCCACATGCAGTACTGGAATTATTTTCTTATTCTGCGTCCACAAAGCCAACAATGTTGAATCTCTATCCCAACCTTCGTTATCCATAATTTTTCTTGGAACCTGTCGAATATCAGTGATTGGAAATCCCGTGCTACCTACAGTCTTCTTAGTCCATTCTAATTCTCCTGTCTCTAGATTACGCACCTGTCTGCTTTCTATGTTTTCCACCAGAGAAGAGATATTTGGATCGTCGGAATCTCTTAGGATAAATTTCCCTCCTAAAGTAAGATTTTCATTGGCGGCAAAAACGCGTACTATTTCTCGTTCAGGTTTGCGACCAGTAACCTTCTTTATCTCTTCCTCAGAACGATATTTTTCTTCAGCACGAGCCCGTCTTCTATCTACTAATTCTTTATCAGCGTCGAAGTCCGTTTCTAAGGCCACTACACAACAAGTTCTAATTTCCGGAGCTCGATCAGTTAAAGTCGGTAAATATAAAACTGCCGCAGCTGCGTCTTTGGGACTGTAACCTCTCGCAGTATACCATGCAAATTTTTGTCTGGGAATAGTGAGGTTCTTCTTGCACCCTCTACACACATTAGCCTTCATCCTATTGATGATTTTATTTTCAGATTTTCTGAAAATAATTTTTGTTTTTAATTTCGTCACGCTCCTTCTACTCGAAATTAAGAGTCAAAAATCGATAGACAAAACAAAAAGGACCGCAAATTTTAAATTTATTAGAACTTTCAGAGAGTTTAAGCATGACAGACATGGCGAAATTGGACCCAAACATGAGAGCACGTAAAATTCTCAATTTATTATGGACCAATAAAGTGAGAATATTTTCCGAACTTATACATTCTATTCCATTGTTACGTAACGCAATTCTAAATCCATCTTTGAGTTTGATTCTCGCTCCAACCGACGATGCAATCAAACGTCTTGAAATGCGAACAAGAAAGACTGCTGAGTCCTTCAAAAATAATCTTGGAATACTTGATATTTTAGCTAATCATATCAGTATAAAACCATATCAAAGGAAACCTCCTCTTATTGAATCTATTAACGGGAAAATTTATGGTACTAATCGTCAAGAGGTTGAAAATCTTCAAATTGTCAGTATAAGGAAGATCGATGGTGTCACAATCATCATAATCTCGGTAGTTGTAATTCACGAACCTCAACTCGATAACGTTTTAACTGATTCTGGAGTGTTCGAATCTCTCGACTATCAAAATTTTCTCAATATAGTGGAACACGGTAAATTGAAAGGAAAAGATTTAGTATCATTTTGCTTGAGTAATGATAAGATCGGTTATATGTGTGATCGTACATATACAAATGGAAAGACCCTGTTCGATAAATTACTTTTGATAGAATTCGGATTGACGGAACCTCTTGACGACGATAAAAATGCAAGAGAAACTTATATTCGATTACATCAATCATACCGTCTTTACGCATCCACAGCAATTGCAACAGGGCAAAACAGTTGGGCGATAGAATTTGAACCGGTGTTAGATTCGCGATCTGAAGAAGCGATTATGGACGTTAAATCTATTAGAGCATCTGGACAAGAATTTTATTTGATTTTAAATAGTTACGGGGAGGTTTTATTGTCTAGTGAGATCGAAACTCGTGAGGAAGATGATGCTGGTAATTTGATAGGAACGACTTACAGTATGTCCGACGCAAAACCCATTAGTTTTGATCTTCCTAATATCAAAAAGATGACCACCATAACTTACTTGAAGCAAATGACTTATGGCAATCTCGTGACTCATAGACCCATGCGTGATGCAAGTACGAATATAATTTTTCTTGACGAAGACGGTGCAGTCTATGAAGCTGTCTATAATAACAAGACGATCGAACCTGACTGGATCAATTATGGTTCAGTCAAATCCGATTGGTCGTTCTTTATAGATAATATTGTCGATATCGAAAGTGAGGGTCTTCGACTCTATATGTTGAATTCTAGAGGAGAAATATTAATTGCACAGGATGATCTTAAAATCACAGACAAAGAGTATGAAGCAATAGGATACGAAATGACTCCTGCAGGAGATAAATTCTTAAAGATAAGCAATCCTGTGGGATTTTCAAAACTCTTTCGTAGAGGAGCTATAGATAACAACGGATCTGTTCATCGAGATATTTACGTCGGAAATAAACTCCCGAACTTCGTGAAAATAGAAGGTATGTCAAATATAGTAGAAGCTGATGCATTATCAGCCACCAGTACACACGTAGATAATACTGCCGCCATTTCTTCCGATGGAATACTGTACATTTTCAATGACGATAAATTGACAGTGCATGACACCGCTCCCAACGGAAGAAAATGGAAACATGTTTTCGTTAATAAAGCTTATACTGATGATTTCACTGCCTACGTTATAGATGGAGATAAAATAGTACCGTTTACAAATGTACCTATGACTGATGGTGAGTTAGTACAGTTACCTGAAAAGTTCTTATATTATCAATCGTTATGGCGTGGCATGATGTATCTAACTCCATAAGCATAATCGTTTGTCCTCGATGAATAGTATTAAGATTAACTGTATTAAATTTTAAAATTTATCTAACGTGCGTTAGATAAATTAACCGTTACTCATAATAAACAACAGTCAAAGATTAGCTAATATGAGCTTCATGAGAGTTTTGAAATCGTTTAGGCTCATATTCATACTCTTACGTAGTACTATCGATTGTTGGAGAAATTCCTTTAGTGTGGGATGACATCTCTCGCAGAGGCCATATTCTTCTCCTGTACTCTTACGATCATACAATTTTAATATTTTCATCTTGGTCATGGGAGAATCTCGATCGCATAAATAACATTGAAATATATGCTCGTGACAAACTCTAGTCGATCGCGTTAATGCTTCGTCACTAGTTCCCATATTCATGGCTTGTATACTTTCATCGCAGACATAATTATTACATCGAATCCCTTCAGAATCTTTAGTTGTATTGATATCAGTCAGTACATCGTAAGTGTACTGACATTGATATGAAGGAGTTCGATACAATATGCCTTTGCAGCCGATGCTATTTGTTAATCCATGATTCGTGGAACCGACTCTAACCACAATTATAGATTTAGTGGCAGTATCGGAAGAAATGTCCTGATTATCTTTTCCTATATATGCATCGGGAGTATTCAATCGAATTTGATTTAATCTATTAACTATATGGTTACATGGGAATTTATGATGGAAACATACATCAGTCAAAGCTAAAGTATCGAAGCGTTGGTTTCGACAATCCGTGCAACAAATTATTCTACATATTTCACACGATTTGAAGAAGCCGGGTTGAGCTTGATGTTTACACGTGGGACATGTTTCGCCGCAATTGACGCAATACCTATAGCATTTACTGCAGATTTCCTTCTTACAGGAAGAGGATAAACAGTAATATTTCTCTACAATATTATGGGTGTTTCTTTTACGAAGCTTCTTGCTTCCACAAGGACAATCTAAAATATATGCCGTAGAATTTGGATCTTTTTCTTTATCGGTTCTTTCTCGTTCTCTATAAATTTTCTGATTTCTTAATCTCCTTAATTTCTTTTCCTTCTTCATTGCCGATTTAGATCTGGCTCCAGTAAGCTCGTTCTCTGCAATAATTTTATCGTCAGCAATATCATTCTCTTTAGTTTTATTAACTTTAACATTTTTGACTATTTCCGTGTTGTAAGCGTCGAGGGTGTCCTGATGAGCTCCTTGAGCTATGGCGCAAGTACTACATACGATTAAATCTCCGTCAGATAAACATCGTATACAGACTATCTTCTCGCAGAGGATACATTCCAAAGGATAATCTAATAGCTCTTCGACACCGCAAACGATACAATTATGATTATTCATCAAACGTTATAGAGGTCAAACAATAATAAACTTTATCTTGTTCTTTTTCAGTTACCCAAAAGTAACTGAAATGGATTTTGTTTTTTAATTATTTATTGCTTATGGTTTATTATTTGATGTGTTGTATACTCAATTGTTGATGGAAAATTTTGCTACACGTGCTTGTGCCGCTAACTGTGAGGCAAATTTGGGATCGCTACGGGCTCTGTTTTGCTGTTCCTGTTCTTTAAGTTTTTGTTGTAGATAGACATAGGCAGCCGCATAGGGAACTTTAACTCTTTCTCCCAATTTTATACTAGCATAGATAGCATTGGCATTATTATGAGCTACAAAGGCATCAAGATCCGCCTGATGAATATTCTTGTTTAATAATTCTATCCAACTACGCTGGTACAAAATATCAAATTCTTCCAATCGCGCTTGTACTATTTGTGGTGTTAATTCTGATAACGCCTCATTAGTACCTGATGACAATATTTGAGCATTAACCAAGAATAACTTAGCATTAGATATCTCTTTCTCTGCATTTGCACTAGGAGTAGGCATTAATGATCTCAAATAGGAAACGAAGGTAGTGGACTTAACTAAATGATGTCGTGGTAGATGACTTGCAATTTGATCCGCTCGTAATTCCTCTGCACATGTCTCCTTGTAACTCTTATATTTGGATGCGGTAACATCATTATATTGAATAGAACCGAACAAAGGAAAATGAAAAGCCTTATCCTTGAGGTTAATAAATGAAGTCTTGAAATGATAATTAACAATAACTGCTACCTGTTTGATACGTTCCAGCAATTCTGCTACCGTTACGTATTTCATTACTACTTCATTGACTTGTCTTACAAATTCCACAAAAGAATAGAAATCAGGATAATAACAAGGAATCTCAGCACTATTCTTAGCAATATACTCTTGAGGTATTTGATAATTATTTCCGTTGCCTGTCATAGTCCATATTATATATCCCTGACCAAAAGTCAAATTGGCTACTTGACATTCTATGTAGGATTTCCCAATGAACATTTTATCCGGTATATTCTCAGCTAATAATGATGATACTCTTTGTTTCAATGATGTAGAATTCTTATCAAGAGTAAAAGAATCCATGATTGTGATTTGTATCTGGGTTTTAACATTTGAAATTAATTTTAAAATTTCAATTTTATTTACTTGTGTATATTGTTGATATTTATTGAGGACTTTTGATTTGTGCCTTAAACTTGGTTAACATTTTGTTTGTCCATATTTCTTCAGGTACTTCTCTGTTATAATTATCGATAATTTTCTGAGCCATGTTTAAATCGTTATTAAAATCACATGTATAGAGTCTTTGTAAAAATGATTCTATATGTGTGCTAGAAAAATAACTTAGACATCCGATAGATTTATCGTGTATTGATTTGTCCTCCTCTATGTATTTATGGAGGATTATCTTTTCTACGGCACAAATTCTACTCATATATTTTTGACCGTCATAATTTATTCCTGGTATAGTTAATACGCATAAAGTAGCTCTGAAAAAGCACCAGTGAGGAGTAATGCAAACGAATTCTTCTTCATCGGATATATTTTTAAAGATTAAACAGTCCCATTTCTTTACTTTAACTTTCTTAATAGAATCAATGATTTCAGGAGGCCCAAACAACATTGCGTATAGCATTTCTAATCCCAAATCGAAATAGTTAGAAGCGGATTCAATGTTGTCCGCTAGAGATTGGGTTTCTAATTCTTGAAGTCGTTCTGGTAGGTCTTCAAAAGGCAAAGGAATATCATACCATCGTTTAGAAGATATCATCATGTCGGTGCTGTTTACGCCTTTCCAAGTGGAAGTTAATACTTTATTGCGAAATTCTTGTGGAGCGTCTGGACTATACGTCATCTTCTCTACTAATTCTTTACTTAATTCTCCTTGAGCTATCTCTTTCGATACGAATTTGATTAACGATGCTATAGGAATCTCGGAGGAGATACTAGCTAGATATTGCAAGGAGAATTTATGAACGGCGTCAAAATAGTCTGTTTTAAGCTTCTCGATGTAGGCTCGTTCCGATTTAGGTTTATTTTGTTCGTCTTCTTCCACCTGCTCCAAGAGACTAAAGATATTTGATCCATGGAAGCGACCCGCGGTATCGTCGATAATGGCCGTACTAAACAAATTACAAAAGTTGTCTTTGCTGCTGGCATGATATAATTGCGATAATTCTGCTGAAGCGGAAAGAGACATTTGATGAACACGTTGTGATTCCGCAATTTCGTTCCATGGATTATCTATAAATGACGAAGGATCACCGAGAATCAAATGCATTTGTGCTTTATGATACTCGATCATTTCTGTTTTCAACATCTCTTCGTATAAAGAATCCATGATACAAGAAGGAAATAATGTTGTAATTTTGATTTTCGAAAAATTGAGAAAATTGAAATAATATTTTTACATGCACTCTTAATTAAAGATTTTCGGTTGTAGAGGCTCATTGATAAATAACTTGAAGATGGAAGTTACTGCAGAACAAGTACAAGGAAATGCCACTACACAAGGTATCTTAGTTCTATTGAGTCCAGAGCAACAGAGAGATTTGTATTACACCCTGGAGGCGAAATTACAACCTACTCCTGATAGCGTACAGACGAAAATTGAGGAACTACAAGAAAAATATTTCGATTTGGTGTGGCTGGCACGATCTCGAACTGAAAATCATGACATTCCCAATGTCAAAGCTGCTTTTGATCGAACTCGCGTTAAGTATCCAGGAGAACTAGAGAAATTACGCGGTGAGAATGGAAGTTGGCAACATGGTTTCAATTCAGGAATGTTAGCTTGCAGTCGTTTATTAAATGCTTATGCTTTGCCTCGTTATCATCGTCAAGTTATCGATAGTGGAGAAGACGACAGCAGTGATGAATTTGTTATAAGTCGAACGCAAGAGATTGAAACCGCAGAGGAAGAGTTTCCCATGCTTGACACGTAAGTTTGTTGGAGCTCCCTTTCGAGTATTTTTAGGATTCTCGTCTGCTCGGCCTAAACGCCCTCGCCGTTTTACATGAATTTATAAAATATTTAACGTTCGTCATAGAACGTTAAACAAACTGAAATTGATTTAGTCACAGGAGCGGAGCGACTCCCGAGCGAAGCGAGGAAGGCGAGTGTGAGATTTTTGTTAGCTTGTAGTTGTATAGGGATCGTAGGGCGGAGCCCTGATCCCAAAACGAAAATAAGAAAAATACTCGAAAGCGAGCTCTAAACTAAAAAGAAGTTGAAGTGGGGATGGTAGCGTTTGACGCTCTTAGATGCTGTACCAAGATAGAACTGCCATATTACTTTGCTTTCGTATGACTGAGGTTGACTATATTTAGGACGGCTTAATATATTAGATCTATAAAACGTATATAATTCTGTCGGGTCGACATGTCGAGGATGATTAGATACGCATAAATCTCGCACATATCTGGCATCGTCAAAATTGCTTATTTCCTCACCATAATATTCACCTAAATGTTTTGCTTTCATATTACAATCTCCGGAATCTTCATAATCATCACCGAAATCTATTTGTTTAAATATTATCTCACCTATGAAATGAGGAAATTTTTCCGCTATTTGTTGTGGATTGTCACAACAACCATCTTCCGGCATCGAATATTTATCAAACGCTAAACCATAATAAGCTTTGTCCCAACGTCTATTCCCTCCCGGTCTATTAACTTGAATATATCCGCCTGTACGATCTACTCCATTCGCATATTCTAAATTTCCAGTATGAGAGTTCAAGTTACATTGCCTAACTACTAGCCAGAAATCATCGTCCCGGGCATGATAACGATCATCCTCTAGTTCCTTTGCGAATTCCTCCCCGGAAAGATTCTCCACTAAATGCTGTTCTAATCGGCGATAGAAGCGACTAAAATGCATCCGCACGAGATTGAACCAGTTGATCTTTGACGACAAAGTGGAACCGAAACTCTTACTAGTGGTTAGCATAAATCTAACCACTTCTTTCCGTTTAAGATGACCGAGAATAATCTCTATGACTCCTGGAGAAAAGAGGGCGAAATCTCCAAACACAGTGGGCTCAGTCATTCTCTGATTATGAACTATATTAATTCTTAAGAAATATTTTAAGAATTAAACTCTTAAAATATTGAATTGATTTTAAATAATAATGACGATAATGGACCCTATACAAGAAAGGAATTATGTTCTGGTGAATGACGGGTAGAACTCTTACACGCTCTACCTAGATATAATTGCCATGTTTCATACTCGTATTCATAATGTGGTGAAAAATTAGAAGTTTTAGTCTCATTCAAAGGTGAGTTTCGTATAAATCGGAACAGTTCTATCGGTTCGACTAATTTTCCTCTCCTTAAGATACATAATTCGGCAACTATATGCGATGAAACGAAATTTACTATTTCCGTCCCATGATACTTTCTCAAGTGTTTAATATCTAAATTTCGATCACCATTATCACCGTAATCATTTCCAAAATTTATATTTCTAAATTCTACTTCTCCTATGAAATAAGGAAATTTAGCGGCTAATTGCCAAGGGGAATCACATGAACCAACTTCCGGTAGAGAAAATTCATTAAAAGTTAAACCATAATAAGCTTTATCCCAGCGACGATTTTTACCTGGCCGATATCGCAATTTAATTTCATCATCGCTATCATAACTATAATCGCTATCATTTGCGAATTCCGTTTCACGTTTTATCGCGAGTAGATGAGAATTCAGATTACATCGTTTGACAATGACCCAAAAATCATCTTCGTTATTCTCATCATTGTCCATGATTTGTCTACGAAAAAGTTCTCGGTTAAAATCTTTATGTGACATATTTTCAGGTAGATGCCGTATCACTTGCTGATAAAAGTCAGAAAAATGAATCCGCACGAGATTGAACCAGTTGATCTTTGACGACAAAGTGGAACCGAAACTCTTACTAGTAGTTAACATGAGTTTAATGATTGTTTGTGATTTTAGATGACCGAGAATAATCTCTAATACTCCCGGAGGAAAGAGGCTGAAATCTCCAAACACCGTGGGCTCAGTCATGATATAACTTGAATTTGTTGATTTTTCCTGACGGGAGATTTTAAGGAATAAAAATTGATTTTAAAAATCATTCTTTGTTTACGATAACAAAAAACCTGTCAATAATTCGAGACTCACTATGACGAGTAAGTTACTTAAGATTGCTCGGATGGGAAACTACATGTATCAAACTTCCTCCGGTATCGTCAAAAACACAGCGGTGCATTTCGATAACTGTAAAAGATACGAAGCCAACGAACGCTTGTCGAAACTGAAAAATTTCGATCGTCGGCCATCAAAGTTGTACTATCCTAATGTACGAGCACTTTATTTCACTTACTGTCACAAGGAATTCCTAACTGATATTTTACGACCCAACGATTTTCCCTTATTGCGACGTATTTATATTACCTCACATCCGTTTGAATTGGATATGATGCGTCAAATGCAATACGTAGAATGGATAATGGGAAGTAATTGTATCAAACATAAAGCAGCTAATCGCAGCGAGAAATCCAGTAAAAATCACGACAAACATTGTAGCAATAATAACAGAGAAGGCGATGGGAAGGACTTGAACATTAAAATAGTTTCCGATGTAGCTCTGAGAAGTTTTATCAACAAGATGAAGCACTGTGAATTGTCGGTAACACCATTTGTGGGAGCTACATGGGATTTTCGCTGAAAAATCAACAACAGAGATTTTACTTATGTCGTTATAAGTAAAAAGATATTATAAGTAAAAAAGAAAAGGTAGATGGGTGCGAGAATGTCCATCGAGGCCAAAGCCGCTATTGTCGGAACCTTAATTTTTACTTCGCCTCTCATGATTATCGTTCCCGTGTCTATGATTATGAGAGATCGGTATCCTCCAAATCCCATGAATTGTTCTTATGGAGATTGTTATTGTCCTCCACGAGCCAAAGTCAATTGCCGACAACAAATCCAAAAACTATCACAAGACAAAAATATCGATAAAAATGTAGATGAAAGTGTAAATGAAAATGCTAATAAGAGGAAAAGGCCGATGCCTTTTGGTCAATATCAGTACGAGTCAAAAATTGATATCAAACATTAGCTATAATCATATTTGAGTTTATTTCACGTGTTATTACTTCTTGTCTCGAGAAGTAACAATTATTCAGATGCGCTTACTTTTTAGTTTTCTTGGAGCTGTAAACTTTGTCTGATTTTACGTTGGGCTTAATCGTGGTTGGCTTATTTTTTGTATCTGTCTTAGTGTATGATTCCGGAAAATAAAAGTATTCTGAATCGTACGAACCTTTTTGAGATGCAGCTTTTGTAAGATCGTCTCTCTTCTTATAATAAGCAGATAGATCGTCCTCTTTCGACATAGTTAAAGTGTTTGTTGTTTCGCAATGGTTTCTTTTTAATTGATCCTAATTAATATCAATATCTATTATTTTGTTTTGCTTTCTATTTCCTTTCTCTTTCGTTTGTCTTCGCAATATTTGTAGTTACGCTCGTCTAGCGCGGACGAGCGTAAGATTTTTATCGTCCGTAGAGGTTATGTTATTAGGGACTGGCGACCCCTATGATGCAGCGAGGACGCAAAAATTACTCGGAAGCGAGCTACAACCCCTTGATATTGAGGAGCATGGCTTTATAATTACGATTCCAAGAATTAACAACGCTGTCGCTTGGAACTGGGACGTATTCTAAGTACACTTTCAAACAGGAATATGTATCATAGGAAGGTTTTCTAGTCATAGTGCTATTATGTAGTAACAATTGTCGAGCAAATAATGCATTTTCAGGGCGTGACAAGGCATGAATTGTACTTGTTGATACTACCCAAATTGCTTCTGGATACAATTCCATTAAATAAATTTTAATTATTTCATACTTGGTATTATCTTCCAATATCAGTTCATTAAACTCCTGTCTATTTCTGTGTGTATTATCTATGTGGGACTTATTATTCTTTAGTGCATTTTGATTTATCTTGTCTTCGGCTCGGAGATCTTCTACAGTAATGTTCATATTCTTGATAAAAACTTCACACGGAAGATTACCAATACATCCATAACATAAATGTCTCATTTCAATGAAATTTATTGCATTATTAATATCTAGGGTTATAGCCTCGAGAAGAGTAATATTTCTGATATTGGTCAACATCTTAATTAATTCCGGTAAGATGAAATCCGTTAAGTTTTTGTTTTGTCCTATATTGGATAAAATGTTAATTAAACGTTCAAATCGCATTTCTATTTCGTTCTCAGGTGTATTTAAATTCTTTAAATAAATGACTATCTCTCTATCGTTCTTAGTTAATATATAAGATCGATGTTTAAGTAAAATAGCAATAGCATCAAACAACAACGAAAGTAATTTGTGAATATCCGCCGATGATCCTACTATATGACGATGAATAAACGTTGGATCATTTTCATTAAATTCTTTTGAAAGCAAATAGTTACTAGCAAGAGGATCGTCTATTTTAAGACTCAGATAAATATCGACTAAATAAGAAGCATTAGTAGGTTTGATATAATTGGAATCGTATTTGAATCGTAGATTATCAATCTGATCGTATTCTTCGGTGTAATCTTTAGCTGCTTTATTTATAATAGATTCCTCTTCTTGGCGTCTTTTCTTAGCGTAAGCTTTGGTCAGTTTCTTTCGACGTTCTTTTTCTTGCTTAGATAAAGGTGGTCGTTGCACGATTTTTCTATTATCGCTATTGTTATTATCGCTATTGTTATTTCTATTATTGTTATGATCTACATTACGGGCGCCCAAATTCCTATACAGCAATTCCTCGTTGGATTTATCTCTATTAATATCAAAATTATTGTTGTCATATTCGTCAATAGCCTTTTCCAAGTACAAATCGTGTATTGTCTTCCAATGGTCGTATTTTTGCCTCGCATCGGCAGCAATCATGTTCATTCCTTCTCTCCATCGCCGATGTCCTTCCTCCTCAATCCTTCGATTTTTATTATTATTTATAAAGTTATCGAAATGCTGTTGGCGCAGATAGGCAGCTCTTTCTAATACTTTTACATACGGTTCTAAATCATTCAAATAAGCTCTTATCGCTCCTAGGTAATCTAAATTAGAATAAAGAGAACGATCAAAATTAGGCGCCCACAATCCGGCTAAAGTTTCTGTATCAGGAAGATGTTTCTGTTGATAATCTTTATATAATGCTATAGCTGAACGTTCTTCGTCGCTTAATTCCAGTGACGTATCCATAATCAGATGGATTGTTAAGTTGGAGGTGAAATTTATATGTTTTACTTTGATTTAGGAAAGTAAACGAGCTATTTTAAAATAACGTTATTTTTTAAAATTTCACCTCCAATTTACTAATAAGATGAATCTCAAAACCAGAAGATGGTTGTTAATATTAGATGTATTGCAATTGATTAGCGCTATCGCTTGTTTAAGCTATTTTGGATGGCAATTAAACGTCGCTCTACAACATCGATTTATTGATGAATATCATGAGGATTGGTGTTATCCTGTAACGAGAAAAGTAGCTATGCTAGACAATTGTATCTTGGATAACAGTTCAGGTGGGTCAAATAATCCTAATCCGCCGACTATTGCTAACGCCTATATCTCTATGTGGACAGATGATCTAGGGAGAAATATCGTCGAAGATCCTTTCGAAGCTAAGAACAGTTACTTGAAAGCGTTAGCAGATCAAATTGACGTCAAACTCAAAGCTAATCGTACTTGTATGTGCCGTTCCAATTCATACTCGAATTCTGCTAGTGATAAAATAAATTCTAATCCGTGTGAAGCATGGGAAATATGTATCTTCAATAGTGCCTTCGTTCGTCATATGCAAAATGGAAACTCTCGCAAATTTACTTCTACTATTGCATTTATCGTCGGCAGTTCTTTGACTATTATTTTCTGTATTGCTTCCATAGCTATTACGGTGGTTCTTATTAGGCGCGAAGCTCAAAATTATACTCCTTTAGTGTCAGAGGAGTTATTTCGTCAGTGAATTATGTACGCTCGCTTTGGAGTATTTTTATCATTCTCGTTTTTGAATCGGCCCTGGACGGGCCGTGATTCATTAAAATTACAACCGATAAAAATCTCACGCTCGCTGCCTCGGCCTAGACGGCCTCGGAAACCATAAGAATAGACAATTAATAACATTTATGTTTGAATATTAACTAAAAATATTTTTAGTTAATATTATATGAGTTTTATTCAAAACCAATCGGATTAAAATTTACTTAAGAATTTGTTATGAGAGAATGGACCGCTTCGATTTTAATAAGCTCAAATTGATTCTGGAAGAGGAAAATGTTCCTTTGAGTACTGGTACTACTGAAACCATGCGTAAAGCGAAGTTATCTATGAAAGCCTTAGAGCAGTTTAAACTCATCTTTGACGCATGTGAAACTCAAGACCAGTTCAACAAACTCTTTATCAATGCTATTATGGAAGATAGTAGCACAATTGATATTAATGCTTTGTTCGATGAAATGATAAGAGAGCCTAGAGGTACTACCGAAGAAGAAAAGAAAGAAGATGAGATTGCATGTAAAGTGTTAGAAGAGAAGGCTATACAAATACAGAAAGATTACCAAAATGCTATTGCCGAATTTAGTAGAGAGTATATGGCTTCTTTAGTTCCAGAATTACCAACAGAATTATTGGTGAAGTTCGCCGCAGATGCTATTTGCACTAATCACTTGAATGTGGAGTTTGTGGATCGCATGAAATTCGACGCTGACGCTCCAATTAAACTTCGCAATCAGGAATTAAAGGGTAATTGGAGCCATGAAACCAAGAAGTTAAAGACCGATGAACAGGAAAAAGAGATAAAGGAAGAAGAAAAGGATGAAGAAGCGAAGCCGTGGTACGAAATCGAATTTACGCAAGAAGAACAATTGGCAGAAATGGTTAGAATCGCTGAAAGATTAGCTGCGAGTAACAGCGTAGATGCAGCGAGAGTTTTCAAATCCGCGGCTAATTTAGCTAATAGTATAAGTAGGAATAATGTTAGAGAAGGACTCAAGGATGAACCTATTCGATACGGAGATAAACTATTAACCTCTAGCATTTGTTTGTTCAAATCTATCTTATGTAGTATTGTCATAGAGGATGACATTTTAACTACTGAAAAAGAAATTCATTATTATATACAGGAAGAAGATCGTCGACTTGCTGCTGATAATACTTTAGTTTTGAGCAAACATAATCAATTAATAGGGAGTGTATGGTATCCTTACTTGTGTATTCTTATTATTGCCTATAGAGATCATAATTTAGATCATTTTAGCGGTTTGGTGGTTGATATGAATAAAAATGGAGTAATGGATTCGTGGATGACTAGTATGATGTTGACTCTCAAGAATAGAATAATAAGTTATAAAAAGGAATGAACTTATTGGAAATTAACATTCAATTGAATGTTAATTTTATTTTAGTACGATTGTTACGATTCAGACGCTATTATTTTAATTCAATCATGGGCTGCAAAGCCCAAATATCTGATTCAATATATCCCATGTTCGAACCCCTAAGGACTCGGGCAAAGCCGTTACTTGCCCACGAATTTCCCCAGGAGTTTCTTATTATCCAATATTTGACTTGTTCTTTCTGCTTGGTTACGGGGTTAGTTTCCTCTGACACGCCCCATCCGGTTATATTGATAGCATGATATCCGTCCATTTCTTTTGGCTCGTCTTTCCACCCGTACCCGTAAACTCCAGATTTATGGTTGTAAAAGTTTCTAGAGTCACGAGGTATAAAAACTTTAATAATACAGCAAACCGGACCATTCATCATGATCTCTTCCATAATTGCTTTTTCATTCTCTGCCAAATTCTGTTTGTTCTTTGGATCCAGAGTCAACTTACTAGGAGGGAAAAGATTTACCCTGTATTTACGAACTCCTTTGTACAATCGTAAATTATTAGCCACGGGATCATGACAGATAAATGATTCTTCGTAGGGTATACCCTCGTTACCAGGAATTTTCTCTCGATCTACTTTTCCGGCAATACGCTCAATATCAAACTGTGATGTCGTTCCATGATCCACCAAATACTGTAAAACATCATCCAAGTAGTTACCTTCGCAGACTTTGGGACACACGTTATCCTTGCCGCATTTCATACATGCGGCTAAATAATAAGGGGAAAGATAATTTCCATCGGCTAATTCTTTTCCTCCGGATTGAATTCGAAAACGATCGGTAGTCATATTGGAGACACTCATGGCCCAACAAACACCACATCGTTCTTGATCGAATACTCCTCCTATCATTCCTGACCATTGCTTAATAGAGGAGAAATTCTCAGGCAGAGTAGAGTATTTCAAATTGCCGTTAGCATCACGAATAGTGGCTTGAACGCTTCTTCGTGTATATTCAAATTCGGAGTCTTCGTCGTAGTTATCACGCTCAAAAGTAGGAATCATATTTGTTTTGGTCATCTTCATACGCTGCTCGGGACTCATATTAGTTCCATCGACAGTAGAAATATCGTCATTAATCGAATCATTAGAAAAGTTAGCATTTTTGGCTTCGAAAGATTTTGGAGAATATGTCTCCGACTGTTCGTTATGATTGATGCGTACGTTATGATGCGAACCAAATTCCTCTTGAGTTTCAAATCTACGTCGGGGATAGTTGTCATTCTCATAATAGATATTATCGCCGACATTATTATATTTGCACTGATTCTTATGATGATCGTCATGGTTATGATTATCATTATAATTGTCGCTAAAACTATTGCGGAAATCGTTAAAACTGCTGAAACTGTTGAAATGGTGGCGATTATTAGCCACCATAATAACTATCAATATAATCAGTATAATAATTATCGTTAATAAGATTTTATCGTTGCTACTCGTCATTCTTATTAAATTGTATATTCTTGTACGAGAGTAGCACTTGATATTGTTTTTGATTGCTGGTTGCAATTTTAAAAAGGAGAAGCCGAATATAAATTTGTTTATGGCAATTTAAAAGATAATAGTAGGAAGTCGCTATGAGTAACTCTCCTGATTTGTCCGAGCCGATCAGTACAGGAAAACCCAATCATAAAGAAGCTTATAATAAATATATGGATGGATTCCGCATAAACAAACATATCATTATTTACGTACTACTCACAACTATAATCTGGTTTATGGCTTGGCACTTCTCCTTGGCTGCTTTCGAATACTATAATGTTAGTTCTCAATTGATTCGAGGCTTTATGTTCGCTATTTTAGCTGTTATTGTTATAATTATTGCTTGGCGCCTAAAGTAAAGCAAGTTAAAATTTCACGTCAATACTTATATGACGTGAAATTATACCATTAATTATTTATTTTTAGGCTGAAATTTCATTCCTCCGCCGTTACTAGCAGAGGAATTCTTGCCATTCACTTTAGGTAACGAGCGTCGCCATCTCGCTTCCTCTTCGCGACGTTTTCTTGATTCATACTCGTGAAAGCACGTGGCTTCATTTCTATCGGCCACCGTCTTTAATTTGATACAGGTGCGACAAAGTCTTCTATCTCCAAACAAAGTTATCTCTTCCCAACGGCTACATTTTACAACATCGACACAGGTTTTAACGAATTCTTTATCTACAGCGGCATGACATTCTACTTGCTCCGGCCGAATTATATTATTTCTATCGCTCTGAATATTAACTAGATTTCTCAACGATGATATTTCTCCTCCTATTAAACCGCTCCCTACCATGATATTTCTTCCGATTTTAGCTTTTTCGTAGAGATCACGATGGATGGTGACGAATCCGTTGCATCGCCGTCCTAAATACCAATAACTCGCATCCGAATAGAAATATTTCACCTTAACATTGTTACTATCTATCGTATTGTTACTCGATGTATTACTTATAATATTCTCGCGCTTCTTTATCTCTCGGGTTACTATCTCTCGTAATGGTTTGCAAACTCGGTTTAAGGTTAATAGTTGACGGTAGTCGAGATGAGTGCATATGATTTGAAAGATATCTCTCCAGTATAAGAAAGAGTCCATTTGAGTAAATAAATAGAATATGTATCGTTTTTGTTATAGCAACACCATAACAAATCTTTTTATTCTATTTTCAATCTTAATCTCAATAGTTTAGCATGGTCAATTAAAGACGGATGACGGTGACCGCTTCAGTAGAGGCAGTAACGTTAGTAAAGCGCAGATAGAAGCGTCCATTGGAATTGGGACCCACGACGGCATTACCGATTAATGTGACTCCGTTTCCGGCTGCCAAAGTGACAGTGTAGGTCACGGAGGCCAAATTGACGACGTTGAACTCGTATCCGCGTCCGACGACAACTGGAGATACTGCTGCTTCTGCTGCCAACAATGCTACGGCAGTAGGAGTAGTCAAAGTAATAGCAACCGCGGGAGTGGTCTTAAGAATTCCTGATTGCACATCTGTTGCTACCAAAGTAGCTGAAGTGTTGGATACTGAAACATCAGCAAGGTAAGTTCCAGCAAAACGAGCTGACAAATCAGTCAAGCGTGCATCTAAGCTAGCATCGACGGCATTTCCAGGACCTAAAACTTGTCCGCTCTTAGTCAAATCGAAATATGAGGCTTGAGACATTTTCTTATTTAGTTACTGCGAAAACAGAAAAAGTGGGATCTCGGTACGCTTAACTGAGATTATTTTTGTTTAACAGCCTTTTATTTGCCGATTTTGCGTCTCGATTCCATTTTCTCCCGAAAATAGAAAAAATTATTTCCTGAAAAACGAAAAGAAAAACTATCCCTCGAGTTCATTTTGAACCTACTAAACGCGATATGAATAGAGGTGGTTCCGGACGAGGTTCTACACTTGCTGGTCGAGGCAGGGGACGAGGAACATTAGCTCGTCCTCAGCTCTCCTTAGATCAAACATTAGATGCTCAAACTTCGAGAGGTTATAAGTCTCGACTCAATGCAACGAATGAACAAACAGGATTTTCCGTCGGTACTGTATCAGGAAAAAGACAGCAAGATTCAAATGATAGATTAGAACGACAAGGAGATATAGCGAAGAAAGCTATGCCCATTCGACAAGTAAAGAAGATTTTCAAGCAGAATCAAACTACGGGTAACGGCAATTTGGATCGAGTCATCGGTAGCCTTATGTCTCCTGAGGACATCAAACGATTGGGATCGGCATGCGATTTAACTACTTTGGGGAAAGATAAGTCGTGTTTGGAAAATCCACGTATGGGTCCTACGGAACACGATCAGGAATGTGCTACCTGCGGATTCAAGGTAGGAAAATGTAATGGTCACTGGGGAATGATGACTATTCCTCCCGGATCAGAATTTGCTCATCCCTGGTATATCGACGAAGGAATCATTCCTGCTATAATGAATTTATTTTGCTTTACTTGTTTCAAGAGAGATCTGGAACGATATCGACGTAATGCTTTGGATCCTAGTCAAGATTTTATTCCCGCTGCCGTGATGAAATTCGATCGTCTTACAGTGAAAACCATGGAAGATCAGCTAGCAAATTTTAATCCCATTGACAAACTTAAAGAGTTGTCGACACGGGCTCAGAAACGCGCTTGCCCCGTAGGAGACGCTGCCACTCATTTTAGAAATCAACCCGATAAGAAATCTCACGATTTCTATATTGTAGAAGTGATAGGAAACAAAAAGGAAGATAACGCCGATCCCGTCGATATTCGAATCATGCGTCTCTACCTAACAGCTATTTCTAACTTTATCGAGGTTAATAATTTGGAAGACTTCTTCGGGTTCGGTAAAATGCGCTACGAAGACATGATTATTTCTATCATTCCTGTCTTGCCTACCTGTAATAGACCTACGATGGTAGTAGCCGGACGCAAACAAGACAACGACATTAATACTTTGTATTGGAAAATGTTAGAAATCATTAGGAAGATACGAGAGTTTGCCGGAGATGAAGTAGCAGTCATGGAATATCGCAAAGAACTGCGACAAACTTTCTTTGGTTATATCAATAGTAAGAATATGCCTACTACGGTGGGGAGAGGCGGAGATCCTCTCAAAACCCTGACCCAAATCTTCGATGGAAAACGAGGATTGTTTCGTAATAACATCTTATCCGGCCGTGTTGATAATTCTGGACGTACCGTTGTTTCCGGAGATAATTCTATTCGTCCCGATCAAGCTCGTATTCCGATGTTCATGGCAGAGAAATTCTTGATTCGTTTGGATATTACTGCTGAAAACATGCATTTAGGAAACCAACTCATTGAAAGTGGAATCGCTAAGGTTTACATTGAAAATCCTAATGGTGCTACCAGAAATGTAGTTCCTATCACCGATAAAAATCGCGAGAGTTTGCTGGCAGCAGGAGCCAAAATTGGGTCCCGTATTTATCGTCGTTTAATCACCGGAGATGTAGTCACTATTAATCGTCAACCTACTTTGCATAAATGGTCTTTTATGGCCATGAAAGCAGTAGTAATGGATAAAGCGTTTAACGAAAAAGATGTCAATACTATTGGTATGAATACGGCTTATGTAGGCGGTTTTAACATGGACTTTGACGGTGATGAGGTACATATTCATGTACCAGGTAGTATTGATGCTCGTGCCGAAGCAGCAGCTTTGATGAGTGTCGAATTGTCTCCCATCTCCGATCAAACTTCAGTCAATATTTTTACTCTTATTCAGAATTCAGTCTGGGGCGCTTATGAAATGACCAAACCCGTGCGCATTTTCGATAAGGTGGAATATCAACGATTGGCAGCGCATGCTATCGATTACGATGATGCCGATTTCGATCCTGAGTTGGACGATGATGGCGAAAATAATAGTGGACAAACTAATGGTGGAAATAATGAAGAAGCGGAGGATAATTTTGATATTGTGTCGGATCACGTCAAGAACATCAAAGGGCAAGTAAAGGCGATTAAGGATATGCGTACCGAACGTACCTCAGGATTTCACTTGCTGAGTACAAAACGAGCTGACGGTACTATTATACAGAAAGGCCGCTACCAACATGTGATGGATACCGCTCCCTTAATGTTTCACAAATATGGAGTCCGTAATCTGGGTCTCTATAATTCCTATACCTTGTTGAGTTTGGCTTTTCCGGAGGATTTTTCTTATAGAAACAGTAGTGATAAGGAGAATCCAGTCATTGTAGAACGAGGAATATTAGTAAGTGGAATCTTGTCTAAGACTACGGTTGGTTCTGCTCCTGGATCCATCATTCAAGTTATGTTCGAGAGTCACGGTCCTAAAGCTATCGTTATTTTTACTCATGTTATGCAGCAGTTAGTGAACGCGTGGATGACTACTGTAGGCTTAACTATTTCTATCACCGATTTCGCACCAGAGGAAGATGTAGAAGAAAAGTTAGAAGCCGTGAAGAGTGAAAATCTAAGACGGGCGGAGGAGATCGCCCAGAGAAACGTAGAAGGCGTTTTCGATATCGATAAGTTAGCAGCGACTATCGACGAGCTAATCAATCCTGAGATGAAGGAAGGCGATGGAGATAATGTTGCAACGAATGAAAATACAGGACTGGGCTACAGTGTCTATGGTCGTCTCAAAAGTGAACTCTGTTTCAAATTGTTTAAGGTCATGATGGTAGAATTAAACTCCTACAAGAAGCGCGGCAACGAACAATTGTTTAACCAAACTGTTATTGCTTTGACTGTAAAACGGGTTATTACTGATGTGGTGGAAGGCGACAGTGAGGTTCGAATTGCGTTGAGGCAAACATTGTACGACGAGCTACTGACAGGCATCATTGATTTCTTGGTGGAGAATGTTAACGATCCTTTCGATACAGAAGTCATAACAGTGAAAGATCACTTCGAGAAGACTAAAATGGAAGCTGATAGTTTAGATGCTTTAGAAGCTATTCGCGGTAAACTATCTGAAATTGTGTTGAGTAAGGAAGAAAAAGCACGAGGTGGTCCTTTAATGGCTATGATTAATTCTAAAGCTCGTGGAAATGAGTTTAATTTGATTCAGGCTAAAGCTGGTGTAGGTCAACAAACTAAATCTAACGCTCGATTAAAGCAGGCTATCAGTGGCGATACTCGTGTTTTTCCATTCTTTATGGAAAACGATCCCGATCCTGAAGCTAGAGGCTATGTGAGAAATTCTTTGTTTCGAGGAATGACTCCGGTAGAATATTATAGTGCTTCTATGCCTGCCCGTGAATCGCAAACCGATACTAGTTTGAATACGGGCAAAACTGGTTACATGCAAAGAAAGCTACAAGCGGCATGTGGAGATTTCCGCATTTTTCCTGATGGTACCGTCCGTAACGAAAAAGGAGAAATTATTACTTTTAGTTATGGAACGGGCTTGGATCCTAGTCGTATGATCAAGAAAGGAGGAGAGTTCTATTTTGTGGATGTGGAGCAGTTAGTTAGAGAAACAAATAGCTACTTTGAGGCCCCTATCCGTGTACGCAAGGAATACTACTGGAAGATATGATAAAATTAACATCGGATTAAAATATAAAAATGAAGTTATTAGTTGAAATTTTCAACTAATAAAACCGATACACCCAATAAGATTAGGTAGGATAAAATAGAAGACCTTATCATGGATGGTGTTAAGCGGCCTGAACATCTCAATATGAATATTCTTCAAACTGCATCTGACGGCACTGCAATAACTTCTAGAGAGGAAGAGGAGGAATATGAACAACAATGGTTTACCAACACTATCAAGGATTTAACAATCAGTTCCAATTCAAACCCTGAAACCGATACACATGTTGCTTCAGAAAAACTAAAGAAATTTAATATAGTGAATCTAATGAGTCTGTTCGGAATAGCTATTAAATATTACGGCGTCGATGAAACCTATCGCGTTTTCCGAAAAACATTACACGGCGAAGAGAAGATTCATGCGAAGAAAGTAGGAAAGGAGCTAAAGGTTTACTTGAAGGAGAAATATGGAATCGATGAGGATATGCTTACTGATGAACAAGCTTTAAAAGCCCATCCTACATACAAGGAAATTGAAGCTTATGTAACCAAAATAGATGAGAAGTCTAAATTGATAACCCAAATCGGAACGCAAATGATAGGCGATTCCTCCTTCTCAATCTATTTGGATCGCGAAATGCTAGCGTCGTATACGGAGTCCGAATTGAAAGTGTTAAAAGAGATTTATCAGTCGGGATCGGATTCAACGATAGGCTTCTTGAGAGCTTATCCACGATTAAAGAAAGATAAAATCACAATCGATGATAATATTGAAGAAAAAGAAAATACAGAAGAAACACAGGACGAAGGCGACTACTGGACGGAGTTGCATTTTGTCAACTTTGTTACCAGACGAGAACACGAAGCCGATGCTGTGATTCAACGAAAATACTGCTTCGAGATTAAACTAGCCTTCGATCTAATAAAGGAACATAATAAGGAAGTGAATGTACAACGTATAACAAGACTAAAGAAGGTTATGTTGGAAACTGTCAAGAAGCTCAGCGAGAAGCCAATTGTTCAAAGGGAAGAAAGAGGAAAAAGAAAAGAGATTGATATTCTTGTGCCTCGTTATAGAGGAACCCTTCATCACAAGAATTCTTTTACAAACGACAAAATTGTTCCCCTTATTAAAGGTAGACATGTTGAAGGCGATGTTCAACCTCCTTTCGATGTTTTGTCTGCTGTTGCTTTAGGCGGATTCATAACTATCATGTCGATCATCTGTTGGTTATTGACATGAACACGAAATTATAAAGAAGAAAAAACAATACAAATAATAATAATATAAATAATACAACGCAAAGACGATTTATCACTCTTTAAATCGAGTGATAAAAGGAATAAATTCAATACGATGGATTATAACTGCGATAGCGAAGAGAATTATTATGACGGAGACGACGTGGATGATTGGATGCTAACTTTCAAACCTTATAAAAATACCATCTCTGAAATTCTTCCTGGGAAATTATATCTGAGTGATTATGTAGCGGCAGCAGACATCAGCATGTTACAAGAGAGGAATATAACTAGAGTCATAAGTCTGGGCGGAATGCAGGATCATACGATGTATACTGTCCATAATAATAATAACAATGTGCGTACTATCTCTTATCATTTCGTGTATATTGACGATCGTGAAACAGAGCCCATTCACGAGCATTTCCGTGAATGTATCGATTTCATAAGGACAGGAAAAGAAGACGAAGCGGTATTAATTCACTGTTATGCGGGAAAATCGAGATCTGCTACTATCGTTATCGCTTATTTAATGGACCAAGGAATGAATTACCTTCAAGCTTATGATTTTGTTGAGAAACGTCGCAACTGCATCGATCCTAACGAAGGATTCCGAAATCGGCTCATGGATTTTCAATATTCGAGATATAAATAATATAATAATTCGATAGGAATTAAAACGGATAAAGAACATGAACGATTCTATAACGAGAATCAGAAGCGATTCAACATAATCCTTTAATTAGAATCATTCCGAGTATTTTTATAATGATTTTATCTAACACGCGTCAGATACTGGCCTAGTGCAAAATCCTTTTTGTTGTTAAAATTCGGCGACAAAAAAAACGAACCAAGTAAAACATTCAATCCGTACGCCGGAAGACTATTTTCATTAATTCGCAATGTCAAGTGCTGAATTTAACAGAATGTTGGCCGATTTTGGTCCCGGGCCAAAATACAATGCCGCTCTTGCTCGACAACAGCAGAAGGAGTATAATCAAATGCAAGCCCAATTCGCAGCTGAGAGAGATAGATCAGAAGAATTGAATCGTAAAATGCAAATTCATAGCAGGGAATATGTACGTAACAATCCGGCGGAAAGAGCGAAAGCTAGAGAATTCAACAAAATGATGAGAGATTTCGGGACGACGAAGGAATATGGTACTAATTCACATTCGGATTTTGACGACAACCTCCGCGAGTATTTGAAAGATTTTGATTCAAAGTCTCCTCGTCAGAAGGAAGCCGCTCGGCGAAAATATGAAGAAAGACAAGCCGTCATCAATGCTCGAGATGCATCTCGACCACAATCTGCATCTTCAGAAAATGCATACAGAGACTTAGAACGATTACAGAGAGAATTTGGTCCTAATTCTCCCGAGGAACCAATGAACGGAAATGTCAACGATCCTGTTGCTCGTGGATTCAGAACCATCTATACTGCTCAAGTCTTTTACGATGCTGAAGTCTTTTACGAAAAGGTAACATTAGCACGAAATGTTACCTTTGGATTGCAGAATAATCGTGATCATATCACATTCTCTATTGGAATGTTACCTCCTCCGCGCGGAACTTCAGTTTGGTTGTTAGGATTTGCCAATCAAGACAATAACAATTGTACCGTTCAAACAGGAGTCGCATTTGCTTCCAAAGAAGATGCCGTTGCATTTGTATGGAACGGATATGAGGGTGCAAGAGGCAAAGCGGAAAATTCTATTCTTGAATATCTCGAAAACAGCGGATGGAATAGCAACGGTCCAGATCACAGCTTACGCGATACAGCAACCGCATTGAGAAAAGGAGAAGCTCCTTTCGACGATTCCAACTTTATCTTTCAAACAGTCGAACTGCCTTAAGAAGTGGCTCGTTTCTGATATTATTTTTAAAAACTATTTATCATCGTAAATTTACGATGATAAATAAAAGATGTTAGAACAAAAATAACGATCAATTAGGTTAACTATGTCGAGAGCCGATTATAATAATGTTCGCAATGATGCACGATATGCATCCAATCGAGACCAAGTAAACCGACGAGATCAATACAATGAAACTCGTCGCAGTGCTCGATACGCATCTGAAAGAGATAAAACGTCAGATGTACATCGTCGCGTGGAAAACAGAGACCTTAGCAGAACGATGAAGGAATACGGTCCTAATTCACCAAAAGAAGTAATGAATCCTAACGTCAATGATGTTAACGATCCTCTCACTCGCGGTTATCGAGTTTTATATTCGGCTACCGTAGATAATGTAGATGAAATTGATACTGTTACCGAAGTGAGATTTGGCTTACCCTTATCCGAAGAATACATTATCTTTTCTTTGAGAAGATTGCCTCCGCCACGAGGTACAGAAGTATGGCTATTGGGATTTCAGAACCAAGATCTAGGAGTTCCAGTCGAAACAGGAATTACATTTGCCTCCAAACAAGACGCTGTTGATATGTTGCGATCAATAAAGAATGATACTAGAAGTTTTGCTGCTTTGTCTACCGCTGAAAAGACTGTCTTGGAATATTTGAACGATGTTGTTAGCGAGACTGATAATAATTTTATCGATCTTGCGAATAGCTTCGCCAAAAATGAACCCCTATCCGATCGACAGAGATTCGTCTTCCAAGCCATTCAGCTTCCTTAAGTGAAGCTCGTTTTCGAGTATTTTTAGCATCCTCTTGTTACATGTGGGGCCTAGCATGTTTACATGCAGTCGACGACGGCCCCTAACATTTTAACATTACGAGACACGTCCATAATAGTGACCTGTCGTCACTGCAATAAATATCACGCTCGCCAATACTGAAGAATAATCTCAAATGTCTAAAAGAATTTGTCATCGATTTACGATGACAAATATGAAGTTTTTTAATTAGACACGATTATGTTTTTGATAGGCGAGCAGGAGGCCGCAGGCCGACTCCCGCGCGTCTAGCGTGGTTAACCGCGGTTAAACTTTGCTGAGGGTGATATCGCCGACGACAAACAAAGCGTGATCCGACAAATCCTCCATCTTGATGTGGCTTGGTGGATGTTGAATGCGTGTATTGAAATCGAGTACTTGCCATTTGTTAGTCAAACTCTTGGTGAAAACACGATCGAGGCGACGAGGAACGAATTTCTTATCCTCTGGCTTGAAAGTAGTAGGCTCAACTGCAGTTGAGGACTCTTCAAATCCTTTCTCGGTGAAGATAGATTTTCGTGTCTTGAGGCCCACCTTTGCCACGTTATCATCGGTAATTCCACACGAGTTAGTATCTCCGACAATGATAAGTTCATCTACATTCCATTTGCGTGCAATTATTTCTGCCTCCTGAAGATAATATGCAAGTTCTGTCTGTCCTCCTTCATAATCGCGCACGTAAGAACCGAATCCGTCTTCACGTTTCTTCTTTTCCTCTGAAGTTTCTCTACTTTCTGGATTACCGTTGTCTTTGGGAACAGCAAGGGTGTATCCTCCTGACCAGTATCCAGAAACGTGAACCAACACAGACAATGGCCTTTTCGCGTTGATCCTCGCTATTCAAAGACGTGGGGTCGGTTTTGATTTCTAACACGGAGAAAGAAGCACGTCGAACTTGATCTTTTCCATCTACTGATCGATGGTACTCGACAGGGAAAAAAGCCAATTGTGTGATGTTATCGTTCTTGGTATACATAGTAGCGTTGCCACGAGTAACAAGCTTCGCCAATTCTGGAGTTTCATTCTTGAGGACGAGATCGAACATAGAAGTTCCTCCAATATGAGCATTTTCAGGAAGCATGTTCTTCATACTCTCATTGCTCACTTCTTGGAATCCCACGATGGTATTGGGGCGGGTGAGAAAAAGAGCCTTGAGGGTCTCAGCAATGGAATGTTCTCGTTGAGGAGAGCTAGACCATTGGGTCCAAGTACCATCAAGCAAATGCTTCTTGACGAAATCTGCTCCGTACTTTCTTCCTTCAGCTCCACCAAGTTCCTTTTGCTTGGCGGCTACTTCAACGAAGACTCTCTTTCCTTCAAGATTTAATCCTTGTGAATTTCCCCACAAGAAGAGATATTGAGGAAGACCGACGTTTCCGGTAGCGACAGAGAACTTAAGAGTAGAAGTATTATTCATTATAAAAGTAAATTTAAAGTATTGGTTTTGAGGTAAAAAATGCGAATGTGGATTTTAATGATTAAAATTCGAGAAGATAAAAATTATTTTTAAAATGTTGTGTTCCTCTGATATTGTCGAAGGTAAAATGAAAAGGACTCGAAAGCGAGTCCTAAATATCACAATCAGAATTTAGATAATTGAGGGAAGAGAAGGCCAATTGTGGCACTTGTTGATAAGTATGACTTATCAGTTTTTCCCGTACTAGTAATAATAACTGCTTCCAAGAAATACTATTTAACAAACACCTATTGTCGTTGAAGACAGACAATATGGCCCAGGTAAAACATCCTTGCGCTTGACGATTTTCATAGGTGTCTCCACTTCCTTCATCGCTTCGACATCCACTAATCATAACGATATCTTTAGAATCTTCTTGTCCTAATTCGGAGGGATTATCGATGACATAAGAAGGATCCGAAAGCTGTGTTAATGTAAGACGAAGAGGAAGATGTAATATAGACCCAGAATTACAAGAGTCAGAAAAGAAGATCAAGTTTGCTCCGGGTTTTAACGATTTAACCAGTAGCGCATTTAATTCGTCGTCTGTAATAGGATCATTATCGATAGGAATCAAACAATCATCTTCTCCATTTAGATATGATCCTCGAGAAGGATCAGGTAATTGTTCTCCGTGTCCCGAATAATGAATGAATAAAGTATCTCCGGATGAAGTCAACGCAAGTAATCGTTTCATTTGAGCTATAATATTGACTTTCGTAGGAAGAAGGGAGGAATCCGGAGTTAAAGTAGGATCGTCTGTCATAAGCGTAATATTATCATTCGAGTAATTGAGATCGGTATTGGCGAGAAGGAAAGATTTTACGTTGACGACGTCGTTCACGCATCCGTATAATCTATTGCTACTGTTGATATAATTGGCGCCAATTAACAGGGCTCGCTTCGTCCCCGTATTAATATTGTTAGTATTAGAAGTAGTTAAGAGACTTTGTACGGCTCCCATATCGTTTTTATTTTCATAGAAGTTTATTCTATGAAAATCTGAGTAAGTATCATTTAATCCTAAACTGTGCAGGAGCCGCAGAAAGGTTCAATTCCTGCACTGAGATTTTCTCCGTCTGTTATTAGAGGTTGAGGAGGTCGATGACTTTGCACCATAGTTCTCTCTTGTTGTTGATTAGAATGTTGCTGATTAGAATGTTGATGAGATTGAATACTATTGAGGCCGCGCTTTTCCTGTCTCATCGCTTTTACTTCCACTGGAACATCAACTGATGGCGGAGTCAAATTTTGTGGAAGAAGATTTGATTGTATGGGTATCACGGGATTCTGATTCTGATGAGGAGTTTGACGAAAGGGAGCTTTGTTAGGTGGAGGATTATAAGCTTGAATCAATCCTTGTTTCTGTTGGGTATTACTATTAAGAGGAATACGATTGTTAGGATCTTGTTGCATGTCAGAACTGGTGTAATTATGAGCAACGGCACTCATTTTCGTTGGCACCTGTATGATGACATTATTTGGGTTAGGATTATTAGCTGGTGAGTTATTGTTGTTACCGAAGACTTTGCCTTCTTTTGGTGGTACCCAAGCTGGAACTCCGATATTAGTATTATCAATTATTCTTGCGGGATCGGATATTCTCGTAGGATAAATCATCCTCGTAGGGGCTTTAATTGGTTCTGCTGGTTTCTCTTTAGGCGGTGAAAATCGGCTCTGATTTTCAGGAATAGGAATAATATCATAAGGTTGAAATGTTGTCTGTTCAGGAATTGCTATTTCCTTTCTATCTAAAGTTTGTTGCTGTTTATTTATCTGTTGCTGTTTATTAGATTGGGACTGTTGTTGGTAAGGATCGAATGGATTTCTCTCAGTGGGATTGGGACGATAATAATTAGGTTGATAGGGATTTACTTTAGGATCGGGATTCAAAATTACAGGAGTTATACCAGGAACAATCATTCCTGGTTGGACTATATCTGACGCAGGGAAAAAATTACCTTGTACATTTGTTGCTTCTGAAGTAGTAATAGCAGTGTTCTTGATAGGGATAATGGGTAGAGAACGAGGAACGGCGATATTGGATCCAGGAAGATTCGAGGGTAAGTTGGGAGGCAAATTATTATTGATTGAAACTATATTAGGTTTAGTGGGAGCTTGTATGGCACTAGTAACATTATTATTGAGAGTGTTTTTGTTGCTGTTTCTTTGATTGTTGCTGTTTCTTTGATTGTTGCTGTTTCTTTGATTGTTATTGTTGTTGATAGTAGCGGTGTCTCTATCACGATCGGCGACAATATACGTTTTGTACGGCGTTTTAGTATAGGGATTTGTTCCGGAAGAAACATTAGAGACACTAGTAGTAATATTAGCAGCATTGATATTTCTAATAGCAGCAGTTAAGGGATCCATTTCTGATGTTGTGGGTGGTAGCTTTCTTATCCGTTTGTGACCTGAATCATCTCCTACAGCATTAAAAGTCTTCTTATTCGCCGAACCAGTTTCCACCTTTATTCTATCATTGTTCTTATCATCCCTGTTGCTATTGCTGTTATTGGTATTATTTGTCGATTGATTATTTTTATTGTTTACCTTCTTGTTGAAGTTTATTTTGACATCGGTGTCCTTAATATTCGACGTGCGCGAATAAAGCATTCTTATTGTATCTTTGTAGATGTTATTGCACCTACTAATATTTCTTGCTCTTATTATTTTTTATTACTTTTATTTTAGAGGCGTATGATAATTTTTAGATCGATTCAACAGCGGGAAGAGGAAATTGTTTCGTTTTTCAGTAAATATCAACAAACACTAATAAAAACAATAAAATAATTTATCTACCGCGTCTTATGTCAAAAGACGATCAATTAAGAGCGTATATAAATATGATGGCGGCCACTAACGAGCAAACTCCCTCCAATTATCCCTTCGATTTAAATGCTAATCCAATACATGCATACAATAACACTTTGACCTTTTTTACTTATGTAGTGTTGGAAGTAGACCCTTTAGTATCCGAGCCTACTATTTACAACTGCACTTATCATATATGTATTAGCAAAGACATGAATAACCCTTATCTACACCATTATTTGGATGTGCCAGCACATTTTCTTTATCCGTCCTATACGGAAGAAAATATCAATTGCAGCATTGAGGGGTTGACGAATATAGTCGAAATTCCTCCTCTGTTAATATGGGTAGAATTCGATCGACGTCAGAATATAGTTGATATCGGCCTCTCTACCCATAATTATCCTATTAGTAATGTTACTGGAACATATAACGATCAAGATAATGATATGGATCTTCGCTATTATACTATTAACGAAATAGTGGCTATAAGTAATCAAGTATAAATTTACTTACGATTTAACATCTATTTACAGATGTTAAACGAATTTGAGGGTAATGTTTCTAAGGAAAAGTAGTGTTTGCCGAAGGAACTGAGATGTCACAATATCGATAGCCCAAAACAAGCGCATAGGTAAAAATATCATTAGCATTGACCGGTATAGTAGCAGTGAAAGTCTTAGCATTAGTAAATCCGCCGTAAAAGCGATAATTTCCTGTTACTGGTTGTTGCGCTACCATCCAATAAACATATGCTTCTGCTCCTAACACTGGCTGCCATGATAATGTTTGTTGAGTAGCGGGGCTGGGAACTGGAGTAGGAGTGGTAATAGTAGCACTTTGAACATTTCTTATTTCGGTCAAATTATGATTACTGACTACCGCGTTACATTTCTGAGTAATATTAGTAGCTGGACCAAAAGAGCTTTGCATAACAATATATAAATAATTATCAACTGTACCATATTGATTGTTTCCTCGAATGACATAAGCTCCGTTAGGAAGAAAAGCATTAGGAAATGATACGGTAATCATTTTGGAGGCCTGAATGGCTAAACAGTTGTTCACGGCCAAAGTTACTGTTGGTGCTGGTGGTTGAGGAAGAACACTAGCGCATGAAGGAGAAAAAACGGCCGTAGAAGCAGGAGATTCACCGCATGTATTTACCGAAGTTACAACAAAATAACTAGTTGTTCCCGGAGGTAACGAGACATAATTCTTTGACGTCGCCGTAGTATTATCTTTCTGATCGTAATTGTTAACCCCTACACTAGGATCGTTAGCCTTGCGATAAATATTATAACTATTAGCTCCAGGAGAAGCAGACCACGATACGGTTGCTGTTCCTCCTAAAGCATTAAATACTACCGAGACGTTAGTTGGTGTTATAGGTGGAGTAGAACATTGAACGCAGACGTTGCTTACACATGATAAACCAGAAGGACAATCTCCACTAGTGATACAATTTACACAGTATCCATTCTGACAGACAGTATTACTTGGACAATCACTATTGGCTTTGCATCCGGTATTCACCGGCGTATTGTTGGTAGGTTTCCTTAGAGCTAAGACGATAACCAATATAACTAATCCTACTATTATAATTATCAAGATGATAATACCGACTACGTATCCGGTATTACTTTTTACTGGCACTGGCTCGGGAGGTGGCGGAGCCGGTTTATTAACGATCGTAACTCTCCTCTCTCCTGGGTAGCTATTTGGATAATTGCCTCCCAGCGATCTTTCCATTATTTTTATCTTTTTATTTGTATCGTATCCTGTATTGTTTTATGTTGGCGTATTTTAATAATGTGAAATGTATGTTTGTGTCTTACGAGGGATTCGAATTTGGTTTATGATGCGAAGATTGTAAAAATATTTGAAGCCGAGGCAACAGTAGAATCAATGTATTCGGCATCCAACAAAATGGGTCTATGGTCGACTTCAGTAGTGAGCCCAAAAACGTTTTTGATGACGTTATTTTCCAAAACTCGGACAGCGAAAACATGCAAAATCACGATATGATTTTTAGAGATCAATTATCCGTGACAATATTTCTCTGACATTAATTTTATCACTGTCAGCATATACAATATTTTATCGTATCTAATAAGATATCAATGAAGTTCCCGATTATATAGTTAAATACATCTTTACAATAAACATAGAATCATATCGCAAATTCTATGTTTATTGTAAAGACTTTGAATTTTGATGGTGCGTTGGAAGTAAAATTCATCATTTCATAATTCTTATGTCGGATAAAATCTTACCCAAAATCATATCGTGATTTTGCATGTTTTCGCTGTCCGAGTTTTGGAAAATAACGTCATCAAAAACGTTTTTGGGCTCACTACTGCTCTCAGTGGGGTACAAAAACGTTTAGGGTAATAAGTATCTCACATATAAAAAATCATAATATCAACATAAAACAGAAACGAAATTCCAAATATCACCAACAAATTATAGTAGCAATTATGGAAAATTCAAAGATTACATCTAAATCTAATAAAAATAAGGATGGTAAACGTAAGAAGAAAACTCCAGACTGGTTTGAAGTAGTTCCAGTCGAGAAATGGGATATTGAAAAATGCTTAACGTTCTTTGATCTTTCAGATACAGTTCATAGAAAATTAACAAGATATAAATCCACAGGAGATGCACGTGATGATGTCATGTCCGTGCTTAGACATCATATTAATAAATTACAATCATCATTTGATACTGTAAATAATCATGTATCACGTTTAATATCTATTATTAAACGAGATCAAGAATATATGATATCTATATCTTCAGAAGAATTACACAAAATAGAAAAGGATATAGTTATAAAGAAACAAGAAGTCGGAAATAGTGTCAAACATATTACTACAAAAATAACGATCGATCGCGAGTTAACCATCGATCCTATACTCAAGAAAAGTAACAATATGACTCCTGAAAATAAACAAGAATTGGCTAAGTCAAATGTTAATATTGATTCAATGTCTGATCACAATCCTAATAAAGAAGGTGAAAAAGATACAATTGTAAAACCAGAAGAGGAAAGTAATAAAACTACAAGCAAACCCATAAAATATAATGTTTATATGATGTGTATGGTTATATTAGATCTAATACGATTTCTTAAAAAGGGAGCTGATGGATTTTCAGATATGCCTATTATAGTTCTTAATAATCCTCTCACTGTAAATCGAGAAATAGGAAAGATATATGATTATATAGGTGAGAAACAATACAATCCGGAATCATTAAGTTTCGAAACTAAACTTCCTCCTATGTATCTGTCAACTAATACTAACGAAAGAAATTTTGATTGCGTTTCACATGCAAGTGATCTTATGAGAGAGGTTTCATCTTCTAATAGTAATGGATAAATTTGATATATTTCCGTAAGCGTAGAAATTATGAATAATAAAGAAATCTTATATGTTCATATAATATTGTTAACAATATTATATCAATTTCCAGATAGTGAACTTAATATATCGAATGACTCTTTACAGTTAAGAGTCATTATAATTCAATTATATACGATAGTGTAATGTTATCATAGACTATTTCCATGTCATCGAGTTTTCGTTTAAAGATAAATACATATAAATGAAAAGAAGATTTCATAAATTTACATACTTACATATTTCAATTAATCCTAATAATGAATAGGACTCCCAAACAAGAGATATCCATTACTGAAGACGAATGTCGTTTAATAAATCATATAGATTTGAACTCCGTGGCAGAGCTTAAATATGGAAAATGGAATATAAATCAATGTCTTAACTATCTTTACGTCACAAAAACTACTTTAGATAAAACTGAACTTATGCACAATAGTATGACTAAGAAGTTGGTTGTTAAAAGATTAGAAGTATTAATTGTGGAACTAGCAGAGACAACAGAAGTCTCATTAGACGATTTAGGAATAAAAAGACCGATATTAAGTAGATCAACTGCACCTCAAACAAATAATAGACCAGCTGCGTCACATCCTAATAGCAGACAGAATAATATTAATAACCAAAACAGTAACCAAAACAGTAACCAAAATAACAATTCGAATAATGATCCGATTTCTACTCCAGGAAGTTCCTCAGATGACGAACCTATAGAAATGCCTGAAAATAAATTCTCGGATTTGGTGTTATCGGAAGCCAGAATGTATAAAAATCCTATCGATGATTGGTCACTCCAACGGTGCATGTATTTCTTAGGATGTCCGGAAGACATCCAACGAAGCTTACCTTTCTACAGTCATAATATGAGAAATGACGTCACGTGCTATGCTATAGGATATATTAATAATATGGGAAAACAATTAATAGTTGCTAGTCACAGAATAGAATATTTAAGATCTAACATCAATAACTCTTCTATATTAGACATCGATAAAAGAGCCGCTCGTTCACAAGAATCTAATAGAAATCCCATTAGATTTGCGGAAAGAGTAATTGTTCCTAAAGAACCCAGGGCAATCGCAGAAGAGGAAGAAATAAATAATGCTAATATGTTGAATAATAAATTGACTGGGGATTGGTACAATCGTAATTATTATGGCAGTTGGAGCATAAATCAATGTTTGAATTTCTTATTTATTCATGAACCTTATCGATCTACTCTCGGATTTAAAACGCCTTTTCAAACGCGAACTACAATTATCAAACATCTGGAATCTAAAATTTTAGAGTATGCTTTTAAGACCAAAATTCGTATTCAAGAATTAGAACCAGAATCAACCAGATTTAAAGTCGATAGCGTCTTCTTTGAGGATCCTATGGCCGAGTCAAGCAAAACTAAGCAGAATGCGAAGAGTAAAGAAAATTCAAAAGGCAAAGAATCTTCAAAACCAATTAAGACTTTTCCTATAGATATTGATACGTTGGATGAAAATCCGTCTATGGTACCTTATTATTACGACGCTGCACATGCTATCAATGATCTAATTACTTTACTAAGCAGAACAGAAAATTATAAAGAAGATTATCCAGAATTAACACATATAGATACTTCCTCTGTTTCGATTATTATAAAAGAAATACAAATTCTACGACATAAAATTAGTGTAGTTATTAGAAGATTAATCAGAAGAGAAATCAGAGAGAAAAAGGAAAGAGAAGCACGTAAAGATCTGATAAACTTTGATTGATTCGCTCTTATGTGATCTATTTCTATAAGGCTTATTCTCATATGATTTCTAACATTAAAGATCATACACATATTTACCAGTCTTTCCTGATTTATTCATCCTCATCGATAAGCTCTTTAGCGTCGCGTATCAACCACTCCGCCATAACTTCGATATCATACGGCCCCTGATACTGCAACTTAATTCCCTCTATATCTAGCAGCTTCAATCTATTTCCGTCTTCAATATTGGCATTTCCATCAATATTAACTGTGGAATAATCAAAGATACCAACATTCTCCAGTTTCAAATCCGTATAGTAAATGTTCTTCTCACGCAACACAGTCAAAAACTCGATAATCTTGACTTTAATTCCTGCCAACCACTCCTCTCTATCGATTAAATCAATGTTACCGTTGCGTTTGAAGAGACGAATTACATCGGCAAGGGTACCATGAGCACGTTCAATAATCTGAATCGAACGTCTAGTAGCATCAGGAGTGTTAACTATGTATTCAGGATCGTTACTATAAGGCAGATCACTGTTTAGGCAATCGTAGATTAAGGGGAAGATCGTAGGACAAGACTTAGCTACTAGTAACTTCTCCCAGATATTGTAATCGCTATCATCATCTAAAGCAACATTACTGAACAGGATTAATACCGCGTAAGATTTATCAGTACCGTGCATTCTCTCTTCCGGCGTTAAATTCAATTGAACATTTGGATCAGAAGAATGACAAGAGAAAACGTCGGCTACACTTCCTTCGGCTACCTTATCCTCAATGATCCAGCCTTGTTCCGCGATAAATTGTACCAAGGCCGAATTCAAAGGATAATGTCGAGTTTGATCTTCGTCTTCGAAGTATTTATGAATGCAACCGTGTAACGCATTCATATTGAAACAGTTCCTATTAGAGTTTTATTACTAGATAACTTGTTTAAAAATAATTTAATTGATTTTTAATTAGAACGTTAAAACCTAATAAATGATCTCAGTAGAGTTTGATTCCGGTACTAAGGATACCGAACCTACTTTAGAATCTCTTCAATTGCGTATTAACTACCTCGAGTTTCGTCTTAATGATCTTATTCGAGCCCATAGATGTGAGATGAAAGATCACATCTACTCTCATAAGAAGAATTGTTGGATGTATAAGATGTATGCTAGTTTTTCTTACGGAGATAGTCAATATCAAGAGTGTAAGAATTGTGCTAAGTATGGAGGCCCGAAACGTCAGCTCGACTCAGAAGGAAACATAGTCCAGTCCGATGAACAATATCTTCATCCCAAACAACGAGAAATCATGCTCAGAGTTCAGGGACTGGATGAGTTCGCTTCCGAGTAATTTTTGCATCCTCTTGTTACATGTTGGCCCTGGCGGGCCATTACATTTTAACATTACGAAACACAAAAATTCTCTCGCTCACTGCTCGGCCTAGACGGCCTCGCAACATGCATCATTATTGAAAAGTAATTTAAATTTTTAACATTTTTTGAATGTTAAATTTTTCCGATAATGATGGAAAGTCAAGAGACAGATGAAGAATTGATAGCAAGAAGACTCATCGGCACACAGTCGTTCAATGAGAAGATGTTTATTATTAATAGAACTTTAGTCGAACTTGAATTGCGAAACAACAATAATGATCATATATATATTAGAGATAATAATGGTAATGATAATAGAAGAAGTAAAGATAAATGTCTTATGCCGGAAATTTTAAACAAACTAGGTATCGTTCACGAATGCGGAACAACTGTTCATGCTTACGGTGAGATATGTTTCGCTTGCAGCAGCTTTTATTGGAATCTCTCCAGAGCCGATCCTAAAGTTTATGGTATCCTTTCTAACGGTAAACCTTCTAAATTTCATTCTACCAAGTGCGTTATAGAACAATGCCATCATTTACGTCTAGTTATTTTTGACGAATTTTCGTCAAAACCATGTACAATATATAAATTTATGAAACATACCAATACTGCCACCAATCATGTTTATACGTTAAGTGCAGATAAAAGAGACATGTTACTTACAGGATGCGAGGATCATACCTGCAACTCTTGTAGAGATAAATACCGTGAAGATTCCGTGTTTACGTTTCTTCTCTGTCTTAAGACAATATACGCTCCCCTGTACCAAAATAAAGACTTATTAAAAATTATTAATGGTCTCTGTCAAGTGGAAATTATTATTCACAGACCCAGATCAGAATTTCTCCTAGATAAGAGTAAAATTCATCGGTGTTTCGATCGCAGAAAACTCGCGGCTTTAGATTATTCCAATCGTCTCATAGATAGATTTTTAGACTTTCTGCGAGACGGTAAATCCGTAACCGATCAAAAATTACTCGATTCCATATGTACCTTCCTAGGAGGAAACTCAAATCTTAGTGCAGCAGAAGAAGTATCTCATTGTTTAGAAATGATTAATAAATTCGAATCATATATAGTTAGTAAAAGTTTTTGCCCGGAACAACTTCCTCCATGTATGACGGCGAAAATGCCCAAATATCAAGTCTCTAAGAATTGTTTACATTATGTGGATCCTCTTATACGTTATCTAAAAACAAATGGATTAAAAGGTATATCATTCAATACCAAATTAGTTTCCTCTATGTGTTACCCCTGTTATTTAGAGAACGAGGTAATTATAAATGGGGCTCGCAAAACAAAGGAATAACATCAAAAAAAAAAAAAAATAATTCAAAAATTTAACATTTAGATGAATGTTAAATTTTTTCCACTCATTATGGAGCATCGAGAGACAAACGATGAGAAGATAAGGAGAAAGATGACTAAAGCCGAGTCTTTCAACGGTAAATTATTTATCGTTACTAAAACTCTAGCTAAAATTTATAAGGGTTACTATGGAATCAAAGATCATAAAATAAATACCAATGACAATAATACAAATAACAAAGATGCTACTCATACATGTTTGATGCCGGAAATTCTAAGCAAATTCGGCATAAGTCATCAATGCTTTACTAGTGTTAAGGAATATCATCATTTGTGTGATGATTGTTCTAGACTTTATCAGAACCTCTCTAGAGTGGAACCAATAATTTATGGAACCCTTTCCAACGGCAAGCCATCTAAATTCTCCTCCACTAGTTGTATTATACCTCATTGCACGCATCTTCGTCATATCATCTCTAACCCTAATAAATCTTCTCCTAATCCTGAAAGTTCGCAGCCTTATCTTCACATATCCACCTATCCTCAACTTAAATCTTGCAAGTATTCAGATCCTGTACCAGTTAACGACAGAGATATATTATTGTCAGGATGCAAAGAACATATATGCGGGAAATGCAAGGATAAATATCATGAAGATTCTATGTTCACGTTTCTTGTCTGTCTCAAGATCTTAAATTCTCCCCTATATAGAAGCAAAGACACGTTAGGAATTATTAGTGAATTATGTCGCGTAGAATTGATTATAATGAGACCCGGTATAGCTCTTTGCGATTGTAGAATTCACCGTTGTTTCGATCGACAACGAATGACGGCCTTTGATTACGTAGATAATCTAATAGATAATTTTAACGCCACTAAGTATCTTAACCTCGAAACTCTCGAATATAATATCAAAGTTATATCGGCTATGAATAAACTATTAGGCGGGAAGTCCGATGTCACTACAACAGATCAACTTATATACTGCCACGATATAATAAACAAATACAACGATTATGTAGTAAGCAAGAAATTCTGCCCGGAAGAACTTTCTCCATGCTTAGCAGCAGATATTTATAATAGACTAAAATCTCGATATTGTTTAGTATATGTTGATCCTCTGATGAAGTTTCTTCGAAGAAGAGATAAAGAGTACAGAATGATAAATTATAGATCGCCTTCTGATATTTGTCATTGCTGCTACATAATGTTCGAATAACGCGACAATTTAATATGTTTATTATAAGTGAGGCGTAGGCAAGCATGTAAAATTGAAATTTTGTTATTAATTTTTCGATAACAAAATTCTTAGAATAGATATTCGTCATGGAAGACATCACAGAAGAAGCAGATGACAATAATTCAGAAAAGCCGAGGGTTAAATCGTTTGCTCATCATTTATTTATCGCTACCTCTGAGGTAGCGAAGACACATAAAGAGCTTCATAATGTGGGTACCGTTGGATATAACGCTTGCAGAATGAAACATCTTTGCTATATGCCTACTATCTTCTTCAAATTAGGAATAGAACATAAATGCGATAGAATGATTAAAGTCTCGAAGATCGTCTGTGTCCAATGCGAACAGTTTGCAATCAAGCTACGACGAGTGAATCCCAAAATATACGGATTTTTATCTAACGGAAAGCCGTCAAAGTTAGTCTCTACCAAATGCATAATACCTCACTGTAATAATCTCCGTGATACAGTAAGAATGTCAATTCAGTATCAAAACACGCCTGACGTGTTGTTATCAGGATGTAAAGATCACACCTGTCAACATTGTTCCAATTACTATCACTACAATTCCACATTCAATTTTATCCTCTGTCTCAAGGAACTCAATTCGCCACTATACAGGATGCGCGATCTACTGAAGATTATAAATGGTTACTGTGAAAGAGAAGTGATTATAGAAAGATATACTATCTCCGATACTAATAATCTCATTTACAAAATCCATCGAGTTCTCGATTCGAGACGAATGTTAGGATATGATTACGACGTGCGGATGTTCGACAAGCAACTAAGTATCATGAATAAAAATATTAAGAATATTATTACCGGTGATGTCAACAACACCAATAATAATGATAACGCGGATCCGGAAGAACCTTTTGATTTCGACAAATTCGACAGCTTAATGAAACAAATTGATAAGTATAACACCTATGTTACTAGTGGACAATTCTGTCCGGAAAATTTACCCTTATGCAAATCTGTACCCGACTCTGATAATTATATTAATGAAATTAATACGAACGTTGGAATCTTTCCTAAATCCAAGGAGTGTTTAACTTATGTTAATCCGCATATGGCGTATCTTAATATACACGAAGCTTCGAAATTTTATCTCATGAAATCTGACGGTCTTTGTTATCCGTGCTATAGACAAGCATGTGTTCAGATTTCCAAACCCGGAAACATGCTTGTCCTCACTCCACATAAGATTACCAAAAATTAATCTAAATAGCTTTAAAGCTCGCTTTCGAGTAATTTTCATGTCATCATTTCAGGATCGGCCCTAGCGGGCCATGATCCTCTAAAATTAACGCCCATGAAAATTCTCACGCTCGCATAGATATATTATAATCTCATCTAATATATCATCATTTACATATGAGAAAATTACTGAAAATTGATCTAAGGAAAATTTCTATTATTAAAAACAAAATAGTCTCATCATCGAGATCGATACATTTAACATATTGTTATTAATGTCTGATCGAGATCCCTCTATTGCCGAGCTCAAAAACGAGGTTCAAACATTGATAGAGTTATCCGCATCACAAGTAACTCTAATACGCACATTAGTTAGAAAATTAGACACTTTGACGGCCCAGAAGAAACGCGAACGAGAAGACGAACAAGAAATAAATGAACAAGAAACAAACAGACAAAATCAATCTAATGATTCAAATCCAAATTCAGATACAAATAAATTAGAAACTCCGATGAACATCGATCATAAGCGCCGATATATACAGAATAATATTACTTCAGCCTCCGAAGAAAGAAGGACCTACTATGACTATTAAAACAATTTGAAATTGGCTCGCTTTCGATATTACATAAAATTTATTACTTCTTATAAGAAGTAATAATCTTGAACCGTTACAAAGTTGAAATGGATAATGTCCAGGCTCGTCGCCACCAAGCCACCTTAACTATCAGATCATATTCACCGTTTGCCGGATAAGGCTCGACGACACTCGAAAAAGTAAAGCAATAACCGTAATTGAGGAACTGAGTGAAATCGAGACAGTTAGGTAGTTTATTATTTATTGCACCATCAATCATGTCGTATTCAACCAACAGTGAACTTTTACTATTTTGAGTAACATTAATAACGGCCTCAGAAGAATACAGTTGAACTACTCGCGTTGTTATCGGAATTTCTATCAGATAGATTTTTAGATCTCTCAATGCAGTAGCGATAGAATATCCTAGATGACTTTCGAAAGAAATAGATTCAATTAAAGTGAAATTTATCAAAGGTCCGATATTGGGATCTTTAATCAAGACAATATTAGACGCAGAATTCGCACATGCAGTCACGTTAGCAATACATTTGTTACCATCTTTATTGCTATTGTTGTTGGGACAGAAGAATCCGTTTAATGCAAACACCACGATAAAAATTGAAGTAATGGCAAGACCTATCGATATGATCCACCAGATACGATCACAATATTTGCCTTGTAAACAAGCATCACAATACCATCTTGCACCTCTATTTTCATCCATATTAATTATGTTATCGTCTTGATGGATAGTATTCGTCAAAGGATAAGTTTCTTCGATGTCGTGGCTCATCTCAAGCTACAAATTTAATAGTTGACCGAACTTTGGTTTTGATGAGGTCAAATTCTCGAAAAATAATTTTTTATTTTGAGGATGGGTCTATTTATCAAAAGATTTATTGTTGATCATGACTTCTATCGATACTTACAAGATTCTACTTCTCGGAGCGGGAGGCGTCGGTAAAACCTCCTTCATCAGAGCTCTCATGGGAAAAGAATTTGACAAGAAATACATCATGACTATGGGAGTACAAGTTGATCCCATTCGTCTTCAATCTTCTATTTCCTATTATTTGCCCGATAAGGAACATTGGTGTGCGAATATTTGGGATTGTGCCGGCCAAGAGAAATTCAAAGGATTAGGAGATGGCTACTACATTCAAGCTCAAGCAGCTATTTTCGCTTTTGATCTAAGTGATGAGAATAGTTTGTCGAATTTGAAATCATGGGTTAGTGAATGCTGGAGAGTCACTGGTAACATTCCTTACGTCATTGTAGGAATGAAAAGCGAGATTCGAAAGATTCCTAAGGAAAAAGTATTGAAGATCATCGGATGTGAAGCTTCCTACGTTGAAATCTCTTCTAAGACTGGTCATAATATTGATCAACCTTTATTGTCATTGCGTCGACAATTGAAACGTGCAGCTCAAGCCAATATTAATCCTGAACCTCCCAGAATCAAAGCTGTTTCACCTAATCTTAATATTGCTTCTATTGAGCAAGAGAGAATAGATAGAATCGGGGGAGAACTAGCTCGTTCTAATCTATAAACACTCTGGATTCCTTAATTCTTTTTAAAAACTTCATATTAGTATTACTCTCAATAAAGGAGAGTAATACTTCTTAGTTTATCTGTGGCTCAATCCCAATTGATGTTTTGTTTGATCTTTATAAGACCAAGGATAAAAATATTTAGCCATAGTATCGTCACTATCAACTAGCCAACACGTAGAACAGATTCCATTTACTATTGTTGGCTCCTCGCAAAATACCTTTACCAACATTGATACTTTATCCAATGGACAAAAGATTTCGTTAAGATTGGCGACTTTATTGCCGGTGGTATGACCGAATTCTTGAATGTTGTTAGCAAGGGTTCTCAATTGCACCACGTAGCCTTTAGCTTCGATCTTGCGAATAGTGAAGTTAACTTCTTCTAAGGAAACCCCGGTAAAGATCATCAAGAAGTCAATGAGGTTATTCCTGCGACGAAGAGTTTCTTCCATTTCAATCAGTCAATTATTTTTACTAACATTTATGTTAGTAAAAATTCACCAATGTTTTTTCTTCTATCAATCATAATTGTTACGATTAGCGGCCGTCTAGGCCGGACGAGCGTGAGATTTTTGTTAGCTCATAGTTGTATAGGGATCGTAGGACGAAGTCCTGATCCCCAAACGAGAATAAGAAAAATACTCGGAAGCGAGTCTATCCTTTTATAGGAAGATCTTGTGAATGGAGACGATTGCGGTTCGACACTGAGGACAATTAAAAGTGCTTTGGGAAGTGTTGGCTCGGGTCTCACAATCATGAATACAAGAACTACAATAGCAATGAAAGCAAGGAGCAACTGTAGTATTAACTCCATTATTCATACAAATGCAACAAACAGCAGGAACTCTTTTCTCATCATCATTCTCGATTTCTTTTTCCTCCGATTTGTCTTCTTTAAGAGGAGGAGCACTAGGCTCCGGTTGATCTAATGGTGGAGCCGACGGCAACGGATGATTGTTGCTGTTATCGTTTTCATTCTTATGGAGAATACAATTTTTCTTACTGAAATATTTATCATTTCCTCTCAACCAACAAGAGGAGCAGATCCCATTTACAATTACAGGTTCCTCCACGAATAAATTAACTAATTCCAAGAATCTACGGGAAGGACACATAGCGCCCATGGAATCTAATTCTTTTCCCGCAGATTTAAGATTAATATTATGGACACTACCTGCAATTCCAATCACGTTATCATATAAATTTCTAATCTGAGGTAAGTATCGATGACGTTCTAATTCTTTCAAAGTAAAATCAATGTCTCCTGGACGGAATCCAGTAAACGTTTCTAAGAAATAGACTAATGATTTCTTATCACCAGCACGGTTTTGTTTTATGGTCAATTTATTCCTAGTATCAATAACATGTTTGTCCAAATAAGGAAGTAGATTGTCATAACCCAGACATAGTTTATTTTCTTCGCTCATTAATTCCTTCTCGTGAACGCATTTACCGAAAGCGTCATAAGAATTGTTACTGAGAAAGCGACAGAGAAACATCCAAACTACGTCTTGTATTTTCGCTCGATCAGGATGAAAATCGATCATATAGATAATAGCTAACAGCACCAATCCAACTTCTTTATCGTACAAGGAATTCAACGCATTAATATCGATACTACTATCACCGTAGATGGGATAAGCTATTTCTTGTAATACGGATCGCAAATGATAACGCGAACTTGAAGGAGCCTTAGAATAGTTCCAATAATTGAACATTGATTTCAAGAGTTTTATACGATCCTTTCCGATTTCGGTCATATCGAATATACAATCTCTTATAGGTATGTATTTATTATTGTTATCATCATTATTATCCCAATGATGAATGATATCAAATTTCTTGTAGTTTCCGAATATATTCGTGGGATGTCTCTGAGAAAGGATATATTTCAGAGTATATAATCCATTTTCATCGTTCTTATTTTCATCGTTCTTATTTTCATCTCCTTCGTTATTCGATGGCGAATCCATTATTATGTAAAATATTTTGATTTTCAACTAACTGCGAGATTAAATGATCATTTTTAAAATTGAATTGATTTTTAATTAGATTACTGAAGTTAAAAATTTAAATGGAAGAAATATCAACGTCGAGTCTATCATTATTTCCATTACCTTCATCGCTGACAATAATTCACTTATTCCTCAATCGGAATTACGGAACATACTTTCGTCGCTATTTGAACTGCGTCGATAAAGCTATCTTTATTCTGGCTTTTATAGACGATAAAAATCATGCTTCCTCTCTTATCGATGACACAACCACTTCGAAATCTTTGAAGTGGTTAGTTATTGACTGGTTGAAGTCGAATAATGCTTACCCGATGCCCAAATATAACGATAAAGAAATTATAGTCAGCGATCCACTTGCCGGTTATCTCATTCGGAACAACTATCTCACTCTGCTCCACTATCTAATCAACATTAATATAACAATTTTGCGTAAGGATGATGTCAAGTTACTCCACATCGCTATCAAATCGGCAAAGAAAAACACCGATAGTAGTAATGATAACAACAATAGTAATGTGGATGCGATCCATCTCTTGTGGTCGTACGGAATTCACTGCGATCATAAGAACAACACGGAAACTATGTCTAGTAAAGGGGATCCGTGTATTTACTACGCTTTATCCGTGGGCAACACAGAATTAGCTCGAAGGCTCTCTTGGCACGGTATGAAATATAAGAGTTCGTGTCAGGATTTAGTATATCACGAAGATAGAAAAACCTATGATGCAATTAAATCCCGTATCGTAGCTAGCGTCACCAAGGAAAATTTCTTTAAAGGTTATAATTACGATGAACTGGTTCAAAGGGGAGTTCTTCTTGATCGACCCTATCAAAATATGCCTTGGATCACTATAGAAAGTAAATTGCGGGGATGGGTAATGACAGGTAACATAACCAAACTGGATAAATTTCATTATAAAGCTCAAGTTGAACGATTTTTGGGCAATGATTTGCGGATGAGAAAACTACAATCTATATATTTTCATTCCGCCGCGCATAGAGGGCATCTGAATATATTTGAATGGGGCGTAAAAGTAGAGTTGTTAACATCAACGAAAGATTATAGGACCATTTTAAGCACCGCTGTCAGACACGGACATTTCCACATCTTTAATTTCATAACCTCACCAACCAATGGATTAATGCTTCACTTTAGCGATAACTCCAGACAAGAAACTATAAATACGTGGAGAGATATTTTGGATAACGCGATTGATCGAGGTAATTTCAAAACTTACTGTTGGGCTCGAGATGAAATTTTTGCTCGTTATCGAGTGGCACGAATTACTAATGTGCATGACGGCACCGGTACATTTACTCAAGAGACTGTAAATGGGAATGACAATAGTAAACCTGTTTTCACTTGTTGTCCGTGGCTTCTCGATTCCGCTACTACCACTAATTCTAAAGAAATAGCAGAGAATATTCAACTACTTTTTTGTACTAATGACTTCGATAATACTTATGATAACTGTTCAGTATCGATGATACAATGGATCCACGACAATATGTTTCCCGTTTCTAACTTTCAATACGAGAGTGTAGTTTACATTAAGAATCATAGGCAACGATTTCGATACGCTAAGGAAATATTCCGTTTAGGAGGAACCTTATCTCCTGAGTCCTTGAATACGATTTTGAAACACGGAGACGTGGAAATGCTGCAGTGGTTAGATGAACACCAACTGTTGACTCCGGAGATGCTAATGCAAGTAGAGTTACCTATTAAGAATCAAGAGAAAATGTCCGGTGTATTTGAGCTCATGCGGTGTAAGTATTGTTGGGAGTTACTCAAATAATATAATAAGAAAATTATCAAGCTTAAGTAAGTTAGGCTTGATAATGATAATTTAAATGGCGATGAACTTGCAGCGAGCTCGCAATGCTTTATTATTCTTATCGGAGAAGATAGAAAGAGGAGAATTAGGATCAACCGAAGTCGTAATGATGATGTTCTTATTCAAAATGTCATTATCGATTGATTCGTTCTTGATAACATCGTATGCTTCGACATACATCTGATACAGTTGGAAGAATTCTCCACTAACAAGTTCTCCTAAGATTCCCGACGTATCCCCCATATATCTATTGAAATTCTCCACTAATAAATGCTTGTATCCAATGACTGAGGAGCCTAAGTCCATATATCGATCGTGATATTCATCTTCTTGTCGCTCGTAGAGCATATGTCGAGGAGCAATAATACAGTTTTCTAATTGCAATAATAACATCTGTACGAATGCGCGTAATCTCACTTTGTCTGGATCATAAACGACAAAGGTGGTACCAAAACGCTTGTTTTTGTCCTTCGTGGTTATCACATTTACTGCATTAGTTATCTTTTCTTCCATTTGGCCTCTATCAAATATTCCTCTTTTTCAATTGTGATTTTTCGATAGATTTAAAAATACTGATTCTTATTTCAATTTTTTAATAGGTACAATATACCAGCTCATCTAAAAATATTTTTAATTTTTATTTAATTAATTTTCAAAATCGAGTCACAAATCACTCATCAGAATGGCCAAACGACGAACATCTAACAAAAACAAGAGATCACGCAATGATCGAGATCAAGATAATGAAGACGAAGAGGAATATTCTGAGCCTAGCGAATCTTCATCGGAGAGTTCCGTCTCCGAGCAAAGTCAACCAGTAAATAGTGCATCAGAAGAGGAGGAAGTATCTAGTATTTCGGAAGAAATCGAGATAGTGAAACCAGTAAAGTCATCTAAAACAAAGAAACCCTCCAAACTAGAAAAACAAACGGAGAAGAAATCTCGTGGACGTGCTCCAGAAGTTCCTCAAATCAGACGTGCTCCTCCTCGTCGAGGTACAGGTGGTCTCATTGCAGCATTTCGTCTCCTTCGAAGTGGTCATCTTAATGGTTTCTTGACTGATCCCAATGTTAGGAAACATTTCATTGATGCCTTTACTCTTTTGGGAGATTTTGGACAAGGACATAGCAGGGAAAGACTTATGTATTTCTGGCACCTAGCGTGGCGAGGAGAGCTTTTCGTGAGAAAACTTCAGAATAACAGAAATAAGGGAAAATGTACAGCGTGCAATCTTCGTCGTAAATTACGTTATTGCTTCTACCGACAGACAAATGGTGATTTAAACGAACAGTATTTTGCTGATCTTGACGATCAGAATGATGGAGATGTAGAATTATTGGGACTCATGGGGCCTAATTGTTTCGAGGATAAATTCTTGAAACTCATCACTTTATCATCGGTATGTTTAAGTTTGATTCCTCTCATTGATTATCAGGATTTTGAAGAATTCGGAAATTTCGATCAATTCGCTCTGCACGTGTTACATCCTCATCTAGAAGCAATTAAATATGCTTCTGCAAATATGGCCAAGCGTTATCCGGAAAGAGTGGAATTAGACGACGATGTAAACGACAATCAAGAGGAAGAAGGAGAAGAGAGTGATGAAGAGGAGAACGATGAAGATCGCGAAGAAAACAGTAGCGAGTATAATGAAGACGACGAAGATGATGTAGAAGAAAACGATGGGGATAATGCGAATGACAATCATCAAGAGTTTCCGGTAGAAATCAATCGAGATTTATTTGATGCTTGGGAAAATATCAGAGTAAGAAGAGAAGAAAGAGAACACGAAATCGACGAAGAAGAGGCTCGAATTCGCGCCAATCATCAAGAAGCCCTCGATAAACTTGAAGCCCAAAGAGCAGAAATCGCATCATACGGCAAACCGACTCCTCCATCCAAGAATAAATCTATTATTATTATTGATTTGATAGAGGATGATGATAAACATCCCGAATTACCGAAGCCCAATTTCAATCGAGTCAAACCTGCAATTGCTATCAAGCTTTCCGAATCCAACAAACATCATAAATCACAACATAAATCACATCATAAAAGGTCTGACGAACGAAAATCTTCAAAGGATCCACAACCTCCTACTCCCAAGAAGAAAGTTTCATCAAAATCAAGTTCTAAAGATGCACCGGTAACAGCTAAGAAAAATCTGGGACGATTTGCATTTGGATTCGACGGTTATCAAGAGGAAGAGTTAAATTTAGACGAGTTAGGGTTGGAAGAGATGGATGAGTCCCCTGAAATTCATGCTTCTGATATCCAACCTCTTAATATTCAATCTTCTGTTGTGGTGGAAAAATCCAATAATAACATGCCAAGAGCTCGTATTCCTAAGACGTACAAACGAGCTCGTAGAACTGTTAGTAGTGAAGATGAAGATGATATTGAGTGAATTTAATCTTTGTCACTTTACCTCTGTGCATTTTTTAAAAACTTCATATAACTCGATAATTATCGAGTTATAACTTTTGGTCTATAATATTTTGATCCATAATCTTTAATAAATGTCTAGTAGGAGCTCAAGGTAATTTAACTAGTAATTTCGGTCCTTGATAAAATGCATATCCTGGAGGAGCTACATCGGATGAATCACTTTCGGAATAACTTTCACCTTCATAATCGCTATCGTTATCATTCTCGTCGTAATTATTGTCTTCATCCTCATCATAGTTATTATCGTCGTCATTGTCATTCAAATCGACGCGTGCTTTCTTTCTTACGCCAGGAGAAGAATCTTCCTGTTCATTATTTTCATCATCTTTGTTATCGTTAGCATCCTTATTATCGACAACAATTACTGCTTTATTCATTTGTCGATTTACTTCCTTTTCTACCGAACCTAAAAGCTTAATAATTTTCATACCGTCAAAGGCTTCATCATCTTTAAAAATAGCCGGCAAATAGATGAAGATCAACTGATGCCAGAATTTATCTTCTTTTTCTAACAGTACTTGTCCATTCACAATAATATCTCTCGCATTTAACAATAAAGTTTTATTGTTATCATCATAATAGTAATTAACAGGAGAATTAGGTAAATTAATACTACGTATTTTTCCTACCGATTTAAGAATGGAATTTATTTTTGATGAATCTATGAGATCGCGAGGACTACTTACAAATTCTACCATAATATTACTCAAGTAATTATTAATAGGTTCTAAAGTAATCTCCAAAAGATCCATAGCATGATCGGGCAATACCATGAAACGTGATTTTTGGTACCGGGGGATCAGAAATTCAAGATTTTGCTGACGGACAGGACGACGCTTTTCTCCTTCTTCGAAGATACTTCGCAAAATATGAAGAGCGGGAGGTAATAGTAATGGGAAAATACCAAACTCGAAAGTTCTTTTCTTATCGTCATTATCTTTCAACACAAAATCTAAGAAAATCTTCCCCATGGCTCGATCTTCTACAATGGAGTGACTCCAAATAGCAGCCACTGATTTCCTTAGAACATCAACATTGACTTCGTTACGATCTCTGTTAATATCGCGTAAGAAAATATCGTATCCGAAATGAACATTACTATAGTTACGAACATAAAAATGCCAAACATAGATATTTCCTCTGAATACTGGGTCAATTATTACCGATCCGGAATCATGAATAGATCGTGCTCCGCGAATAAGACTTCGATCTTTAATCATGAATTTATCCAAATCAAATGCCGGTAATTTATTGATATTATCATTTTTCTGCTTGTCATTTGCTTGCTTGTCATCCTTTTGGTTATTATTTGATGAATTCTTCCATATAATGACTTCGAATCGATGTTGATCCTTGTATCCTACTTTTCGTTCGCAGGGATTGATCATATACAAACTGTAGGTAAGACAATTTTTAGAATTAATTTTGAAAGTCAGATGTCTAAATTCGGTATCGTCACCAAGTTTAATCGCAAAGAAAATTTCTATAGTAAATCCCGCTATCAGAAGCTTTAAGGCTGCTCTTTTTAATCCTTCTCCATGTTGGCCGATTTGATTTGCTATTCCTTCTTTGTTAGAAGCTCCTATCTGAATTATTTGTTCGAAGGTACTAATGTTGGGACCAAAATTAACAAAAGTAATATAATTCAGCGATTCAATAATTTCTCCCAGGATATGATTGTTATTGTGAAAGATTGTAATCTTTTCGTCGTCTTGGATTTTGTTTCCGATTTTCAGATCAACGAACGATTGTTGATTGGCTTCTACTACGGCATCAATAAGATTAGATAAAATTTCACGGTATGCTGCATCGAGTGACATTTTAGTAACAGCTCCCATATTCATCATCAGCGATTTATTTCTTTTTCCTCCTTTTCTCGATCCGGGTTTCACAACTTCTACTCGTTCTCCTTTGTTGTTTTGTGGACAATAATAAGTGTTAGGAATATTATCGACATTTTCCATCTATAAATTTGACGTGATAAAGATGCGTCTAGGTTTACTGTTTTGGAGGCAAAATACAAAAACGAAACTACTTTTAAGTTAAAATTTATTCATTTAAAATTACTTTCGTTTTTGTGAGAGAATTAATAATTTATCCTCATGGGTCTATTTCTAAAATTAGCAGTAATCGGACTTTTAGTCTTTCTAATATCCGTCATTTATTTCAATCCGGAAGAACGGGAATATACAGATCGATATAAAATTATTTGGAATCAGTTGCGTTTGGATGGTATTTCCTATCGCGAACGATACATGAGCTTCCTCTCGGGGCAAAATTTATCTTATATTGCTGGATATCAACACTCGAATGGTAGTATTTTCACGGAAGCAACAAATGAAGAATTTTATTTCCTCCCTCTTACCTTCTGGATCGATTTCCCCGACGGAAGCAATATCACTATCATGATGGATTTTTCTCCCAATCATCTTCCACCAGGAAGAATAGCGAGAACTATTGGACATTCTCATAGAGAATTTAATGGATTCGAAAATTTTGGGAAGCTTCTAGAATGGACCATTAAATTCGTACGTGGGTCTCGTGCTTCATTTCGTTTCTTTCGAGCATTATACGTAATCGCGATAAGTCTTCAATAATCTTTTTCATGATATATAATATACGATTAGATTTACGAAAAATTAAAAACAATAATAAAATTTTAGCTTCTACTGCAGTAGAAGCTAAAATCGCAATTAAATATATACCATAATGCAAACTATGATTGTCATTAAGGAAATTCTTAACAATGTAGATTGGAATCGATTGTACGCACCAGTAGATTCTCGAACGTGCCTCGATATGTTTAATATGATTATAACTTGTGTTGTAGCTATTAGTGGTCTATTCAAAATTAGACGAATGATAATTAATACTAAATCTGATGCAACAGATAGAAAACAATCGTTATTATTTAATTGGTACGCTATACAATTGGGAATGTTGATAATAATGCATGTTTTAGTTACTTTTTTCAATAAATATCAGACGAGACAATGCGAAGAATCATGGTTATCAACATTTCTCAAAAATTATTACTCGAATCTAAAATCTTCCGATCCTGATATAGGAATACGATGATTACATATTCAAAAACAATACTTTCATTTGTCAATTTAGCGAATGAAATCAATAATAACCTTCATAATGAATAATAAAGATACAACAAGTATTGATCAATACAATAAAAACGATACTAACGTGCCGAAATATGCCGTGAAGCGGAAACAATCCAGTAACTCTGAATTTTGTCCCAAACACGGTCTAAAAGACAATTGTTTATGTGGATCTTACTATTTCGAGATGCGAGAGAAGTCAGTAGAGGAACATATCAAAGCTGGTCGTTGTCCAATATGCTTCTCCAGTTCCGACACCAAAACTCTCCTGTATGACTACTGCGAAAAATGCATACTTAAACAAGAATCAAAGTAATTTCATCTCACCATACGGTAGATGTCAAAATAGAAAACATAAAAATAAAATTTTCTTTTGAGTTTATTCCCAAAAGAAAATCGCACCTATTCAAGAACCTGATACACCATGTCAACCAATGGAACGAATAACAAGGGAAAGATCGGTGGGTTTAATGCGGAAAAGGGATATTATTACGGTTTAGAATGTGATCGAAGTAATTGTTATTCTCGCGCTACTACTATTCAAGATAAATGCAAATATTGTACATTGACGTTTTCGTCATGTAGTTCCCATTTCGGCAAATGGTGCTATTTCTGCGATCGTTCAGAAGCGAAACATATAGAGTTAGAGTTAAAATAAAAACAATAATTTTATTTCGAGATTTCGTCGAAATAAAATAACGCTTGATATTTTTCCTTATAATTCAACATGGAACAACCCGCCACTGCTAATAATGAAAAATATGTGTTCGTACTTCGTGTAGAAGACCTCCAAAATGATACCTGGGGATCATGTAGCTCCGTCATCGGAATCTATACTACTCGCGAAAAGATGATCGAAGCTTTTCTGACCTATCTATCCGAGAATTGCGTTTACGATCTTTGTACCGAGGAAGAAATAGAAGACGCTAACAATCGCGGAGATGATCCAGTTTTCGATTTTTCTACAGGAAGTTATCCTTCTTGCGATGGCCGTCATTTTAAGCATAGAGAGCGTGAGTTACAATTTGAACCCGGAACTCGATGGACGCGATCAGAGCTCATAGATCATTTCTGTCCCGAAACCCACTCTACCTCAAATAATCAAAACAAGAAGACGATAAACGGAGAATGCTGTGAATACACACTAGCAGATTCTGCAATTTTCGCCTGGGATTTTCTTCCGGTTCAATAGTTACACGATTACGTGAAATTTAAAAAATAAAAATTTATTTCGTAATTTTAACGAAATAAAATCACGCTTGATTATTTTGCCTCGTTTATATCACTCTCAAAATGGAAAACTCTAACAACGTCGAAATTCCTGTTATTGTGCCCGTAGAAAATCTTTCTGAATCTGCATCCCAAACGCTCCTTAAGAAACCTACCAAGCCTCTTCTTTCTTCCGTTTCTTATATCTTTGCGATTGAAAAAGCATTTGAAATGGGTCGCAGTGAACTTCAACAATATGCTACTCCAGAAATCGTTCATAACGCTATTCGTCTCGCATGGAACGATTTGAGCAACGAAGAACGCGCTGCATATAGAAAGAAACAACGAAACAGTCGCGATTCCTACGCAGAGGAACTCGGAGATTATCGTCAGAAAATGAAGGAGTATCGTCTCGCAAAGAAGGCAAACAAAAATCAGCAAAAGAAAAACGAGACAGCCAAGAAAACCAAATCAACTAAAACCAAAAAGACTAAAACCATTGAAGATAAACTATATGCACGTGAAAAGAACAAGAAAGAAGGAAAGCCATTGCGACCTATTAGCGCTTATCTCTATTTTGCGGCGGACAAACGTCTCATTATGCGCTCAGAAGGCATTCTTTGGACTGACAAGGAAATGACTAAACATATTGCAGAACAATGGAAGAATCTTAGTGAACTTGATAGAAAAAGATTCGTCGATCTCGCTCTTCAAGATAAAAAGCGCTACGAGCAAGAAACAGAAACATTCGTCATGAATAGTAACAAATCGATTCCCGTGTGAACGTGCATTTTTTAAAAACGTCGTATTAACGACGTTTTTAATTTTATCCGACGTCACCGAATACAGTGCTTGTTAATAAAACAGACATCAAAATAAAACAGACATCAAAATAAAACAGACATCAAAATATAAAAAACGTATTAGTTATGAATCTCGAATTTTATACTTGGGTGGCAAACACTGCTTCGATTGCAGATAAGGCTCGTATCGACAAAACGCGAGTTATTATTCGCAATCCAGCGTTCTTACAAACTACGGAACAAAACCAACAAAAATTACTGAATGAATTGGTAGCGAAAGGTCTCAATCGCAATCATCTCGATATTTTGTTGCATGAGAAATTGTGCGAAGCTGGATCGCATACTGATAGTATGCTATCATCAGCAAATTCTTTCGAATCAATTTTGTTTCCTAATTTAGGTCAAGCGGCTCCTCTTAATGATGATCTTTTAAACTTGCAATCTATAATGATTTCCAATGCTAAAAAGAAAGTTCCTAATACTAATATTGTTAAATCTAGTAGAACTGCACACTGGTACTATTCCTCAGAACAAAAACCTTTGTTTAGACGAGAGGAGCCTAATCTTACTAATTCGGAAATAGTGAAAATTGTCAATGCAAACTGGAAGAATTTACCTGACGCAGAGAAGGCCAAATACGAAGCTCTCGCTCGACAGTAGTATAGCTCGCTTTCGAGTGTTTTTATCATTCTCACCTATTCGGCCTCGTGACTTTATAAACAATTACACGATATTTAACGTCTGTCATAGGACGTTAAATAGAAGACAAATAAAAATACTCTAAAGCCTAGTTATCTTAACGACGATGACGTCTGTGTCTTTTGAGTACACGAGCCCTATAATTTGCCATCCAATCATTAATCTGAGTTATATTGAGACCAGTATCCACGCTAATTACATTCTTCTCTTTATCGGTGGGATAAGGATAAGTGATATGATCTTGAGCCCATTTCTTCAGGTAGTTTCTTATGTCGGTGTTGAAGATACCAGCTTCCTTCACTTCTACTTTCATTTCTTCATCATCTTCATTATTATCTCTATCTTCTTCATAATTTTTATCATTATTGTTGTTGTATTGACTATTATTTGTTATATGTATTACCAGACTAGATTGCGATTGTCCTTCTTCAGGTTCAAATTTCCTGCTTTTGAATTCTTCTAAAACCACTTCTATTATATCATCTATACTTATCTTACAGAAAGAAGCAGATCGTTGTCGTCTCATAGCTATTTATCGGTAATACTAATATCTTATCAACGCGAGGGTCTTTTTAATGGTTTTAAAGCTCCATTAGATAACAGAAAATTAAAATCAATTTTAATTTTCGAGTTTTTCGTTTACTAAAATATCCGCTAAATTTTTTACACCTCTTTCTACACATCTTTCTATCTGATACAATTAACTTGATCATGGACTCCGTAACTATCGTTGATAAATATGCTTCTTATTTGAACAAAGGATTCTATTGTTGTAAATGGTGCAATAAGAAATTTAAGACCACTAATAAGTTTGAGAAGCATGTCGACGAGAAACATCCTTTTACCACTATAAATGCTTCTAATCGCAAGATTGAATTTTCCTTGGAGGACAAAGTATATTTGCTCGGCAGTCTCACGCAATACTACAGAATTTTAACCACCAAAGTGGTTAATCCCGAATTAACCACCGAGGAAGAAATCACAGAAGCGATCAGAAAATATGTCGAATGCGATTTTGATCCTAGCAAAGATTCCGAGCCAGCGGTAGAATTCGTTAGAATCTCTAGTTATTTGACCCCTCAAACTTATCAAGCAGAAAATCGCAGGGGATTCAACGTAGATAATCTTCGACGCATGGTTAAGAATCATCTTACTTTTCAGACGAGAATCACCGAAGCAATTCCTGCTTCTAACTTAAATAACTCTAGTTTATTGGATATGATTGTCGGTAATGAAGAGAATCTTGTACGTGCTTTAGAAGAATTCAATCTGTTTCTTAATTTGGGACAACCGTGGAGAGGAGGTAATTTTTGTCCTTCACTTATTATCGATCTCGTCTGGCACGCTTCTATGTTGAATTTTGATCGCTACAGAGTTCTATGCGAGAAATTCTTCGGAAAAGGAGTGATTTATCCTCATTGTCTAGAGGAAAACCAAGACCAAGAAAATAAAGAAGACACGAAAGAAAATATACGCTACTTAGAATTTGAAAGCCATTTCAAGAATAAATACAATAGAGAATCGTTGCACGTAAGAGAACTGACACTAGTTAAACATAACAGTGAGATTGGAACTTTAATCATCGATAAACTATCGGTCAAATTAATCGAGGATCATAAAGCGAAACAAGAAATATTACGTATTCAAGATGAAATACGAAAAGAAGAAAAACGTATACAGGACGAAAAAGACGAAGCCATGTGGAAAATAAGAAGAGCTGAATATGAAGCTGAAGCGGAAAGACAAAAAGTTGAATTTCCTCGATATACCACTCTTGATAAATATTACGATAGCAGTTGTTAAATAGTAACCGTTAAACGTTTAAATAATATCTCAATCGAGATATTATTTAAAATCGAGCCCTAATTAGGCGAAACCTAAGCTGTAAGTGTCGTTGCAGTGATTGACGATGAACATTATTACTCCTTTAATTAAGGTTCTATCAGTTATCTTATTGAGATCCATAGCTTTCACCGGATCCTCCTGTACTGTTTTATTCTCTCCTACTAACATACCTTTAGCATCCTTTACTTGTTTCCCATTCCTTTCTCTTAAATAGAATTGCTGGTGATAACCTTCGCAGATGACGAATATTCCGTATCCTTGAACTCCTGTTGATCGATTCCAAACTAGAATTCCTGTCTCTCGATCATAAACAGGATTAATACTCTCTTTTACGTGTAACATGCTTTCTTCATCGATTATAGCTAATCCACAACTGAGATCGACTCTAATGAGTTCGGAGAAATCAGAGATGGATGTGGGATTAGCTGCTCGTACTCGAAAATATTGTGTCGGTTCCTCATTAGAATTCAAATTATTAAATGTGAATTCGTTGGTGAAGGCTAACTCGATGGCTGTCGGTTTAGTCTCTTCTTTATTAGATTCATGGTTTTCTGGTTCGATAGTGTACCGATATACGGCGTATTCTATTGGTGGTTGGTTGGGAAGAGTTGGATCGACATTGGGGCCGATCCATGTTAATTTTATCGTCGAGGAATCTACTAATTGTGGGACTAAGTTGTAGGGTTTTGCTATTTGAGAGATGGCTTCAAGTAATGGTTTAATCGGCATATCAGGTGTTAAATTATCGGCTTTGGGATCATTAAAAGTAGAAGTTTTGACTTTGAATTTCTCATCTAATTGCTTTATCTTATCTCTGTATTTGAAATCTATATCATCTTTATTGTTGTTATCTTCACTATCACTGCTATCGGAATCACTCGAATTATTGTTTTTATTGTTTTTATTGTTTTTATCTTTATTAGCATTGTTTATCTTCTTATGATTTTGATTGCTATTCTTGGATTGTCCTTTATTAGGGGTATTAAATTTACCCGTGAAATAATACAAGAATAATATCACCAGCACTATGATTACTATTGCTACTATCAAACTATTCTTCGATAGATTTACCATTTCATCAGCATTAATATGGAAGACTATTTTGTTACCGATATTGTTTTGCTTATAACATCACATATAGATGTTATAATATAATTCTTTATGTTATCAATCGAATCGATGTTTTACCATCCACGTCCGTTCTTCTTGCACGAACATTGATCCGCTGATTTTTTGCATTTTAGGCACGGCTTACAGTCCTCTTTGCAAGGACAGACCTTACTCAAAGGTACCTTTGGTCCGACTCCACATTCACTCAACACTGCTACTGTTACTGTTGGTGGATTTGGAATATCATCGATTGGAGGAAGGCCAGAGGCACCGAATACATCGCCCGGTAATGTGTATTGAAGAACATTGTTGTAATAAATGTAAATTTCTTTGGCGCACTTCACTTTTCCCCACTTGATAGAGAGACCGCGGCAATCACTCTCCGTAATGCAAGGATGGATCTCACAACTGCACTTGATGCAAGCAGTGGCGCATTCTGATTGCTTAGACTCGCAATCACAATCGGAAACAGCAGTTACTGCAACACAGATAGCCTTCTTGTGCAAATCGGTAATGGTAATCTCACGAACATCATGAGCAACGGTGATGACCTCATCGAAGTTCTTTGGTCCAGAGCAGCACTCGATTTCGCAGGAGCTGGATGAGCTGCTAGAGCATGAGCTTGATGAAGATGAGGAGCAGGAAGACGATGAGGAAGAACTGCATGATGAAGAAGATGAGGAGCAGGATGGCTTGCATTTGTTGCAACCGCATCCGTGTCCGTGCTTGCGTCCACGCTCAACCATAGGATTGCCGTTGTAGACGACGTTTCCACAAGTGTTGCAATCGTCGCAGCCCTTCAAATACTTAACATATACGTTGAATTTCTTGACGTCGCATGCTGGTGCTTGCCAAGAGATAGTAGCGGAGAAATCCTCGTGAGATTCAGCGTAAACATTGTATGGGGCCCCTGGACGCTTATCCTTCTTTCCACCTTCAACGGCAACACGAGCATCAGCATTTGATCCATTGACTCCGTTAACATTGATACGAGCGTGCTCTTCGAGGTTAGCTACCTTAATATCTGGGAAAAATCCGCGAACATTCTTGCGTCCGTCTCGTGAGCAGGGTGAGTGCAACAAATAGGGAGCGCAGAAATTGCATGACTTACGTTTGCATCCGCCGCATGGAAAACAAAATCCACAGCTCCAGAGACCGCATCCTCCACATCCACCTCTGCTTCCACGACTTCCTCCGCAATTTGATGCGCTTCCGATCAACCACAAAATCACCAAAATGATGATAATGACGATGATTACTGTTAATACTGGGTGTTGATTATGAGTCATTTCTGTTTTATTAGTTCCTTTTATATTTCGCTTTGCGGGAAAATACTCAAGTTTTTTATTGAGTTCAATCTTTTAGTTTCGCGAAATTTTGCCCCGTGAAATTCCAACACATGGATTTCCATCGACATTTTGACTTTTCAGTAGCAACAACACATTTATTTTGCGCTCATTTTCGAGTATTTTTCTTAACCTTGAATCTGGATCGGCCCTGCGGACTACGATCCAAATATCCATCGTTCAACAAAAATCTCACATTCGTGCCGCGCTAGACGCGCGTAACTTTCAGAAATTTATAGTGTCCTCATTGATCCAGCCAACGTATTGTTCGATTTGAGTTCCCATAGATCGCGTCCCGACCACATAACATAAGTAGGGTCTCAATTCATCACCTTCTTTTATAACGGGTAACTTATACTTGAGAGAAGTTTTGAATTTGGGAAGACGTTCTACTATCCCTCTTCCCTCGTCTACATACATCACTAACTTATAATCATGAATTTTAGAAACAGAAGAATCATTTAACTCTGGATCCTCTTCTATATACAACCAATGACTGTATTGTTCTCCTTCTACATAGGAATAACAGTAGGAATTAAAAGTCTTACAAATCCAGGCGTTTATTTGTCTTTTCTGGTACCCACTCAATCTATTATCGAGCAAAGAGTCACCTCGCGAAGAATCATTACCTTTATGTTGGTTTCTAACGACATAGTTACTTTTATTATAGGCGAAATTGCGACTGATGCGTCCATTTCCGCTAACGAGTCTACAGTTAAAAGTATCGAAAGGAACATGATAGTAAGGAGTCTCCGGAGTCTTAACCTCATCGATGTTATCAATGCTGATGGTTATTTTCTTGGTCCAGCGTTTACGTCCTTTTCTCATTTCTGATTCTAAGCGTATCCATTCTTCTGCAGTACATTCTCCCATTTTATTTTCTCCTTTCGATTTCAATACGGGAATAACTTGATGCTTAGCAGGGATAGTTTTCGAAATGTATCCGGGAGAGAGAATAAGATGGTACTCAGAAGAGCCATCAGAATCCCAAATCATCTTTACTCCGTCATATATTATGTGAATTGGATTACTATTATTATTTACAATTTGATCATTGGTTTCAAATGAATTGTCTGCAACTCGTAGATTAAGCTCGCTGACTTCAAGAAAGTCTTTCAATGCGTTGTATCCAACTTGTTTGAATTGTGACAATCGTTGCACGAAAGAAAGCTTAGCAGGAACTACAGAATCGTCAATGGATTGCACATCGATTTCTGTCTTGTCTTTATTATGATCATTGTTATGAGATTCTATATTGACACCGATATCGCTTATGGTTTTACTTACGATAACATTAATAGGTTTTATCTGTTCTATTGATTCTACTGACGCTGATGTTATAGAAATAACGCTAGGGTTTAGATTGACATCTTTGTTCCTCGGAGTACTTTTTCTTACACTATTTTTTCTCAGGCTGCCTTTTGACAAACTAATCGGTTTAGGAATGATCCTATCTGATCTCTTCTTCCTTTCTTCTCCTGCTTTCTCTTCTCCTGCTTTCTCTTCTTTATTCTTAACTACTGGAATCTTGTGATATAACACCAACGTAGAATTGTCATTTGAAGAATGGTTGATTGTCGCGACTGATGGATCTATTTTCTCTATAGGAGTACCAGTTCTAACCGCTTCCATTATCTTAGCCATTATAATCGAGAGTACACTTAATACCACGCTGGTAATAACGACTTCATTCTTGTTATCTTTACCTTCGCTCATGGCTTATATTTTAAATTTTTATATAAGAACATTAGTTCTTATATAATTATATATCTATTTAACATAGAAAGCTCATCGATTCTGAAAGGGTCGGGATCATGGTACTTGTGATTTGAGGAGGATTCAACATACGTTTCTCGTCTTGGCCTGGCAACACGTCGACGAAATAAGTGATATTAATACGACGGCCAGTACGCTTTGGTTCCGCTAGAATCTGATGTTTATGAGTTTCATTGACATCAGGAGCAAACAACAACACGTCACCCGATTCCATTTCAATCTTAATTAGATCAGGATTAGATTTGGCCTTTGATTTTGCGTTAGGTCCAGTAGCAGGAATAAAACTAAAAGTACGAGTTTCTCCAAAGCTCAATCCGAATACCCATAAAGGTTTTCCTCTCGATCCTTCATATTCGTCTTTATGAGCAGGTAAAGTAGCATTTCCATTCGGATACAAATTCGCAAATCCATTATGAACTCTAACTTTAATTCCCAATACGCGTTCACAAAACAGTTCCGTCCACTTAGCATACACCCTCGACGTTTTCGAAATTTGATCGGATCCGTTACAGACTAACCGCGACAACGGTTTACCGAAACGAGACTGCATTTGTTGCCAAGGATGCTCGTCGAACAACAATGATAACATTTCTTGATGTTGAGGAATTACGCCTCGCAGATGACAAGCATTAATGGATGACGAGTTTGCAGTTGATGTAGATGATATTGTTGGAAGTATAGATTGCGTGGGACGAGTATTTGATATAGCTTGTACGAGCATTGGAGGCAATGTTAAGGATCCGAAATGACGATAGGTAATAGAAACTCTCATATAATCCTCGGGTTTCTTAATCGTGACTACTATAGCGTCACTTGCATTTAGGTCTTTGTTAGTGTTACCGGGACCAGGATATTTGATAGTTTTACGAGAGGGAACTTCATGCATCCATTCTAGAGCTATTTCATTCGACATAATATATAAAGATCGTTTAGGAATTAAGGCTTCATACTTCAATGGTTTGTTGTTACCGTCGACATGTTTCATGCTGGTCCAAACCATATTTATGTCTGCCACTACTGATAATCCAAACACTAAAGGAGTTTCTCGATCTCGGTGTGCTCCAATAGTAGTATGACTATAATAAGCATTAGCTAAACATTGAGCTATTTTAACTCCTTCGAATTGTCGTTCGAGACGATCGGCGTGGGATCGTAATACGCCCCAATCGGCAGTAATAGCTTCAGGACCATCTTTTACTACACTAGGAGCATAACCATTAATTGTGTAACGATAACCGAAATGCTTCGTAGGTCGATTCTTTGAAATATCACTAGACCATTCTCCTACCGACAAGAAATTAACTATTTCTTGCTCTTGATATACGTCAATCCACTCGGGAATGATGAATAATCCCGGAGGCGCACCATAAGGCCTATATTGCTCCATATAAGAGGCTCGCTTTCGAGTATTTTTAATTCATGAGATTCGAGGCTCAAATTTTTATTTTTAACAATTTGGGAATTATTGATATGACAATTAGTTACATATTTAAACGTAAAGACGATCGCTAATCATAAGAGTTGAAAAATGAAAAAATAGATTATTATCAAAATTATTACAAAATCAATTCACCGACAATAAAGATGGATAACGCCAGTAAGAAATCCAAGATAGTGGAATTTGACGAGTATGCTATCAAGACTGATACTATTAAAATAGTCTTTGATACTTTGCCTCTAGAACAGAAACGTAAATTAGCTCTAGAATTGCTGCCAATGGCACGCATAGTTCACGGAATGGATATTCCTCTTATAGAACCACGGTTTACGAAATGGCTATGTCGCGGTACAAGAAAAACATTTACGATGGAGCTGGCGGAGAGAGCATGGCAATTGTGGTTATTATTTCGACAACAAACAATGGACACAACAGTAAATACGGCCGAATCAGATCGTATTTATAATACCCGATATGATATTTATCCTCGTCTTGAGGATGATCATGATACTACTCCTAGATTCCAAATACCTCGCGATCCCGAAATATTTGAACGGGAAGGATATAATTGCCATGATCCAGTAGATACAGAAGCCAAAATAAAAGTATCAACAAATAGAGAAGAATATTTCGATTGGTTACTCGACAATACCAATCCTATAATGTTATGGTTCGAGGCAAAACAAGACGGTAAACATTGTGTTTTTGATGATATAGATCTATCGTCTAAATGGTATTCATTAGAATATCTAACGAAAAAGGGTTGGAAGCCTTATAAAATTTAATCTAATTCTAAGGCAAATATTTTTGTGACTGTCACAAAGCAATTAATTTAACACGTAAATCTTATATGTTAAATTTCAATTAATCTCATGTTGATATTTTATATCGTGGTAGCGATGTAACATGAGAGTTGAAAAACGAAAAAGAAAAATAGAATAACGCAAATTAAAACATAATTTGCGTGCATTGTCTGTCGCATGAACTTCGGTGTCACTTAATTTTCTAACCGTCAATAATTTCGAGAATATTACGATAGAAATCTCGAGCTTTAAAATATAACTTGTATGACAGATAGAACGATAAGCAATACCAATAATATGGGAAGGACACCTAACATCCCTTTCAAATATCCGAACACTTTAGTTCCTAGTAACGGCCCTAAGCCACCCCAACCAAAATCTAATTCTTTTTCTAGTATTTCTTCTACTACTACTACAACTACTTCTCCTAACACATCATCTCACAGAATTGCAGGTAGCTCTAACACGAATGTAACGCCGAAACCAAAGAACATTTTCCAGCACAAGAATAAACGCGACGTATCTTGTTTAGAACCTCGAATCAAGACCAACGATTCTTATCCTAGTTATACGAGAGCTGTTTTCGTAGAGGAGGATTTTTTCCCTACTAATTATTCCTCAAATAGTCTTTCTTCTAATAATTGCTCATCCAAAGGTCGCAATGTTATCGGTGAGCCTCTCTTTTCCGTGCCTCTAATAATCGAAAATCCTATTCCGGATCAAGATCAACGACATAGTGCTGTGTGGGCGAAAGAAATCAACGGAAAGAGACACATTGTAACCCAAGGTGATCTAAAATACGATCTCGGACAGGAAATTCTAACTATACTCCCTTTTTATGTCTCTAATGGAGCAGTAGTGAAAATGGCAGCCGTAACGGGAACCATTGTTGATATTAATTACGTAGTAGTGGGTCCGGATTCAGAAGTACCTCGGGAATCATCATCTGTTCTCAGTCCCAAGAATTCAACCTCTTTTCATAGTAATAATTTTCATCCCATGAATTCTAAACCTAATAATCATAACAATACTAACAATACATCGAAGTCGCACTACTCAACAGATCTAAGCATGTATAGAGACGAGAAAGAATGGGCTAAACCTTTAACCATTCAGAATTGGAAAGATAAGACAGCTGACGCTTGCCAAACTATGGTCACTGGATACAAGATCAAGCTTCACGAAGAATTCATTCTCACTGATGACGAAATATCTCTCTTGTATAGTACGGCCAACAAAACAGGATGTTTCATTTACGATTATAATTTGCACTTTCAGTCTAGTAAGCCTATGCAATCCGTTCGCAGGAGTCCTCACAAGAAGCCCGTCATCAGTAAGAATCAATCTACTAATAATAAATCTTCCATCAATCCATCTACTGGTTCGTCGGAGGAAAGAGGTCTCTTCAACGATTTGTTGACGGTGGATTATAGACATGTCATGGGTGAGCTCCACGAATGCAAAAAATTACTGAGTGATATCATTCGCAAGGATATCTTCTCTTTGAGGGCATCTGATTTCGAAACCTACATCGGTAAATTGCAACTGAGCAACGGAGTTTTCGTACGCTATACTGACAGCGATGGAAGTCGTCGCCACAGCGGGATAATTCATTTCGTGGTCTTGGATCACATTTGTATTTCACCCTTGGACATCAAGTTTGTAGTGAAATGTGACAAGGATCCAGTGCGAATTCTCGCTATTTCTAAGATTTATTCTTTTGACGTCCGAGAAGCGTATTCAACCGATTCTTTACATTGTTTTCATTCTTTGGAGCGTTACGTGTATGATATCCTCGACGCTTCTCAAATCAAAGATATCATCAAGATCCCCGCTAAAAGTCATAAACATCAATCAATTCAAATCAAGCAGAACAATCAACCATTAGTTCTCACCCAAAATAATATTGCCATCGCTAAACCTTTACCGATCGTGAAACCCCTTCCTTCCTTATCAGCAGTGAGAGAATTCCTATTTGCTACTTTCGATCAACTCAAAGTCTATATCATCAAGAAATCATTGTGTCAGCCCAATGATCTTGAATTCTGCGTCTACGAGAATCGGGAAGGAGACGTGAAAATTATCCCTCGACATGAACTTTCGGGTGACCTCGATCAAAATCTAGGTTTCAAATACGATTACACGCAGAAAACTTCGTATGATGAGCAACGGAAAAATGCTCACGTGTGTCGAATTCGACAACCAACTCATGTTTCTCGTAACGGTTATAAATTCACCGGCATCTCCTTGGCATCATACGTAAAAGGTTTAGCGTATCCTGATGGACAATCGCCGTCACAACACGATCAATACGTCTTCTTTCATTCCAAGGACTACTATGAATTTGATTTCGACGACAGTAATTCGCCTTTCAACAATCCTAATTATAACATTCCCCTAAGCAATACTGTTACTGGAAAGAGGACTCCTACTCCAACCAGCGATGGAAGCGATGATGATTGTTGCCCGGTGCCAAACGACATTAAACCATCCGAGAATAAGAACGAAACAACTGAGACGGGGCCAAAAGACAAGACCTTCATGACTTTAGTTTGTGTGGGCGATATCAAGAAGGAATTCCGTGATCCTAATCCCAAAGATGTCATTTTAGCGGTGCCGTTCGTGTGCGACAAAGGACAATACGCCGGAAAAGTAAATCTGAAGTGGTTTTATCCGGACAACGAATTCCGCCTCTTACATATTTTCATCACTAGTAAAGGAACAACTGCTCTTCCAGATTTGAAAGGATTGAGATCGACTCTGGCGAAGAATCAGGAACATGGTGCAATGTACGTAGCTCTTCTCGATCTCTACGTTCACGGTTTCACCAATTCCACTTCGTCTAAGTTCCTTGGACTGTTCGAACAATAATGCACACAACATATTTTTAACATCAAAATATATGATGTTAAAAGCTTTTCTTATTATGTTATTTAATTTTTAAATGATGATTGCAGCCATATTTATCGGGACAACTATCCTGAGGAATTCCTCTAGATTGACATTCTTCACAGAGATCATAATTGATCCCACAACTGGAGCAAGTTCTGACGGTGTTAGTCTGCTCCATAGAGATAGTTTTTCCACAGTGGTCGCATATTCTCGTAGCGAATACAACGATAGGATTATCATTAACACTATTTATATCTTTAATATCTTTTACTTCTTTAATGTCTCTCACTTCTTTAATGATTTCTAAATAACGTAACATTAAGTGTCTTTTCAATTCATCTAAATCTTTAGAAGGAGGAAGATTAAACGAACCACTAAGTACATGTTCCGACGAGTTACTATGATGATTGTCGCATGAAAATACTCCTACAGCAAAAAGAAGCAATAACAGCATCATTCAAATTTTTAATCTTTAAAATTAGGATTAAAAATTTATTTTTGCAATTCTCATCAGTATCCGAGCGCCTTGCGCGAGGTTGGCGAGCGTGAGATTTTTGTCGAACTTCAATGTTAAAATGTCGTGGGCCTTTAGGCCCGACGTTAACACGGGGATAAGAAAAATACTCGAAAGCGAGCCATTATTATTTAAACTAAATTGGCGGTGGATTGAGGCTTACACGTGCCATCCGGATTAAGCGTATTATTAAGATTCTTATTAGTTTGAGAGTATAATATAAATATAACTATTAGTATTATCAGCAGTATTACTATTATAATAGAGGTTATTATTATCATATTGCGGAGAACGCTTGCGGGCAGCACTTTGACTGCCCCTGGCGGAAGGGGTTTCTTAGCAGTCGACATCACCCAGTATTATTTATCTATCGTTTCTATCTTATCTTTTATATATTCATCCGTTTGCGACAATAACAAAAAATTCGTCAGACGAATTTGAAACCGGATTTGGTTTTGGACTTCGAAGTTGGATTTTGAATTGGGTCTCGAACTTTTTGTAGGACGAATGAAACGCAAAATGCAAAAATCAGTACTAAGCATGCAGAACTGGACAGATATTATTTTGTAGCTTGCCTAAAGTTCGAGTATAATTAATATATTCTAAGGGAATCAATATCGCTAATATAACCATTATCACTATCATTATCGTTAATACTATCCAAAAAGTACTCTTTTTCACCGTTTTTGGAGGTGCAGCCGAACCAGTACTAGACATATTTTATCGGTGTAAAACCAAACTCGCTGAGGAAAATATGTAATTTCCCTTCGCGAATCTTCTTTTTGTTTTCGGATTCGACAATTGAATCCGAAAATGTTTTGCGCTTGAGATCTATCATGTTCAAAATGGATCACGCGGATTTATGCTATTGTTTGCGAGGGTCAATCTTTGAGTAGTTTCATTATCTGTAACTTCGCCAATAGATATATGATCCTTAAAAATCATGTTGTTAGATGTATTTTTATGCTTAATTATTCGTTCGAATTCCGGTAAATATCCTACTCTGTCGCAAGTATATTTGACTTTTATATCTAGTTTGGGTTCTTCTCCATTGCCGTGATCCAATAATTTATGGGGTCTGTTTTGGACGATAGGAGGAGCGGAATTGTAATCGTTTTTGGGTTTAAGCGGAGGCCTACCCACCGCATACAGCATCTTCAACATAGTACAATTATTGAAGACGATTGTAGTTTCATTATTCTTATGTGAGAACGACTCACACGTGAAAATATCATCTAAGCGCTCGAATAATAATTTCATCATGCGATGCACATTCAAATAGATAATAGAGTTATATGGACCGACGGTATTGACTGTTTTCTCCCAGTTCTCAATTCTCTTCTCTAGAATTTCATTGGCTCCTAGTATCAATTCAACACTTAAACCCAATTTATCTCTTAGTTTATGATCTTTGGACTCATTGACAGCGCTCATTCCGGGCAACCACGATTTATTATACCAAAGATTTCCCAGACCTAATTCGATCGATTCTTCCCATAGAGGAAAAGGAGAATGTCCCGGTAAAACCTTAGTAACATCAGATACACTATTATTTTTAAAGTTCAATTTGCGGACAGAGATAATTCTTACATGTGGTTGTAATGCTGCCATATGAGATCCGATGCGAATATCCCTGATCCATCTCATATTGTTCTTATACCACTGCGTATCGATTTGTAGAGGACTGTTGTGACAGTACAGACCGAAAGTCCAGATGGCTTTGAATAATTCGTGCCACGTTAATCCGTAGTAAGATCGCATCTCATCAAAACTAAAATGCGTGGGATCGTCAGAGTACATGTAACATAATTTTTTCCATAGAGTTTCAGAGCTCAATATTCTCGCTTTTATGTCAGGAGAGATTTGCATCAGTGTCTGCCACATGGAAATATCTGAGTGTAAGAAGATAAGTTCGTAGACGTCAAGAGGGAAGAACCCATTGGGCTTAGCCTCAACCTCCATTATCCTTTTAATTGTTATCTCGTGTTTTGATTACTTTCTTCTTTAAAGTTTATAAGATATTAAACTCCAAATTCTGTTTTATTCTCATTACAATATACACATCTATTGTCGATTTCCGAGGTCGCAGGCCGAGGTGCGAGCGAGAGAATTTTGTTGAACGATGAATATTTGGATCACGGCCCTTCAGGGCCGATCCTGATTCAAGGATAAGAAAATTACTCGGAAGCGAGCTTTTTCTGTTTATTCTTTTGCTCTTGTTTTTCTTTCTTGATTCTTGCCTTTTCCTGTGTTAAGATAGCTTTTTCGACCTTCTTATCAGCTGCCTTCTTGATTCTTAGCAGGTACCCACAGATGGATTTACCGATATCAGTCACCGCTGACACGGCGTCAATTCCAATCGACTTAACCAACTGATCGAAGCCAATTTCAAACTGTCCTTCGACGATTTTCAATTCTAAGTTGGCCTTGTTGTATGTTACCGGAGTGGTAAAAAAATTCATAACCGCTTCATAATTCTCTACGTTGACATCATAATCATAACATAGCTTTTCTATTTTAGTTAAGGAATCTATTCCCATGTTTCCACGAGGCATATAATCGACTCTATTCAAACCTCGTTTATGTAACTCTTTTCGAGCTTTGATAATATTTCTTACTGATCCATAGTGTTTGATAAGTTCGTAGGTGAATTTTGGTCCGTAACCAGGAACATTTTTATTGAAATCCGTCCCCAACATATAGCAAAAATCCATGAATTGTTGGTTGGTTAAATCTGCCACTTTTAGAACGTTGACGAAGCTATAACATTGTACGGTGGGAGGAGCTTTTATTCTCGCCATAGGAGCATAACTTATTTTATTAATCATAATTGGACATCCATAAACTAAACAATCGGAATCAGTAGTGAAAATAGCAGCTACATCTCGGTGACGACACATTTGAGCACATGTTTGTTCTGCTTCTGATTGCGCTTGAATTTGAGGAATTCCTAAAGCAGTGAAAATTGCTGCCAATAATAAATAATCAGTTTGGGCTACCGATACCGCTTGATTAACCTCATTCAACAATAACTCTCGGATAGAATGGATGTTATTTATAGGTTTCCCGAAGGATTTTAAGAATTTTAAATCGTCTTCGTTCATAGCATAGGGTTGCGGAGGCTCTCCTGGAACTATATTATTGACCGCATCCAATCCCAACAGTCCCCGTAAGATCCTCTTCAATTCTCTAATATTATTCTTCTTTTTGATAGATTTCGCCGAGCGTTCTCCTTTGGTTCCATCTTTTAGAGAAGGTGGTCTACCGTCGAAAACTGCTACTGGAATAACTCCTGCTACTAATATAGATTCCATAACATGAAGAATTCTAACTGCCATGTAGATGGTGGCACCGACAACATTGACTTCCTCCGTCGCCAAATCCAATCTCTTAGCTGTTTTTCTTATGTATTCGGATTTCTTCTGATAGGCTAGAATAGGAATATCTACTGCTAATTTTTGTCCTTCCAACAATGATAAATTAAATTCTTGTACTATGTCTTCGTTCATAGCCCGCAAAAATATCAGAAGACCTTTGATACCCATAGTTTAGATTGCTCTTCTTATCGGAATTTTTGTTATTGGGCTCGTAAAACTCTTAAAACTAGTTTTCGCCCACTTAACTGTTTTAAATCTTTTCAAAGCGCCATATTAAAATATAATAATAGATAAATCGTAGAATACGCTGCGTTGAAGACATGGAACGGTACTCGCATATCTTCAACGACGATCTCAAGATAGAACACGAAAAGATTAAACGATGGCGAGTAGTAGCTAACAGTAAAGGTTCGTATAATACTACTATAATTAATTCCGATAAAGATGAAGAAAGAGAGATTTTAACCGGCGATATATTATTTTTTAATGGATCGAGTATAGTCTCGAGCGGAATCAAACTCATGAGTCGTTCCAATTGGAATCATATCGGAATGGCTTGTTGGTTGGAGCTCACTTATGATAATATAATTACAGATGAAGAAGATACGATAGTGGAATTATGGTGCTACGAGATGGGCAGTTTATCTTTCAAAGATTTGATCACGATGGAGATAGCCCATATGAAGACTCGATTAGTGCGACTAACAGAAATAGGAAAAATGTATGATATGATCTCCGTCAGACATATAAATCACGCCAGGGACGAAACTTTTTGTCAACGCTTCGAAGATTTCATGCTCAAATACAAAGGGACTCCTTTTTATAAGAGCAGTTTCACTTTATTGAAGACTTTTGTTTTTTCACCAGGAGCTCCAGAAGGAGAAGTTTCTTGTTCTCATTTAGTATCGGTCATGATGGACGAGATGAATATTTATAAACCGCAATTTGATCCGAGTCAATTTTGTCCTGGTCATTATAGTAGCGAATGCGATGCTTTTCCTCCTGAATTATTTTATGGTCCTGAAGTACCGATATATCATTGTACTACGAAACTTAATGTAAGAACTATTGTCGCTATCGTTATTATAATCATTCTTGTAGCCGTCGCTATAGTATTATACGCCAATTACAAATCTGTTTCTAGTACTGCGATCATAAGTAAAAATTAAAAACAATTTTAATTTCCTCAATTTCCAAAGTAATAAAAATTAACTTGAAAATAGACGTAATACATGGATAATATAATCATCCTTGACGGATACGAACAAAAATTTAAAGATGAATCCGATTGGACTTGGTATACAGTATTTCTCTCATATATCTCTGACAAAACGGAAAGTTCCAACACTGAACCTACTTATCTCTATTGTATCAATTATAGCGTGAATGAGAGGAGGTTCTATGGGAAAACAGATAGAGTTGTCTCTGGTTGGAGGCTAAAAGTTGATAGTTTTGCGCAAGCGATGACACAAATAGAAAAATCCAAGAAAGATGACTCGAAGAACACTGACTCCGGTCGAATTGTTATTATTAGGAATTACTCGAAAGATGAGAGCCAGATCCTATGGAATCAAATTAGACGCTATATCGAGAGATACTTAGAGGCAATAGATATGAGCCAAGGTTCTCTTTATCTCATTGATGGCACTTTCGAGATCCAAGAAGATGACAAAGATCAAAACGACAAGAAAGATCCATACGCTCTTAATATTGATCATTTTCGCGTTCTTGTTTCTCAATAACCAACACTCAAAATAATATATTATTAAAGTTCGTGATGAACTTTAATATGTTCTTGTAGTATATAAAATCGAGTAGTTCAATCTCGAATTGTCACGGGGACGAATTGCCAGATGTGAATACTAGAAGCTTCATCGTTAGGATTTATGATGAAAAATCCGTTAGCCATAATGTAATCGAAGATTCCTCGAGGCGTCATATCACTCGGATAGATTGAATTGCGTATGTATTCTTTTACGGTTAATGAATTTAAAATCGATGGTTTGTAAGTTTCCCAATTCTCTCTTCTTCCGAAATTCGAATTATCGTATATTTCATTTGAATATAGGGTATATTCTTCACGAGAAATATTATCTACCACATTATCAAATATATTCTCTAAAATGTCGGCATAGTAATATTTGATGAAATCATATATTGCATCTTCTTTAGTGAAAAAAGAATAAATAGTAGTATCATATTCTGCACCTTTGACTTGTAACCATATAACTTTGCCTATTGGAAGAGGTAAACCTAAGACCGTAAAAAATACGGGTTGATCATTACCTTCATCGCGAATATGATAATCTCTACCAGTGTCTACCCAAACTGAATCGTTTACCTCTTCTATTAATTCCAATTGTACTCCTCGATTATCTACGACCGGATTTTGATCACTATTTACAGTAGTGTAATATTTAGTTCCTCTTCCTAAAGTAATGGTCATGTATTGTAGACGAGGATCATCCGTGAGATCATACTGCGGATAATGTTTTCTCATAAGATGGACGAAAACGTCCATATCATTGCAAATCTGCAGGAATTTAGAGTTGGTTTTACACGCAGAGAGTACATCTTTGGGATCCGATTTGCTCAGGATATAAACTGCCGCTACTTTATCTAAATTATTAATAGTAGTTATTGGTGTAATCGAAGAAGACACATCAGTTTCTCTCTCTATCGTGTAATGAAAGAAACGACCTATCTTTCCCATTCCATAATCGATTCTATTTAGCACCTGTTGCTTGGAATCATTATCTAGATTCTTGAATTCGTTACTATTTACAATATTAGTTGCAATCTTCGTCAAGTAACGATACTTCGCCTCATTGGAGTCCATTTTCTTATCGATTCCCCTAGTAATTCAATTTGAGAGTTGATCGATGATTTTTATCTCCGAATTGCAAAAATTTTACGATTCTACAATAATTTCTATTATTGTAGAATTGAAGGACGATGCTTTTTCGGATTAAGCATAGATACTTCGTGTTGGGTCGGAAGTAAGCTGTGGTAGCTCTCCAAAGTTAGCCTTGAGAATACCGGTAACATTCCCATTAAACAATTTCATGATAAATTCAATAGGACGATTATACATGAGATCATCTTTTATCATTAACGAGAACAAAGTGGTATAGAAAGCTCGATGTTCAAGTAACGTGAAACACGTGGGCTTATAGATCTCGAAATCTAGAATTTGCAGTATTAATCGTTCAATCTTGACGATTTCTAGAGGTTCGATCGCGTTAATACTTTCAGGGAAGATATCCCACATGTGATCACTAGCCTCATCTAAGAAATATTTACTAGCCATGTATCCAGCACACCAGGCAATTTTCAGATAAATCTTAGGATCATCCATGGGATAAACTCGTAATAAGAATCGCGAGTAAATATCTAAGCCATGAAAACGGACCGAATACATGAGCTCATCGTCGTATTTAGCCGGACTAGGAGCGAGATTGATGAAAGCATTAGCACCAATACCCCAGTTAACATGCTTCTTCGGGAAAACCTGCACCAAGGCATTAATCTCCTTGTCTCTTACTTCTTTTAAGGCACATAGAGGTAGTCCGTGTTTGTCAATGGAAGGTCTCCATAGTGCATAATGTCGTTGGTGATCGATAAAATATCCTCCGAAAAAAGGATGGGATAAGACTTGATCCATAGTGAAGCGCTTTTCCGGATTTAAACGTAACATTCCATCCAACAGATGGCAGAATTGCTCTAAACTCCCCGGATTGTAGAGATTATCTACAATTTCGGTGTCGAATAGGACTCGATCGTTCTGTTTCATAGCCAACAGAGTACGAATGGTTTTAGGTTTATAGTTGCCGATTCCCACCGATAAGGTTCCTAGACGACGATAGGTTTCGTTTCCAGGCGATCCTCGACTCTTGAAGATTAATTGCAGGAGATCGATGTCGTTATCGGCTTTGAACAATGTTTTTCTGGCTACCATTTCAAAGAAGGCACAGCCTAAGGACCATACATCCATACCCATTCCATATTGAACGTTGCGCATCATGAGTTCCGGTGCGCGATAATATAATGTTCCTGCATGGAGGGAATTGCGGTTGACTCTGTTCATAGGTTTGGTCATTCCAAAGTCGGTCAATTTGGTTGTTAGAAGACCGTTGTTATAGTAGCAGAGGAAATTGCCGGGTTTGAGGTCGCGGTGGCAAATTCCTTTCGAATGTAAATGTTGTACTGCGCAAGTTACTTGAAACATGGCACGTTTCACGTGAGAAATTTGAGCGCGGTAGTTATGTACGAGTTCATGACAAGTATAATCGGCTTTAGACATGAGAAAGAACATACGATCGTAACCTTGTTGGGTACTCATAAATGTATTGTCGATAGGACAGGGATCTTCAAAATATACCTTCAGAGCGTCCTGAATGTAAGGATGCTTAATGCATGCCATAATATAAAGCTCTTTCATATTGATGACACCAGTTGACTCTTTTAGGAATTTTTTGTCGTGGAAGGGTTTCTTGAGAGCGAAAATTTTAGCCTCACGATCTTGCACTTCTAGTACTGTAGCATATCCGCCTCTACCAAGCATACTGAGAACAGTAAAATCTTGTCCCGGAGGCGGTCCCATCTGATCGATGGTTAATGGTTTCAGTGCTAAAGGCGGCAATTTAATTGTGGCTGCTTTCGCATTCTTCTTTCTCCCTTCGTTATTAATTTTTTCATCGCCCTTTTCATTACCTTTTTCTTTATCTTTTTCTTTATCTTTGACGTTTCCATATTCTTTTCTATGTTCGTTCTTCTTGTTTTTGCCTTTCATTTGTTTTACTCCAAAAATTAAATAAATTGAGCCACCGAAAAATCGACAGCTGTACGAGATTGCTTTTTTGGTTAGAAAGGGTTCTTAAACTTTAATTTTCGATTTTCTCGCCCTAAATAGTTTGGTTCGCTTTCGAGTAATTTTTATGTCCTCGTTTTAGCATTGGCCCTGACGGGCCATAATGTTCTAAATCTATGTCTCATAAAAATTCTCTCGCTCACCTGCTCGGCCTAGACGGCCTCGCGATTGTACATTTTTATACAAAGAATTTAACGTTAGTCATAGAACGTTAAATAGAAAACAAATTAGAATAAATTTAACGTCCTATGACTAACGTTAAATATTATGTAGCTTTGTGTATCCATTCGATGTTACAGGAGGCGAAGCCGACTTCCTTCTATTAACAGGACCGGAGGTCCTCCCGAGCGAAGTGGCGAGCGTGAGATTTTTATTGTCCGTAGTAGAATTAGGATCACGGCCCATCAGGGCCGATTCTAAAACGAGAATGATAAAAATACTCGAAAGCGAGCCTTTCTAGAACATGAGATAGTAACTCAGGATGTCTGCCTTGACTTTGTCTATAGTTTGTATATTGGCGTCTATTTCTTCGTATTCTAATAATATTCCTCGAGCGAGATTCGACACCGCATCAGAAGCCATCACTTCATAAGATAATTTAGTAGGATCACGAAAATTACCCACGTAAGTTCCAGGAGTTCCAGATTCAATATCAAATCCTTTTGGATAAGTCATACGTAGATCAGCAGCCACCACCAACACGTACGGATCAAGATCATCGATATTACGTGGAGGATTATTAAGTATAAATTCTAATATTACTCGGCCTTTTTCATGGGCTTCAGGGTATAATTTGAATATCGCTTCGGCGAAAATATCAAGCGTTGGTCTCACGTTAGCTTTCTTTTTCTCCTCTTCTTGTTTTCTCTTCCTAATGAGAAGGACTTCGGGAGCGAAGATTGCTGCTCGTCCGGTAGGGCCTGTTCGTACTTCAGCGAAGTCTTCTTTAGCCTCTTCACTGAATTCATATTTTCCTATCGGTTCAAAGGTATAATCTTCCTCATCCTCTTCCTCCAACACTTCCAACATGATTGTTTATATTATTCTTATATAATTCGCGTTTAGTAAATATAGATTAACAGTTATACTACTGCAGTTAAGCTTATAGATGTGTTTCGTAAATTTTTACGATCGGAGTTTTATCTTCGAAATTTTAAAAAATTCAAAAATTGGTTTTCAAGCTCATTTATTCACCCGGCGCATTTCAGAGCCCCAAACACAAAAATCTGATTCCGACGAAATCACTATTTGATGTTTTGGATAGAATCGTTCGGAGTTTTGGATTCTGTGAGACCTCTCACGGGGCGAAAATAGTCAATATCTTTTTCCGGGCTTCAATTTTCCAAACGGCGAAAAATGGGTCGCCCCGTGTGCCAGGAGCAAAAATCTTACTACCTTCAAATTCTATGCATGATCCGGGACCTTTCATACTCAAAATTGCAAAATTTCGCGTTGCATCCAAAACTTTTCGGACATTTCGTTGGGCCCATTTCGGAGTTTGGACGAGCCCAAAATCTTTCTACTAAGTACTATTGTTAAATTGATTCAAAGCTAAAATTGACCACTATCGCATGGGTTTGAATCTACGCTCGATTGGGCACTTTTCGCGACCATAAAATGAATTTCGGCGCCAAACAAAGACGTCTGTTCGCTTCTTGCGTCCACTCTTAAAATTTATTTGGGGGGCCAGAAATGGCCCCAAAAACAGATTTTTCTGCTTTGCGATTCCCAGAATTAAAACTCTCACGAGCGTCTCGAACACTCCGATTTTAATTTTTCTCCGTTTAACTTCAAACTAGATAATCTTCACAATGACCGCCACAGGTATCGATTTGACTTCTTTGCTCAACAGCACTTCCTTCACACCCACTCCTCAAACCCAACAAGCAGCAGCATTGGTCACAGCAGCTAAGCCCAAGAAGAAGACTCCTACTGCCGATCAAAAGCGCATTAAGCAATGTCTCGATGTCCTTCAAAACAAGGACACTTTCGGTTTGGCTTATTGTCAACTCTTGATTGCTATGGAGCCAGAGGAACTGGAAAAGTTCGCTATTGCAGTCAAGGCAGCCAACAACATCCCATAAATTGAGACTCGCGGCGCGGGAACTCCAGGCTCCTGCGGACCCTTACGCCCGTCTTGCTCGTCTATACTGTCAAAAATAATTTAACATTGTAAGAAATGTTAAATAAAACAAATATAAATTCTTCGCTAAGTTAAATCTCACAGAAGAAATAGGAGGTGAAATGGCCGAGAGCTTCCTTGACAACACCTCTTGTGGACTCACCAACAATCAAAAAGAACTCTTTATTGCTAATTTTATAGGATGGACAGGAATGAAATACGATGATTATAACGGAGAAGTTCCCGAATATGATGATTCTCCTCCTACTGATTCTCAAGTGGATAATGATGGAGAAGCACGTAACGAAGATCTAGAATATCCTAAAGAATTGGTTGATCAAGCCTTAGATCCATCTTTACCTTATCGTGCTAGTCTTTCCTTTAAAATTCGTAATAGTTTACTTGTTCCAGGTTATGTTTCCCGACCCAACCGAGGTTATACTGAACAAGAAATGTTAGATGCTCTTCAAGGGGTAAAACAATTTTCAATTAACGATCTTAATGATACTTTAGGTTTGAGTGGACGCATGGCTGAACTTAATGCAGTAATGTCTATGCGTGATCTTACCGGATACACTGATCAAGAAATCAGCCAATTAAGAGCTAACGGAAGTTTGTCTGAACAGAAATTGGAAGAGATGGCGACTATGGGAAGATTTTCAGAAACGGAATTATTAGCCTATTTAGCCATGTTTCATGTTGATATGACTTCTATCCCCGATATGATAGATGCCATGGAAGAACAATACGGAAAAGAATATATTACAGAAGGATCAACCGATGAAACTATGGCCTCCATTCAAGACTCTAACACGGAACATTATTTAAATGCTCTTCGAGGATTAGTGTTGGAATTTCGCGTATCATCGTTAGATAGATTACGTTTATGGAGATGGAGAGAAGAAGTATTGTTAGGTCGAGTAGGAAATACTCTTCCTAATTATCCCGGAGTCCCTGTCTCTTATTATTTCGAAACCACAGAGGAACTATTAGCCAATGGAATTAGTAGTTATTATCTTCGCGTGGGAGAAGCGAAACGAGAAACTCTCATGGATTACTACGAGTTCTTCGATTTGTATCATATGGCAGGAATGTTAGCTCATGCTCATCCTGATGACATTAAATTTGACAGCGGAATGATCTTCGAAGATCTAGCAGATCTAGTATTATTGATGTTAAACGATTTGGCTTTGGATCCTAGACATTTGCTCTCGCCTCTAGGAGTGCAATCAATCTTCAACTCCGAACCCACTGAATTTATATTTAATTTGAGTCAGTACAAGGGAAATATTAGAGCTGCTAATCGGGATCCCGATTTGGAAAATCCTATCGGTGTGGGAACCGATCACGACGAAGAAAAATTGAAGCTGGCCTGCACTCATGCGGGGATAAAAGTATCAGTAGCCACAGAAGTCGAGGTTCCATTAGATCCCAATTTACAAGATCCTTCAGATTTATCAGAATTAGTAACAGTAAATGGTATTGATCCTACCATAAACGGCTTACCTATCGAGACTACTTTTGTTACTATTACCGAACCTAAACCAGTTCGCGTACTGTTAGAAGAATTAACATCACAGTATTTATCGCCGCAATTTTATTCTGCTATCGAGCATCATAGAAATTTCGAAGGGGCTTTATCCTCGTTTATTACTTTATCTGGAGATCGTATTACCAACGCCAATCAATCCGAATTGATTTTCTACGGTGTAGGAGACGGATTATCGACGTATAACGTTTATACTCCTCGTGAATTAGTAAATGTGTTTCGATCCACAAAACAGTTCTTTGATCCGACCTCTATTAAACGTAATCCAGAGCTACCTTATCTGTGGAGTACATTTTCTGCTCAGAGTATCCAGCGTTTACTATTAATTGTCATTCCTCGCCTAAGAGTGATTTATCACGGCTTTAGTTCCACGGGACAAATCCAGAGTGTAACCCGTGATCCTTCGCAAACATTAGAAGATCTCGATCGTCGCTTATACCAATTAGAAACCACCGGAGAAGTCTACAGAGAAGATCTAAATCAGTTAGAACAAGTGATAGCCACTAACTTTGAGGTGTTGAATGTTGTCGATCCGGATACTATTGATGAGATTATTAAACCTATGGGTCGTCAAGCTAACATCATAGAACATCTCAAAGCTCACATGGATAATTATCTTAACGCCACCAAGGAAAATCAGACCCTATTGCAGAGTAATCTTCCCGGAGAAGATTTAAGTTTGGTTAACTACGGGATAAGAGGAGATTTAACTTTGTTCTTCGCTCATTTATTCAACCTGGGACAACAATTTTCTAACTGGACGCAGTTTACAGATGTGAACCCGGAAGCGGTTCGACAAGGTCTTCTAGCTAACAACAATTACAAGTATGTTAATCCTGAATGGACCGTAAACTTAACCGAGAAAATCTTTAATATGGTTACTCTGGAGTTTGAGAAGTATTTCGATGTCCGAGATGTAGTTTTGGATCACGTTGATCATGTCCCCGATCTGTCATCTGCTGATGTTTTTGGATCAGTGTTAGATGAACCAGCGAATTTGGAACTACGAGATCCGGTTAACGTAGAATTCGTGAATCAAGAGAGGAAACGCGTTCAAATGAAACGCGGGAAGCAGTACGGACAATATTTACGGGAATTGCGGCTAGTGAAACATTACAACGATGCTTATAGAATTGATTGGAACGATGAATTAGCCACTATCAACGGACAACTATTAAGAGTGGTCCAAGCCAACAAGTTGAGTTTGTATGAGTATATTCAGACGACTGGGAATTGGTTCATGTCCACTGCTTATTTTTACTCTATAGTCTTCACAGGAGTCCCTCCAGTGGAGCTCTCTCTATACTAAATTACCACCAATTACTTGAATTTAACATCAAATTTATAGATGTTAAAAATACTCGAAAACGAACATTCAGCTAAACAGCCTTGCGGATGGCTGTTTCTGTTGTCACGTGATAATCATTGAATTTATTATTACCTTTGGGGCCTACATAATCCATCGTTCCTATTTCATAGTACTTCAAAATCAATTTCGCTTTCTCAAGATTAAGAGCAGTATTATAAATGCTACATTCATTGATCAAGGTTTCTAAGGCTTCATCGACTCCGACGCTAATTCCTGACGACAAATAAATCTCTAACGATTGAGAAGAGATATATCTAATATATTTCATCAGTCCTCCAATATCAATCAAATATGTCGCCAAACTATTACACGATGGATATTCTTGTAATTTCTCCATCATCCAGTCGCATCCAAACATAACTGCTCCGTTGTAGAGAGCCATAACACGGCTGGTCTGTTCTTCTGAATCGTAATAAAACAGAATATCGTACACGTCTAAAATTTCCTCTGGCGTTAATTCATCCGCGTCAACCGTCAAGTGTTTTTCGTCGTTACAATTAGGATCGTATTCTGTGGTTGCATCACTTAGTACTAAACAAATTTCGTTGAACTTCTTTATTGCTTCCTCTTTTCCGATCGTTGTAATTTTCTCTAGTAATGTCTCTTGCAAGAGGATAAAACGATTGATGATATGTTCTCGTATTAGTCTGTCCATCTTCGACATTTTGGGGTCTTACGTTTTCACTTTAATTATATTCAATCGGATTTTGATTTTTAAAGAGAAGAAAATCTTAGTTCCCAAAACCGAAATTAGATTTAAGAGTTGCCTTTAGACAATAAAACTTTCTTTAAGTTTTCCTTCTTAATAATATTCATCGATACAATATCCCAACACAAAGACAAGCACACACAATGAAGACTAATACTACGCATGAGGAAATGCCGAAATTTACCGAACAAGATTTAAACGAGAACATCATCATGCGATTGAAGAATTTTCGTTCATACGGAAGTGCAGAGATTCGCATTCCTCTCAATAATACTACTCTTGTTAGCGGACAATCAGGTGCTGGAAAAACCACCATTTTAGAGGCTTTTATTTATGGCATGTACGACGGTGTTTCTAAACCCGAGAAATTTGCCACCAAGAAGTGTTTAGTCTGGATCTTCATCAGAGATTTAATCATCTACCGTCAGAAGGATCCTATCGTGTTTTTAGTTTGGAAAAGGATCAAAGATACTAATCCTAACGGAACTGTAACTGAAGTTCTGAAGCAATATGTAGGCGATGACGGACAAGCAGTAGTAAATTCTATCTATGGTAATTTGAAAGTGTTTTTATCGACGTCTTATCTGCGCCAGAAAGAATTCTCCCCCTTTCTTTCCGGTACCGACACCGAAAAACTTCAAATTATTAAAGATGTAGCCTTCAAAGGTGCTGAATACGACGATATTAAAACTCCTATTAAGTTAAAGACGCAACAACTAGGAGAGCAGTATACTATGATCAAAGCGCAATTAGATATGGCCATTCGAGCTATGCAAAATTTCGATCTAAAAAATCCCACTATAGTTCAATATCAAGTTCCCGAGAATACCGACGATGTCATGAACAAAGTCAAGGAGTTGAGAATGCAGTTCTATAGTCTCGATGAAGATTTTAAGGCAGCGGTACAAAGAGAAGCTAACGCTACCGTTTATAAACAGCAAGCTGATTCCTGCAAAGCCAAACAAAACCAATTACTAATCCAACAGAATCAAATTAACATCACCGCTATTAGAGATAAGCTAAAGGAACTCGAAGTCAAATTGAAGGAATTTAGTGATGCTAGCTTCGATGGCGAGAAGATCGCCAAAGCGCATATATTCAAGCAATGGAACAACGACAAGAGTAACATGAGTAATAATGAAACCCCAATCGTTGATACCATGATTCCAATTAGGGATCAAATTGCAGAAGTTTTTCTTTTCAATAAAGGAGGTAATGTTCCTGATGATTTTGTGAAATTCGTTACCGAAACTAAAGTTAAATTAACGGAGGTAACGGCAGCTATCAACGATATTAATGTTTTACTCTCACATGCAGGAGTGAAAACAGTAGAAGAAGCTAAGACTCAGTTAACAAAGACGGAATCAGAACTAACTCTAGCCCAACAGAAAGAAACAGCAGTAAGATCCGATCTCGAACAGGCCACTATTCTGACTGAAAAAGTACGACAGCAAAACGAACAAGTTCAAGCTAGAGCTAGAGAAGATCTAGAATCAGCCAAAGCTCATGCTCAACAAGAGCTTCTCGATTCTCAAGAAAGAGAAAGAATTCGTAATGAGTATCAAGCTAAGAAAGATGCCTTCCGTCGTGAACAGGAACAAATTCGTGCTGAGAAAGAGAAACAGCTAAGAATTGAACGAGAACGAATAAGAGTGGAGAAGCAAAGAGAGGTCGATCGGGAAAGAGAGAGAATTCGCACCGAACGCATCAAGCAACGCGAACAAACTAAGGAAACTATTAGACAGAACGCACGACTGGAACATCAGAAAGCTACAGACAAAGAAAGAGAGCGAGTTCAAAAGGAAGAGGCTCGACTGCGATCAGAGCAAGATCAGAAGCGTAACGAGCAAATCAAGAAACGAGAACAGCAAATTAAACAGAGACAGGAGAAGGCGAAGTCGGAAGTTAGAGGTGAAGTAGAGAAACAATTCAAAGAACAGATGAAAGAGGAATTGGAGAAGAACAGATTGACCAACCGCATGAATTGTCCCAATTGTAATAGCCAATTGATTATGGGAGCCGACAATAAGCATTTAGAGAAGTGTTTGGATGCTCCTTCAGGAATTGGGGCTATGTTGGGACAAATTCCCGGCGCCAATAAGCCAGTTCAACCCAGTCCCTCCTCATCATCAATAAATACATCTACAATTAACACATCTTCAATAAATACATCTACAATTAATAATACTGCTTCGCAATCTGCAGTACCTATTCCTCCCAGCCCCCAACCGCAAATGTTATCGGGAACCGGCCGCCTAGTCGATGTCTCCTTACCCACAACTATTCCTACATCAAATACTAATCCCCTTGAAGAGGCTCTTCAAGCAATAGATGATTTTATCCCTATCGTAGTCCCTATTAATTTGCCTCTTTACATCGAGCCTGTTTTTAATGACGATCTTCAGTTTCAAGTCGATCTTGAAAAAGAATTAGATGCCATTCAAATGCCAATAGAAGTAGGAGGCGAAAACACTAATCCCAGTAACAATGGAAATAATTCATTGTTGATACCTTTAGAAATAAACAATGGAATTCCAGAGCCAGTTTATCCCGCTCCTAAACCAGCCTTTATTCCTCGGGAGCCACTCATCTTTCCTGTAATTGAAATTCCTCGTATTACTGCCGACGATCTGGCTAAAATTACGTCTCAAGTAGCATCCCTTCTCAATACTAGAGATAAATTCGCTTCCGTGGTTAGAGATTGCACAGCAAAATTACAAGTCTTAACTGTGCTCGGACAAGTAAAAGTTCAAGACGGATTAGGTTGTCTTCATCATATCAATAAGTACCTCGAACTTCATGCCAGTCTACTTAACATTCGCAACTTGCTCACGGAACATGAGAAGAAACGTCCCGAAGAGATTAAGGAAAAAGTCGCAGATTTGGCGGAGAAGACTAAGATCGATCAAGAGAAAGCTCAGTTGGACAAACAAATAGAGTTTTATAATCAGATCGCACGAGATATCACTAATGAAGAATCCAATCACAAATACTTTACTCAGTTGATGATGGATGTTATTGCTCAAGGACAAAATAAGAGTTCTTCCGCCGAAATAGAAAAGACCAAAGCTCGTATTCAATCTATTATTGATCAACTTATGATGCTTTCCTCTGCCACGCAATTAATTGGAGAGAGAACAGTGTTAGAAAAGACCATGCGTGAAAAAGCGGCTACTGCACAGGATATTGAACGTCAACATATGGCGGCGCAAAAATTATTAGTGAAAGCTACGGAAGCAGAACGTATTTATCTCCAAACAGCAGTAGACAGAATCAACGTCTTGTTAGGAAAATCTTTGCAGAAACTTTTTCCTGATGTGCCTATCTCAGTGCAAATTAACACCACGAAAGAACTTAAGACTAAAGGAAGAGGCGGAGTACAAAAATATTCTCAACGCTTTGATATTAAAATCTTCTACCGGGATTCAGAGTATGATGGAGCATCGCAATTATCTGGCGGAGAACGAGATCGTGTTTCCTTGGCTATAACTTTGGCCATGTCAGAAACCTTCGGAAGCCCGATCTTATTCCTCGATGAAACGCTATCCTCTTTGGACAGTGAATTGAAATCGGAAGCAGTGGCATTGTTGAAGGATATGTGCAAAACGAAGACGTGCGTGGTTATCAGCCACGAAGAAACCGAAGGCCTCTACGACAACGTATTGAGACTCAAGTCTGACTAACGTCAGACTTTCGCGCTCGTTTTCGAGTATTTTTATCATTCTCGTTTTAGGGTTACGGGCCTAGACGGCCCGTAACCCTAAATCAACTATAAACAATAAAAATCTCACGCTCGCAACCTCGGCCTACGGCCTCGGACGTTTACATCCAGACGACGGAAACTGATCGAATGCGATGAAATATTGAAATTTAACTTTGTGTGGATATGAAGTTAAAATCGTCAACATGGAAAATAATCAGAGTGGTTTCATGGAGGTTGATTTGAACTCCAAAGTGATAGAAGATGCAATTGACGAAACCATACTAACTGCCAGAAGAATTAAATACAAGAAGTTTATAGCATCTATCAAGACCATCTATTTATGCAAATCGGGGTTATTTGAATCCGATTCCGAAATCAAAAGCAACACTTTTGAAGAAGATAGATTTGCAGGAATAAGCAGTTATATCCTAAGTCATAAATGGGATTGTGAACCTCCTAGATTTCAATTTATCTTTCCTGGCGACGAAACATGTACATCGAGAACCGAAACCTGCAAGATACAGAAAATATACAAACAAAGAGTTCCTTCAGGGGAATTTCACGTTGGATCGGTTTCCGATCCAGCGAATTACAACATTATAGATGTAATTCAAACTGAACCCATAGATTCGGAGCTAATAATATACGTCCTTCGACATTTATATGATTATGCGGATTTAGAAACGAATACTAACGATCCTAAACTTAATCTTGAGAACTATAAGAAGGGAATTCAATTGGGTAAAATATTCGCTTGGACTACACCAGAATTAATCTCCATCCTCAAAAAGTAAAGGAGTAACGCTCGCTTTCGAGTATTTTTCTTATTTTCGTTTTGGGATCAGGGCTTCGCCCTACGATCCCTATACAACTACAAGCTAACAAAAATCTCACGCTCGCTAACCTCGCGCAAAGCGCTCGGACGTTTACGTTCAGGCGAAGGATGTTGAATGAGTATTACGAAATTGAAATTTGACTTTGTGTGAATACGAAGTCAAAACAAGTACGAGAAGATTAAAGTGAAACACGATGAGTTCCTACAATGATGGTTGTGATTGCGATTACACATCATATGCGGATTCGTTAAGGCTGTCACATAATGAATGGCACGCTAAACAAGAAAGAGATTATCAGAATACTTATGAAGGTAACAAAGATTTTCTTTGTTGGAGATGTAGTAAAAATTACGCCAAACAGGGAAGATACGACAATAATGATTCGAGAAGAGGGATGAGAATCAAATACTGTGAGAAATGTCATGATGGAGAAGAGAAAGGTAGGAAATAAAAATTCAATTTTTAACTTCGCGTGAATATGAAGTTAAAATCGTAATGAGTGACGATCCTGATCCGACGCATGTTGTAATCGTCGCTTATAAAAATAGTAGTGGAATGATACTTTGGAAGTACTGTTATAACGGAGAACAAGAAGCTCGTGCCATAGCGGATAAAATACCGAAAAGACACGACGGAAGCTATGGAGCGGTTCTAACCTGGGAAGAATACAAGAAGCGCAATAAATAGTTTGTATCAATCAAGAATATAGTAGATAATAAGTATTAAATAGTAGCAATCGAAAAATCCTCCGCCAAAAATAATTTAAATTTTAGACCAATTAGAGAGTCTAAAATTCTTACCTTAAGAATCATATTCGCGAAAATAAATCAATCATGGAAGTCAAGAATACGGAAGAGATAGTAAAGGACACTAAGGAGAAATCAGTAGAGAACGTAACAGGAGTTTACGTTAGCTGCTCCGAATTAGGACCGTTCGGACAAGTGTGGATCAAATCTAGCCCCTACATTCGTCATACTCTCATGATTAACGATCACTCATTTTCTTCTTGCTGCATTTCTATCACTAGAAAATCTGTGGGCGAAAAATTACAACTCGTGTCGTCTCTGAATTTGCATAAATATCTGTGGTGCTTTTCAACACACTCAACGGAAGATTCAAAAGTTGAAGATCTTCAACTGAACAAACGTGCAACAGTGATTGTGGGAGAAGAAATTTACGGCGATGCCGTTTTCGTTTATCGTCCTCGTTATTCAGATCCAAATAAACTTAGTCGTGACGAATCGATGACAGTGACAGAATTCGCGGCCATGTTCGAGGATCTCATGTCTCATTACAAAGCGAAAAATCCATCAGTAACATCTGTTCCTACTACCAAGAAAGGCGATGTTTTAACCAAGGCTATTTTATCCGTACCAAGAGATAATGAATCAGAAAGTTTCGAAAATGTAACCATTTTTACTAGTGACAAACGTCATCTAGTACAGATGTTGAATGCTCACGATTATCATCTTCCTGCAGGATGGAATGCTGAAAATCCCAAATACAATCCGATTCTTGTCACGTGCAAACCTGATATCATCGATTTTCTCCATCACGAAGCAATTTTTCTAACGGGAGATCAAATCGTCGGTTGGCAAAGACCAATAGACATTTGCGACGAAACAAAATGCAAGCATAACACTGAAAAATCTAACGACAAATCCAAGTATGTATCTGACATAAATACATTGGCGACTAAAATCTTCGGACGTCCTATTCATGGTTCGATTATGTTTCAAATTAAAGGATCAAGAGCCTTTCGCGATTTATCGGAAGAATTGTTGTTGCAAATTGAAGATGCTATGCCGCGCTACTACGAATTGAAATTATTGACTCACAAAGAGAAGCGCAAGATTTATCACATCATGTTCGACGATGGAATTTTCGTTAATTATTATACATGTAACGATTCCGCTGATTTCCTAGACAATATGGTTGAACATAACAAAGATCATTTCATTGAGACCCTCTTCAGTTCTCATTGTATCACTGAAAATGTCCGTTACATCTATCACAGTATCGAGAAAAAGATTCATCCAGAAATACTAGCATTGTTCGAGCTGGCTGAGACTAGAAGAAACGATCCGTATAAACATAGTGAAGCTTATTAGTAAATATTGTCTTTAGTGATAGTGATTATATGTACTGTACCCATTATAATTAAAAAACTAGCATTTATCTAGGTATAATCCTAGATAAATCAATCTACCTATCGGTGAAATTTTATGTAAAAATGATTTGAAATTAATTCCTGTTCGCAAAGTTAAAATTTTTAACAGTATTCGATTTTTGCTTCATTTTAGCTTATAATTTATGAGCAAGTCCTCTATTGCAATAGGTATCTTAATCGATATCACTGCTTATCCATCCTTCAAAGAAGTAACGGTAGAATTTCCAGCCGGTTCGGATATCAAAAAATCTATCGATGATTCAAAAGATATTACCTTTAATATAGATCATTCTTGGACTATAAGCAGGCGAGCGACATATCCGAACCATGTTGTCACAAAGTATCTTAATGAAATTTTTCATCTGCAGTTTAACAGTCTGATCTGCATTGATTGTATTATAGAGAACGGTGAAGAGTTACTTCCGAATACAGTCGCCTCCAAGTTAGCTGGAGTTAAACTTTTCGGAAAGGTATTATTTATTAATTACATCGATAAATTATATTCTTTATCGAAGGACAATTTATTGATGATATATAAAGAACTCGTTTCATACGAGGGCGGCAAAAAGTTGACAAACGTACCAAAAGAAGCTTCCATCAATAACAAAGAAGCTTTCAAGAATGATAAGGGGAAGGAAGAAGCCGCCGAGAAAGCTACTGAAACAATCAAGAAGGTCGAGATTGTTATTTCTAAATCTGCAACTACTAAACCCGCAAGCACTAAAGATACGCGGAAAGGAATCTTATGTTACGTGAAGAATAGTAACGGTATTCTGTTTAAGGAAGTTGATGTTCCTTATGATAATGACGGATTAACTGAATTAATAGATCCAATGATGAAAATTGATTTCGATGGTCCTTCTTCATCGATAAAGGAGTTCTTAGTTAAAGGAAGGAAAAATAGTCATCATATAGTATCTTCCGGAACAACTATTGATACAGCTGTATTTTTCAGTAAAGAAAAACTATTATTAATGGGAGATGAAATAGTAGCTCATCAATTAACAGATGCTTTTCGGAACGGGTACAATAATACAAACAATCACAAAAATACAAACAATTACGAAAATACAAACAACTACAATGATGATAATTACAATAGAATCGCTTCCATGATTCTAGGTAACAGCATGTTCGGTACAGTCTTATTCCAATTATTTAGTCCCACAGGATATCGAGATTTTGATCTTACTACGTTCATGCGTCTCTACGAAATAATGCCTAAATGTTACGATTATCTAACTTTGACTCTTGGCATCAGAGATGAAATCTATCACATTATGCTTGATAGTGGAATTCTAACACGATACTATAAGTGTAAAAGTACAGATGAATTTCTGAACAAATTCAACATACATCATGATCAAAATCATTTCAAATCCACTCTCTTCAATTGTACTCCTGTGAATGCTCACGTCTTTCATATTTACGAAAGCGTTAATGTTGAAGTTCCCGAACAAATCAACGCACTATTCGCCGATGCTAAAAGGTCTTATGATAATTGTACTCGAAGATTCTTCCAATGAACATGTCATACATTCGTGAATAATACTTATTATAATTAAAAAACTAACATTTATCTAGGAACAATTCTTAGATAAATAACACGTACAATTCATAAACGATTGAAATTATTACTCAATTAATATTACGGGATCGTGATCAGAATAATGATGAATATTACGATCGTGACTTAGAGGCAATCCAAAATAAACTTCATTTTCATCATTAGTATTGCTATTATCATTCATATTATTAGTGTCGAGGATATAATCGCCGACGAATTGGTATTTGCTATCGGCGCAGCAAGTTTTCGGGACTCCTAATTTTCCATCCCTGACTCTATTAGGAATATTAAGTGTCAGGTGATTATTAAGATTAGTATTTAGATTGATGGACTTGTTGATCATGGTTCCGCGTTCGTCGTTAAAATCTCCCATTAGAATTACTCTTCCTACATTAGAAGCATGTCCAGTCATAAGTTCCACTTTCAAAAGAAGATCGTCCAACGCTGATTGCAAATGTTTCAACAAGTTGATTCTATGCGGAGCATGGACATTCACTGCTAATAATCCACCCTTTCCATTACTATTATTATTATTATTATTATTATTATTGCTATTATTTCTATTATTGCTATTGTTATTAAAGTGGGGAAAGTAAACAGCTACTAGTCCTCGCATATCCTCTTTTCCCGTTAGACTCTTAACCGCTTTTCCTCGTTCCGCTCCCTCTCCAAACAAATAATTATGTGGAGTAACTCTAATTCCTTCTCCTAACACATTTTTATCATAACAAATAGTAACACCGAAATCTCCAAAATAATATCCCGTTTCAAACATATAATTTCTTCCTGATTTTAATCCCTCAGTATGAATTTGCTTCTCCAACGCCGACCCATATTGCTCGTTTACTTCCTGTAATCCCAACAAATCAAATCCCATTACTTCTGAGCCATTCAATTCATCATGCTTGTAAGTGGAGAGAAAATGAGCTGAGTTAGAAGTACAGGATGGAATTTTCTTGTTGTTATCAGTCCAACCTTTATAGTTACTATTGGCATTATAAGTCTTTTGACAGAGTTGAACCATAGGCTTTTCGCTACCAATAGCCTTATTGCTCATAACATTATAACCCATATTTAAAGACACGATTTTTAATTTACGTCGTTTATCATCGCTATTTTTAGTGTTAATAATATTAGTATTTTGCGTGTATAGATGTAATAAATTTATGTACTGATGTCTGCGAAGCAAAACGATTAGATCCGATACCAATAATCCTCTATCAACCATAGTCTCAATTATAACTTTCTGTTTTGCAAAATTACTAGTGCGAAATCCATCGTTAGTAATTATCTCTTCTGCTTTAGCTATTAATTCCTTGCGTTTATTACCGTTTGCATTCATAGCGACTCAGATACGAATAATAATGAATGTGCTGTGTAATAAATTGGAACCGGTTTTTATTCGTGTCCTCCGTGAAAATGCACGTCGGAAAGATGAATTTTTCCCGGAATCGGAAAATTTTCACGGACTGCGAGAAAAATAAAATGCCCGTGTTTCGAAACGTTCCCGACTCGATTTCCGTAAATTTGGCGTCCCCAAAATACTGAAAATTACCCGAGAGATCTTTTGTTAGCCTAAAACATCGTATCTACCCTCCCAAAAAATGTTACTATAGGAGTACTGTATACCCCTCTTTGCATAATTTCAAAAATTTTTTAGGGTGAAACGCACCAGCAAAAATCCATGCACGTTTCACGTGCATGCCGCGTGTATCGATGGTGCTCCTTTAAGCCTCTCACATCTAGTTTGATTTTTATTAATGTGCATATGAGATAAGATTACGATCGAAGGCATAAATCGTAAATAAATCACCACAAACAATTTAGTGTCACATATTAAATATTGCTATCATAATTTACTGTAAGTGACGGTAGAACTCTTCTCATGAAAATAAATCTCTACTCGACAATAAAATAATATAGGGAAACGAAATTTCTGTGCTTATGAGACCTTCAGTAATATTATTCTTTCGATAATATGTCGAGACTTGTCTACGATCCAATAACCAAACAATTGATCAATTCCAATCCTAGAGGAGTTGAGATACCAGAATCGGCCTATGCAGTATATGAACCATCTCCTATCTATTATCCTAAGAAGACAACTTCGCCGTTTCTAATAGCCCTCATGATAGTTCTATTAATTATATTAATTGCCCTTCTCATCTATCTTCCTTATTACATATTTATCAAAGACAATAGCGTTGTCACGACCACTAACACTACATGAGTTAACACACACTTAACATCAAAATTTTTCTGATGTTAAATAATCAATTCGAAAGCACAGTATTTATTAGGTTAGAATAGCAATCTGTATTTGTTGGGATCCAAGAGTGAGGGGATGATATCGCCTATACTCAAGGCGTAGTCGAAGTATTTTCCGGCCACTAAGAGGCGAAAATTCTTATCGGGAAAATCTGTTACCCACTCTCCATGACACGTAGCCAACTGATTAACGAATTTAACTCGAGGTTTAGGATTCTCATCGGGACGAATGCATGTCTTCAACGAATGCAATACTTTCTTGTATTGCAAAGGATCAGAAACCATTTCATTCAACTCTCCTTCTAAATCATTCTCCAAATTCTTCTCTATTTGTGATAATGCTAACTGATCAGCTTTGTTAAGTTTCAATTCAGCTTCGATAGTATTAGTGGTTAAAGCATGTTTCTTAGTCACTTCGTCTTTAATGGCGTTAAGCTTTTGTTTGAAGTTAGTTAGATTTACTACACGTGATTCTACTTTCTGCTTGAGAGTGGTGCGAATTTTGGAACTGCCGTTGACACTACTAGGATCAATAGGCGTATTTTCATTCCATTTCTGAATGCGATCAAAGTAACTCTGTATTTCGTCGATACCGTTAGAGATTCTTTCCACTTCAGCATGAAATTTCAACAAAGCATCTGTCCTTTTCTGTTCTACTTCCTTCTTACCATTTTCAGAGTTAGTCTTAGTAACAGAAGAAGTTGGAGCGACAACATTTATATCTATCTTGAGATTGCGAGATTCGGCAATAAGATCATCGGTTAGTTTCTGCAAGACTCCGTCCATAACAGAATTTAAAGATTCGTAACTAGTAGTCTTAGCCATTTCCGTATCGAGATTGCATTCCACCGGCTCAAACTCTTCTTCGTCTTCGTCAATGGGCTCTCCGTATTTATTACTATTGTTATTGATGTAATGGTTGATGTTATTATTGTTGCGATAGTTAAAATTCTTGGAAGTATTATTGATCTTGGCTAAAGCTCGATCTATCTCTTTCAATTCTGCTTCTTTCTTTATTTGCTTCTTTTTCTCCTTCGAGTTAAGCTTCCGTTTAGATTCTTTAGTTTCTTTCTTCTTGGAAGGTAGGGCAGGAAGAGCAGGTAGAGGTTTAGAATTTGAAACTGATAGAGATTTGTCATCTTCGCTAGACGAATCAATCGAAGGCAACTCTGGAGTAGAATCGTTTGATCTTCCACTCGAACCACCATTCAATACTGAATCTAGAATGGGCTCCAGAGATAAATAACAATTTCGATTAGGTAAAGTTCTTGATTCTAGGACTCGCTCTCGACACAGTTCATCCATATAAGTCTCAATTGTTATACATCGCTCGTGACTTGATTGAGATTTAGCTATATCTGAACAATGCAATATGAATCGAAGGACGTCGTTCCACTCTTTGATTTTCGACTCCAGTAATAGAGGAACCACGATGCTTACTAACAAAGTCTTTTCTTCCTCGCGATTAGTCCCATTTTTAGTCTCAATCGCAATTTTTTCTATTGGCTCTCTTTCAATCGTTTCTTCAGTTTTAACTTCTATTTTACTTTCTTCTCTTGTGGGAGCTGGATAGTGACCAATACGAGAATGATATTCGAATTTCAAATAACGATTGCACGGAGTCCGATTAATCAAGTTATGATAGATTTTGTAAGAGAGAAGAGCATCATTAGCCGCATATACGTATTGTTCTTGAGTGGGATTAATATACGATCCAAGATAAGAATCGTTTCCTATAAAATCCTCCACGTATTTATTAGCGAGCTTATTTAACGACAAGACAGTTTCTCCTAGGGATTTCGCTATCGATTGAAGATCGATAAATCCGTTAAATCGTGGCTTGAACAATTTCGACGGCTTCATAGTATTGTAGGTTTTGATATTATTTTTGATATTGTTTTTGTTATTGGTAGCGTTAGGTCGCCAAGATTCATGAGGTTTACGTTCGGCATTTGCTGCAGCAGTAATGAGATAATTATTAATATGATGAATATCGCCGTCGATATCAACTCCTACTTTAATTCTGTCTTTAGAAGCCATAAATTTGGTTAGAGGACATTCTTTATTGGGAATCAAATCCTCCACAAAGAAGATGTAGGTTAAGGGTTCGTCAGTCGCTTCGGCGACGCTTTCGTCTTTATTACTTTCATCAATAGTTTCGTTGTCGGATTTAACTAAATGAGTCTTTTGCGGAACGTGAATTTGAATGATACGTAATTCTCCTGTGATGACATCCGATTCAGTATCCATACCGTAGATCCCAGGTCCGAAACTCTTAACGATAGCATAAGCATTTCTTTTAACAATTATAATTCGAGAATTATCGTAAGCTCGCAAGTCAACAGATTTGATTTCAGTGTTATTTTCATATTCAATTGATTCGTCGAGAAGTATAGTATCGTCTTCGGGGAGAATAGCATTGATGATAGTTCCGGGACGGCGATGAGTTGATTTTATAGGACTAACGATACTGGGCTCCATAATTCCGATCTTATCTTCTTTGATTTTGCTTTCGTTTAAATTTTCTAGTGGGTTTTCTCTATTATTTTCTGAAATTAAATTTTCACTTTTATTTAACGCAGCAGCTCTATGATCGAGAATTTTAATCTCGACGTCTCTTATTCCTGGTTGGAAAATAACAGATACTTGTGAAACTTGTCTTTCTGCTTCAGGTGAACTTCTTAACATCCCACGTGGGGTAAATTTGTAGGTACGAATATCTTCTGCACTTAATGTTATTCTGGGGGTTTTGTTTCTTCGAAGATAGGGTGATGTTTGAGACATATTCCCTTCACTCTCGTAGCTATAGCTACCGTTGCTCTTACGACGCCAGTTTCCATTCTTGTTATTGATACCAGGAGATTTCTTCATATTAAATGTGGGTAGATTTTTGACTAACGAAGAAATTGTGAATTTTTCGAATCGATTTTAACTTTCTAACTTATTTCCTTATAAATAACATGATTTGTTATTTATAATAATTTATTGATGTAATACCATGAATTATGCTATTTTAAGGTTTGTAGTGAATTATTCCTGCTCTCTTTAACACGGAAACGGAATCCTTTGTATTGTGATCAAAATCAGGAACTTCGGGGGGAACCGCTACATCATCTTCTGTCATGTATCCTCTAGACATAATAAGATATCTATCTTGTCCGAGTTTTATGTTAACTTGAATCGATTCTAATTTAGATTCCTTTTCGGAATCTATTTCACGATGTTCAATAGTTACTGGTCCTCGATGAAACAACATCAATTTAGCATGATAAGAAAATCGACCCGTGGGTATGGTAAATATACTGTTACCTACTTCAACTATGATAGTATCATTGATTAGAATATATGCTATTTCGTCAGATGAATATATAGTGGCGAAAGAGGTTCGAACATCTGGAAATAAAACTCCTTTAGTAGCATCAGGAATGACGGTGGATTTTGGAACCATTCTTTCCATAAATTTAGCTTCTTCTATATTTTCAGGATTTCTTTTCAAGAATGTATCTACCGGAAAATAAGCATAATTGGGAAATTCTCGTGGCCGGAAATAGACCGGAATCGTCGCGTCAGTCATCTCTATCTTCGATACACTCAAACTAGAGAGATTTTATTTATGATAATTTGTTTAGTTAAGACTAAACAAATCAAAAATTATTTTCAAAATTTCACGCACTTTCTATTATTATAGGGGACGGAATCCCAAACGCGCTAACTTGTCTGAATTTCCGGGATTTTCAACATGAATAACTCCTCTGATGATAATATCACAGTAGACATTAGATCGAATGGTAAAGCATTTCTCGGAAAAGGTTTTGATGGGCTTGTCGGCAAAATTGATCGGCGCGATACGAATCTGCTTTAAAGCCACATCTTCACATTCGATGATTTGAAAAAGACTAATAGGATAGATTTTCTGGTGAACAGGTAAGATTTCATCGTAGTATCCGTTTTCATTGATGTTTAACCCTTTACGTGTAGCAAGAATCACTTGCACCCCATGCAAAGATGTTGGATTGTATTTGAGAGTTATTCCCGTGTCGGAATCGGAATCGATCATCATCTGAAAAGATTCTAATTCGTGAAAATGGGTAATTACGTGAGGCACATCAGGCTTCAACTCTAATCTCATCGAAAATCTCATACTGGGCAACTCGAATTTGATTCTGTATTCTCTCAAAGCATATCGACACCTATATTCATCACTGATCATAATTAGTGTTAAATATACTTCGTCGGGTTTTAGAGGAATATCACTAGCAGGAAAAGTGAAGCAGTCCATGGTTATGGTCGTCAATGGTCTACTGCCTTTCCCTTTGTTGCTATTTTCATTTTCGTTGTTATTGTTGTTATCATCAGAGTAATTGGGATCGTTGTCTACGCGTAGTCGTCTTAGAACATCGATTATTCTTTCTGTGAGGGCTTTATATTTAGCTTCGTCGGCCGCTTTCTTCTTTTCCTTTTTATTATCTTTTTCATTATCTGTTTCGTCGACGATTAGTGATGGATCGATCGATATTCCTACCGGAACCTTTTCAGAATCAATTGCTTCGGTATTGACAGTTTTAACATCGATTGCTTCGGGAGTTTTAGGTTTCTCGTAGATGGTAACAATATCACCGTTTTCGATGTCGTGCCATTCTTCAGGTTCCTTCTCACTAGCTCCAGTAATACCAATGAAGTTTCCCATTATCAATGTTGTTAAATTTTTACGTTAGTAATTACTAACGTAAAATTTTTGTTTTTAGTTTATTATTGTACGGTTACTTCTTGAATAGTTTGAGTTATTTCTATAGGGTTGCCGTTCTCATCCACTTGAATTTCCTCTACGTTAGTGGTTTCTGTCACCTCCACTTCTATGTTAGATAAAATATCAGCAATATTATTTCCCACGTCATCCGGCACCGAAAAATTATTAATATCGATCAAGACCGCATCGGCGAAATCTCTCAAAGCTAATTTCCAATTCAATGGATCGACATAGATATGAGTATCCTCCGACAAGACACTGTCCGATAACAATTGATAATCACTACTAGTCAAAGTATCGAAAATGTCTAATGGTACATCATATCCAACTAGATACGGATTAATAAACTGCAAGAATTGCATCAGCCGGCGATCACTCATGCGATCATATATGACCTGAGTCTTATCAGACTTCTTACTGAATAAATTATCGACTCCCTCACTAACTGATGCCGATTTCTGATCCAATCCTTCTGATTTCAACAATTCTAACTTTTGTCGCATGTTGGAGATAATCTCTAGAGGAATGGGTGTATTATCGATGCCGTTAGCTGCTTTCTTCCAGGGATTAGTACCAGTTTTCAACAGATCAGGAAATTGATCACTGACGAAACACCAAGTATCATTTCCATCAGCATAAGTTACGCGATCAATATCACTGTAATCTTCAATAGGCCGAGTTAAAGCTTCGAAGTTACTACACAAAGGTCGATCGACAACTGTAATTTCAGCTGCAACAGGAGGATCAGTCGCCACTGCATTCTTATCCAACACTCGTACCTCTTTCAAGATTTTTACCGAAGGTTTATTTTTGTTGTCGTTATCATGAATGTAGGGGTGATTGTTCTTGTGAGTGATAAGATCGGTAGGATTAGTAATCATAACTTCTATCCGTTCTCGATTCACCTTATATATCGCTTCCTTGATTTTGGTCGGATCCTGCTTGGTCATTTCTTTGAAAGTGGAACAGATTTGCTCCTCAGTAGAACCCAAAGGAATTCCTACTTGACGTGCTAATTCTTTCAATTCGGGATTAATAGTAAACTTGTCGCCGTTGTTGATGGTTCCGTCAGAATTAATGATATCGTTAGCAGTAACGTCATTTTTCACTCGACACATGTGAATCCAACTCGGAACAGTATATTCTTTAGCTATTGCTGCTTGGGTACTAGGAGAGAAACTCAATTCTCGTAATTGATCCGTATCTAATCCGTATCCATACTTAACGTAATCGACGATCGATTTGTTCAAGATCTGCGACAAGGCTGGGTAGACAGTAAAAGCAGCCTTCGAAGCACGAATAGTATTAGAACGAACACTATAATCGGGTATAATTCCTATTTCTAACAACGTGTCTATTCCTACCTGAGAATAATAAGCAATGGCCCAATCCCATAAGGTCAATTCTAAATGTTTCTGTAAGATCGTAGGTTGAGCGTGTACTACTCCCATGTCATAATTATCACTATGGACTCCTTTCTTACTACTATTAGAACGAGAAATCATCTTTGCTGCTTGTAAGCGAATTAAAACTCCCTTTAAACGTTTAGTTTCGGGATCTAAGCCTCGCAACGACTGAGTATCTTGAAACATAAACATGAATTGTAAATTTTCTTTTACTCCGTAAACATCAGTCAAAGTCAACACCGATTCCAAATCTAGATAGAACGCATAGTCTAATATGCGTTGCTTTCGCAGTTCGTTAACCCCATATACATTCTGTAGACTGTTCTTATACTTGCAGAAATAATCGATCTCGTCTATGAAAAGAGATCCTAGATATGACTCTGCTTCGGGATTAGCGGAGACATTGGCTCCCGGAGTGTCAAAACTAATAGTATTATCGTTGGCATCTGACAGAGGACTAGAATCTATAGCGATTTGCGAGTACAAAGTACTAAAAAATTGAGGATTGTCCATAGCAAACTTAGTAGCATCTATTCCCATCTGCATTAATAATTTAGTATCGGTTATAAGCATATCCAGATCGAGACCCTTCAAAGTCATCATACAAAACAAATCTAATGAGGTTTTCTGTTTGTCGCGGTAACGCTTTTCGATATCATCGTAGTTTAAAGGAGGATCAAACATCCAGACTCCACTATCTACAGGAACAATAATTTGATCTTCATCGCTGATTTCATCTACTCCATTCTCGTCCACTACCTGCGTTATGTCGACATTGCCTTCAGTAGTGATCACTGTTTGAGAAATATTAGATGTAGATGCAGCATCTACATCTCCGTAATCTCCGAAAACTTCTACATCGCGATCGACACTTTCTTGTGAAGATCGTGGAGTTAAATCCCACAAATGTTTCCCTAACAGGACCGGTATCTCGGCTTCTGTAACCTCCGTTATAATATCTCCGGTATCAGGATCTTCTCGTGGGACTCCAGTTAAGAAAAACTTAGCCATAACATGAGTATTAGGATTGGCATTGTATCTTAATGCTAATCCTGCGTATCTTAAGAATATTTTATCGTATTGTAAAGACATTATACTCGCTACCGTTAATAAATCGTCGGGGTTGATTTTCTTTGCGATGAGCCCTAAGCGAAAACTAGAAAATGTCTCTGAGCTGGCCGGACGAAATAATAAAGCGTTCTGTAGATCAACTTTAGTCATAGTATAATTTTCTGCTGGTACGGGAGCTCCAGTTACAACTCCCTTTTTCGCTATGTTACGGGTCGTTATTTCGTATTGTAATTTGGCAAAGGCATCCTCCGCCATCTTCTCCTGTTATATTCCTACTATTTGATTTTAATAAGGGAAATAACAATTGTTTTAAAGGTTAAAACGGCCTTTTTCAAATAAGTAACGGTCATAATACAAAATAGTAAACGGGAGCTAAACGATGATTATAGGTAACGCGGGAGCGATAAACATCACTCGAAATGCTCAGATGACAGCTAATACTGGAATCGTCTATCCTGCACAATCCATACGTCCTAATTACAACCAGCAACCAGTAGTCACTATTACCCCCGCGGTATCAATGGCTCCTACAATGGCCGCCACCAACAAACGTTCAAACAATACCAATAACAATAGCAAAACAAATAATAGTGGTGGGATTGTAAATGTTGTCCCGACCACCTTATCAGCGGAATCTTCCAAACAACCTAAGACTCTCGACGATCTACTCTTAAAACCTCTAGAAATAACATGGAGCATAGACTACGACATAGAAAAGATCCACGATATCATCATGTCCTATCTCAAAACTAAGAAAGCCCGCAAAGAGATTCTTATGAAAGGTCTTCATTCCTTCAAATTCTATGATAACCAATCTATTCCCGCAGAGGAAATAGCAGCTGTAAGAACTCGTATCGACAAGCTTAATGATGAATTAACAGCACTCGAAAAAATATCCATGTTAGATTACTCTACCCAGTGTAGTCCACTTATTCGCGAATACAAACAACTTTGCATTTCTGCTCCTCGTGTCTTTGGTCAAGAAATATCAGTAGACTCTATGCAAACCTCCAAGAAACTCAAAGTAGTAGAACTTTACTTCGAACGAGCTAAACTCTTCTATCCCATGAATATTCATCGTAATATTAAGAGTAGTGGACTTTGCCCTCATTGCAACAGCTTAATTACTGATACTGGAGACCAATATATCTGTTCTGGATGTAATTCTATTCAGAGTAAAGTTGAAACTGGCCCTGAATACACTAAAACCGAAGATTTCACTGGCAAACATAACAATACTGTCGATAAAAACAACATCAACTATCATGATACCATTCTGCAAATTCAAGCTAAATTTCCCATTAACATTCCTCAAAAAGTATACGATAGCATTTTGACTGTTATCTCTACTTACAAGAATTTCGATATTGCTAAACTCTCTAAATGGGATTTGTATAAGATTATGAAAGAACAAGGTCTGAGTTTCTGGTATAAGCATTTGAATAAAATCCACACTGAAATCACTAAAGTTGCTCCTACTGACTTATCAGCGTATGAATATAACTTGTATCGTCGAGGAGAGCTCTTGAGTGAGATTTACAACGATATCAAGGATCCCGATCGTTCTAATTTTATGAATGGGTTGTATTTAGTGTGGTTGTTCTTGATGAATGAAGAGGCTCCTATTGATATGAGCGATTTTTTGTTGATCAAGGGTAGAGGAAGCGAACTTTCTAACATTTCAACCTTAGAGAAGGGCTTCGAGATTCTCAAGAAAACGCACCCTGAGTATACCTGGCGCATCTACCAACTTCCTTAATGAGGGTTCGCTTCCGAGTATTTTTCTTATTTTCGTTTTGGGATCAGGGCTCCGCCCTATGATCCACATACAACTACAAGCTAACAAAAATCTCACGCTCACCACCTCGAAGACCGGAGCTCTTAAATGCGAAGAGTCAAAGCGCTCGGAAGCCGACTTCGCCTCCTATAATTATCATATGATACGAATATTACTAAACATTTAACGTCTCATGAGACGTTAAATAAAAAACAAACCGAAATTAATTTAACATTATATGATTAACGTTAAATATTTTGTAATAGGCCTGACAATGGCGAGGCCGTCTAGGCCGAGCAGCGAGTGTGAGAATTTTTGTGAGACATAATCTTAAAGTATCACGGGCTGTCTAGGCCCGATACTAAAGAAGAGGACACAAAAATTACTCGAAAGCGAGCTCATCTACGGCTCCGTAATCTTCGACCAGCATAGTAATGTCGTAACCTAAGCCTTTTACGTAATTCAACATGCGATTGTAAATCTCACGTGAGATCGGTCTCTGACGAACAAGAAGATAAAGAGCTTGTTTGTCGTAAGAGCCTACGATAGCGTATGTTTTATAATCGGTTCTATGCACGAGATAATTCGCTTCTGGTTTTCCACCGAAGATATTAGCCAAAGATTGAAAGAAACTATATCCAGGAAAGGAGACTTTGAGAGCAGCCGGCTCTCTTGGATCAACTACTACCGCCGATCCGATTATCTCATCTTTTATTTTTCCGTCTTCGTAGTATCCCGTGTTATGAACTTCCACGTAAGTTTCTACTTTTTCATTTCCGTCATTTTCTCCATCACTATCGTTATATTCGTGTTTCAGCGTATACTGGGCGGTCTCCCAGGGAGTATCACGATCAAAGAATTTGGGAATACGAGCTGCAGTGTACCATAATCCTTGATATCTTTCTAAGTCAAGATTTTTCTGTAGTTCTACCGGTGCATCTTCATCATTCATGTTATTGACGGATTAAGGTGATACGAATTAGAATTTATTTTCGAAGGTTTTATTTTGGGGCTCTTTTGATGAGGTAAAAACAATATTTTTTCACTACATATTTCTTATACAAAATCAAGCTCGCTTGACCGACAAACCAAAAGCCGAAATTTATTTCACTCTTTTCGGATCCTCCTTGTCCTCTATTCTTTTTCCCTCTCAAAACTCTCTTTCCTTTTACCCAATTCTCTTCTTTTTTATCCAATACGACCATACTAACTATGACAGAGCTAGTACAAATTGACATCAATAACTATGACATCAACAAGTTTGAAATCCCTATTGAAAGTGTTCAGAAACGTTCCTTCAAAGACGCAAAGACGGGCAAAGACACTAATTATTTCACTGGTACTTTAATGTATGATAAGAAGTTACCCTACATTTGCCTTTGCACGGCGACCTACGGAATTGGCAAGGCCAATGATAAAGATCAAGATGCTGCAAAGGGAGGAACAGGCGATGCAGCTCCTCCAATGATTGCCGGATTAGTCCAATTACCTTCGGCTTCTACTCCTAAAGCCGAAGGCGAAAACACCAAAGAAAAGATCAAATGGCAAATCAGTCATAAACTCACTGAAAAGCCAGCACCAAAAGACTGGACTCCAACAGAAACTCGCATGATCAATTTTTTGGATGACGATCTTCGTACTATCATCGCCACAGTTATCGCCAAGAACGTTGATATTTTGCAAAAGATTGGTTCTAATGTCATTGCAGATACCCAACAACAATTCCAACAAGAAAATCAGCCTGGAAGATTCGCCGATCAAGATGCGATGATGGCACGATTTTCTGAAATTATGCGTAACAACGTTAAATCTAAAGTATCACGAAAAGTCTGGCGTAAGAAGAAGGAGCAGAAAGAAGGTGAGAAAATAGATCTAATGAATCCTACTTCTCAATATGATGAATCAAAAAATCCGGGATTTTTTCCGGGAATCATCAGCTATGTTAGCAAGAAGACTGGACTTGAGGAAGTTAGTACTAAGTATTACCAATGGGTAGAAGGATTACCCGAAAGTGAATGGGCAGGCGTAAGTCACGCAGATGCCATTAACAAGGGTTGGTATTATATGGAGAACGCCATCCGTTTGAGTGATATGTATTTTGGTTCCTCTATCGCTCCTCAACCGAAGGTGATTGAAGCAGTTTTCAAGACTCCCATCGAAAGTAACACAGGACATAAAGGACGACTCATTAAGGCTGGACCAGAAGTCAAACGTGATGCTCGTCTTATCTCTCGCAGTGTAATTCAACCCGCCGGTTCGGGAGTGACACAAACTCCAGTCGTCCATCCAGGTCAAGTCCAAACCTTTCAAGCTCCACCTCCAAGTTCACCGTCCCAGCCAAGATTACCACAATTTGATCCCTCGCAATTACAGAATGTTACTCAAGCACCATTCCAACAACAACCACAGTATCAAAATGTTCCTATTCAATATCAAGGAGGACCAGCTATTGTTGGACAAGCCCAACCAAATCAACAATTGCAAGCTCAGGCTGTACATGTGGACCAACAACAAGCAGCGGCAGTGTTTGATCCTTCCGTGTTAAATGGAATTGCTGGACTTCCAATCCCATCGATAGCATCCAACTATGGCAACCAATAAATCGATCGAATTCGATAGTAGTTTTTAAAAACGCGTTATAACATCGAATCGATGTTATAACAATTTGAACGTAAAATAGTTACGACTTGATCGAAACGCATTCGATATTTGCAATTAATTTGTAACAGTTGATTGTAACTGTTACAAATTAAAGAAAATTAATTGTCAGATCAAGTTTTCTTTCCGCAATGTTTAGTCATAGGTCGAGGTACCTCGATTATGAATACTTTTGAGAGATCAAATCGCTCTCTTACGTATGCTATATATTCTGGATAACTAGCATAAATCTGTTTTCCGCTCTTAAAGTGTTTAATAAGATTCTCTATTAGCGGTTGTTCGATTTTTATCGTGTAAGGAATTCTCCACAAATTGATTCCATTTTGTACGCAATGCAAATCTTTTATACAATCTCGCAATACGTTTATTTCTAATTGTTCTATACCTCCACGATTTTCAATTATGTTAGTATGATATTCTCCATCAAATTCGATAACACCATTGAGATCTATCAGTGGAATATCCAACTTCAAAGATCGTTTGTATATCATTCCCGGAAGTGTAATTTCTCGGCTAAATCTTATATTTAAGAGTTTTAACAAAGCTTTTATTGATGTAATACCTTTGGATTCAGTTCTTTCTTCGTTGCATACGGGACAACCAGCTCCATTTTTATGGTTGTTCGGAGTCTGAGCGAAGAATCCGTGAGGAGCTAATGGATATTGATCTTTGAAATTAACACTGCACCATATATTAATTTTTGTCTGCGAATTCACGTATGGATCTGGATATTCATAAGGTCCAGGATTTTTAATTTGAACTTCTTGTACGAAATGTTCATGCCCTCCTACCAATTGATCGTATCCTCTTATATTACATTTAGGACAACCATTTTCACAACCAGATCTTTCGCCAGGAGATGCTTTCCATATATGAGGCGTATCATGTTTATGACATATCCATTCTAGTTTTCTTCCTGACCCAGATGTGACATCCGTTCCTTTATACGTGCTATCAAGAGAAATTTCCTTACATAGTTCCGGATCTGTCGTAGCTAAACAATTCCACGTACATACCGCTTGACCAGTACAAAAAGGACATCGATGTCCTCGCGAACGAAAACTTAATCTTTGTCTATATTCCATTTTGCACCAATTATTCTTGCAAAGAAAAGTAAATTTCTTGTCGGAACACGGAAGAACTTTATCCAATGTCATACCTTTATTATCGATATGGCCGATTATAAATTCTTTTGCCGAATCTGGATAAATCACAGCATGACTATAATGCCAACATACCTTTCCTATACACTCACATGTCTTATATCCTACTTTTCCTTTTTCCTTCTCGGAATCCTCATTCTCTTTCTTCTTTATATATTCGTTTCGCCTTATAATATTGTGACACTCTATGCATGCACATCCCCATCGCATACTACTGTAATTTAGCTTTTGTTCATGTCCGTTATCACATCTGAAATATATTCTGGCTACCAATGTTGTATCTCTTCCATTTTTCGTTACCTTTTTACCGCGTTCGCTACTGAGATATTCCCAATGTCTTAATGTGCACATTTCTCTTGCCACATCTTCTAATTTACTACATGCGGATCTCACACATTTTGCAATTCCTGCTGATATATAATTAGGATGAAAAGATGATGATTTCTTACATTTGGAACAAATTACAGTGCAATTTCCTCTATTTCTCTTATGTTTTACTGTTTTCCAATCCAGACCATCATCGTGTGTCATGAGAATTTGTATCTGTTCTAAAGGTAAAGGATTCGCTCGTTCATGAATTATACGTTCGCGTTCTTTCTGATCACATTCGCATTCTATACATCCCGCGCCATTTCTCATATTTTCAAACGGCATGCGACCTGTAAATCCGCAAGGACATGAAAAATAAATATAAGTAATGGTTCCTCGATGGGGTTTATCTAGTACTAACACGTACGCGAATTTGAATCCTCTTATTTCACACATCATAGAAGAAATGTTGTCTTTCGTATTACAAGATAAACATGCAGGAATACCGGCCTTTATATGATTAGGATGAGTTATGATAACTTTCTTACAAATGACGCATGTAATTAAACAATCGATACGATCGCCTTTCTGTTTGATGCATTTCCATTTTAATGTAGGATCATGAGGAATAACTTCTCTAATTTTTAGAGTGAATCCTTTAGGTTGAACTATTTCTGGAAGAGGAAGATTATACGGATCACTAGGAGAAAGAAGACTTCGTATATCTAGCAATTCTGCACTATTAAATTTAGGTTTAACTAATACAGAAAGTATAGGCGGATGATGACCCCCAAAAAGAATCGGATCCATATAATGATCTCGGTGTAAATTTTTCTCCAGATACTTTTTACATTCTTTTGCATGCAGAATTGGATGAATGGGATCGACTTGGCGAATTAATTTCAAGATTAGAAATTCTCCAAATAATGCGTCTCTTCTCTTTTGAACACCTTTCTTAAATTCATCTTCCATAGATGAAATTATTCTTCTGGATTGTTTATAGGGTCTCCGTCTGACTATACGATTTTTAATGGGGATGCTTTCTCCAAAATCTATGTAGTACATTAAAAATAATTCTTCTTCAGGAACTATTAGATCGTCGGGATCAACGTCATCAAAAATTATATTCAATCGATTGTCAAGATGATCAGGTACAATGTCTTGGCAATCGAACGAATTGTAAATATCCGTCATATCTAGATTGAAGGACGTCAATTGGGAATAAATTTTACTTTTCGACGATTTCTTACATAAATATCATTTTTCTCATACGTAAAATTTTCAATCATATTTTCGTCATATCTTACATTTCCATTCATAAACAATACGCCATTTTACTTTATATTTCTATGTTGATCAAATACATCAATATAATTTTGTATTAATGATCTTTATCTATTACGATTAATTGTTGCGTTAATGAAATATCGAACCTAATTAACAGTAGTAAATAATAACAATTATGTAAACACATATTAGCGGCCCTCCGTTAAATTTTAATCATGTAGTATCATCCGAAAATTTTGTGAAATGTGCTTTGAGAGGCTCCAGATGATGAAAATCTCACTTTAAACAAAAATCTCGGCCCGAGAAATTTTCGCAAATAAAAAGCTCAAATAAAACAAGAAAAGACTTTCATCTCTTTTCAGATTTTCTCTTTGCTATAAACTAACGATAAGATGTTTACCGACGGAAATCAATTGGCAAGTGGGGTTGGAGTGGTAGTAGTTATCATCGTCATAATTTTGATCATATGGCTGGTCCATGAAACCGCGGAACGCAACAACCGATTGGAGTGCGAAGGTATCGAACCTTGCGAAGTGTCATGGAGTTTGAACGGACTTGGTTCACAAGGCCACGGATCGTGTTTTTCCAACGAAGTCATTTTTTGGTCCGTAATTGCCCTGATAATTGTTTTGATTTTAGGTGGTGCAGCTGCACTCGCTACAAACAAGAACTATGCGATGAGAGGATCAAACTCTGCTTCAGCAAGAGCATCAGCCGGACTCAGCAACATGAGCGGTATGGGACGTAGCGCTGCTCGTTCCTCAGTTCTCTAAACGAGAATTTTGAACTTAAATCAAGATACAATACGTATTACTCGAATTGCAATTCACAAACAAAGGATTTAACGTCTTATAAGACGTTAAATATTTAATACGATATAATCCATCTCGGTATAATCACGTTTTGTCGGCGTCGGTATTACGATAACTTCGATATTAGATAGATTTATCTTATCTGAAACATATCTAACGTATTCTTCATAACTGACATAAATTTGTATCCCGGATTTGAGTTTATTTAATATTTTGATCATCGTATCGATATTTACGCGAACGTGGTATGGAATCCTAACAATGCTAATTTTATTTTCAACACAGTATAAATCTTTAATCATGTCTCTTAATTTTCCATTGGTAAATTTTTCTCCCCTATTCCAACCATTTTCGAAGAAATGTTGGACTCCGTCTCCTTCTATCACCGCATTCAAATTCGGAATAACTATATCTAATTTTAATGGTTTTTTGTGAACTAATCCAGGTAAAGTTATTTCTTTCGCACAAAAATCTTGACCCATTGTAGTTAAAGACAATTTTATATCCTTTATGAGTTTAGATTCGATCCTCTCTGCATTACATGTGGGACATCCTTGGCCAGATTTATGATCATGAGGAGCTTGTTTAAATATTCCGTGTTCTGTAGGTGGATTACTTCCGATAATGATAGCCGAACAATGAATATCTATAGGGGTATGAGTATTCACATACTCTCCGGGATAAGTATATTTTCCTCTATGAATCTTGATGGCTACTTCCACAAAATATTCCTTCCCTCCCACACGCTGATCATAACCTCTGATGTTACATCTAGGACATCCAGTTCCCCTTACTCTATCTTGAACTTTGGCTGGAAATATAAAAGGAGGATCATCTATGCTTTCTTTATGATTATAACATATCCAATTTACGATTCTATTGGATTTGTGAATGATTTTGGAAGGATGGAGTATATTATCGGGATCTAATTCTTTACATAAATCGGGTTCATTAGTAAGAAGACAATTACCAACAGACACACCTTGTCCTGCACAATATCGACATCTTTGTCCTTGAAGATTTCTATTCTCTGGAGATTGATCGTAATCTTCGTTGCATTTCTTACA
>Ga0206941_10001_pt1 | contig 100491 bp, 121 predicted proteins | sample Alteio_BWOrgHeat_9_FD_153251 | JGI IMG/M metagenome (GOLD analysis project Ga0206941, IMG submission 153251) | Enriched cells from forest soil in Barre Woods Harvard Forest LTER site, Petersham, Massachusetts, United States -... | ecosystem: Environmental > Terrestrial > Soil > Temperate forest...
TGGTCGAAATTGAGGTCAACAGGTAAACGAGACATCGCACCCGATCCGTCGTACACCGTCTGTCCTCCGCCGGTACGGGTTTCCAGAGCACCATTAGCCAGCTGATTAGTTACCATCCCTTCACGGTTCACCACATTTAGGTCACGTTTGAACCCGTTGATGTTATCGACGGACTGATTGTTGATGTTGTAGTTGCCTGAAGCCACATTGGCTGAGTCCGCCGATGCTGCACCGGTAAGGGCATTACCCAGATACGAACCGGCACTGGCGATGTTCTGACCCAGAGAAGTAAACAGCTTGAAGCTGATAAATGGAATGGACATCATCAGCCAGCCGGCAATCCCGCCGGTGGTCGAACTGGTCTCCATTAACCGGTTCATGTTACTGAGTGTTGGCCCATCAGGCCCTTCTCCACTGAGGGAGATCTGCGTCCCCCAGTTGACGATGAAGTTGAATATCGCGAACATCACCGGCCACAGCATCAGACTCCCCAATATATTGAGGTAGTTCTTCACCACGTTCCAGGTCAGTTCCCTGACAAATAGCGCCAACACCATGACCGGGAAAATACTGACGCACAACATCAGCATCACGGTATGCAGTTGGGGCAGTATTTCCTGCGCAATTTTGTAACTGGTCGCGTGTGAAAGCCTCAACTTCATCAGCGATTGTTCAGATGCAATATCAACCAGCGACGCAGTGTCATTCATTGATTTAACGTAACTGCTGGCACCTCGCCGCATGCCTGCGATCAGTACGTTTTGCTGAATAATGTCCCGTGCTTTTTTGCCGGCCTCGAAGAAATAGCTGTAACTGCTTTCCAACATGCCAGGGTACAACACCTGTGCCTGTTTATTCCCAGGGAACATACGTGAAGCATGATACATGAAGGTTCCCCCGCCCCCGCTGGCTTCCTTGTTAAGCGAAGATTTAAGGCGCGGCGTCGCATCACGACAGGTCATAAACGTGCTGTTAGCGCCGCTGCGAAAATAGATCCCCCGCAGTGGGCTGGGTTGGCTAAAAATGATATTGGCCATCTCGCTTGAGTGCATCACAGCTTCAAGCGAGTACTTATGGTTCAGCTGCGCATCCGGGATGATGCAATTCTTCACGTACTCATTGAAGTTGCTCTGCAGTTCCGGATCCGTCGCCGCCATTACAAAGGAGTCTTGTATTAGCCGTGAGCCAAACATCATGCCGGTTTTGCTATACGAACGCTCATCCGGGAAGTGGAAAAAATCTTCATAGGTGGTTGCCAGGGTATAGCCTAGACCTGTCAACAAATAGAGCGGAACGGCCAGTCCCACCGGCACATTATCAACCCGGTCTATCCGCTCTGGGCGCGTAAGGTCATTGACCACTACCGTTTCCTTGGGCGTCAGTAATATCGCCGTGCAGATACAAAAGGTCATGGCCCAGGCAAACACCCCACGCAAATCGTGAGTTTTGATGTAGGCCCCAACACAGGTCAAAACCCCAAGGGTCTCCCCCAACCACAAGAGGGTCTGCCAACTTGCCGAGTTGAACATGGTCGCGACGGCGTTAAGGCCCATTGCGATCATGCTGCCGTTTCCGATAGCCCAAATATCAAGCGCCATCACTGCCCCCCGAATTCATAGTTGGACATGACCTTGTCAGACAATCCACTGGAAAGTTGCTGACGCATATACGACAGGTTTTGCTCCAGTTCCATAACGACGTTTTGCTGCACCTGAATTCGCGAGACACGCTGCCCCAACTGGCTACGTACCGACATCAGGTTTTCCCGGAAACGCGTATTTTCATCTTCGGTATTGAGGGTCCCCGACGCTGCAGTCTCAGCCACATCAAGCAGACCATTGATGTAGGTCATCACCATGTCTGCCGCGATATACTCGGCCAAACTGGTAACGACCGATTCATCCAGACCGACAGAAGCGGTGTCGATGGCGTAGCGCAAAACTTTGACGCGCGTGCTCTCGATAAGATTCTTCTCGGCTTCCGTAATGGGTTTGTCCGATTGCGCCTTGCGGAAAATTTCCTGCAGAATCGTTCTGACGCGTGCCGTCATGCCTTTATCTGAAGAGAGCGTAAATTCAGCAGCAGAAGGTTTAAGGCATTCCGTATTGTCGTTACAACGGTAGATTTTCGCCGTGCCGCCATTGAGCAGCGTATTGAAAATGGCCTCACTGCCTCCCCTCGGTGACAGGAACGTAGGGTTGCCGCGGTCGTCATAAATCACGGTGCCGACCATCGACATGATCAGTTCTTTCAGTTCCCGATCGTTGCTGATGAACTGGTTAACCTTTTCAAAGGTCGCCCAGGTCAGGTTGCGGTTACGAGGAATTTGTTTTTTCTCTTCCGGCGTCGCTTTGCTGAACACCTTGTCTGTTTCACCTCCCACCCCGCAACCCTGACGAGAGGCAGCCCAGTCAGCAAACACGTTGTGCTGACCGGCGATGTCCTGGCATACCTTGCGTGTCGTTTCAGAGTTTTTGGGAACCAACCCGCCGACGATAGACTGCGCCGCCTGGCAGGTAGAGATGTTCATATTGTTGATATCAGTGGCCATACGCTGCAGGTAGTCCTTCACCGCCTTGCACTGTGGGCAAACCGTTTCAAGCCCAAGGTCAAATGCATAGCCGGCCGCATTACTCAGGATTTGCTTCCCCATCACCTTAAGCTGGTCACTGTTGATAAACGAAAATGACCCCAAATAGGCGTCAATGCCGCCACATCCGGCCTTGATATCAGGCAACGTCACAGACACCAGCTGGATATTACGCACGGGCATACGCATAAACAGGTTACCCCCCGTTAAATAGCCAGCGGATTGCCCCTGCCAGGCTGCAGGCATCGAGACATTTCCACCACCGCCCATCTGGTTAAAGAAGGAGTTCATATCGTCATTGATACCGGCCTGAGCCTGAAAGACAGCGCCGACCAGGCACAAGGCCACCCATTTCATGTTATTTTTCATGTGTACCTCGTTTACCGCTTCTGAGCTGGATCCACCGTGATTTCATCCAATTCGCGCCGTTAATCACCCACTGCGCATAACCCACGATCGTTCCGATGGCCATCAATATCAGTGCCAGATAGAGAAGGCCGCGTGCCAGCACATGATGTTGTCGCTCCAGGACGGGTAATCCCGCCAACCACTGCTGTTCCGGAAGCCACAGGGACAAGGCCAGCAACCATCGTCCCGCGTTCTCCACACCCGCCGCCGCCAACACCAGCAGCAAAGCCACACCCAGCAAGCGGATGGGATGAAGGAAAAACGTTCTCAGCATCACAACACCCCCAACCGAACGGCCAACCCGAAACTTTCATCTAGACGCTGACTAAGTGCCACCTCGGTAAGTGCCCCCTGAGCCAGAGGGATCGTGACCAGTGTTTGCGTATTCACCAGAAAATCGGTTGGCGTCACTTTGGGCAATTCAGCAAAGAACTGCTCAAGTACTGCGTCGTTCGTCGGCAAGACATCAGGAAAAACCGCGTCTCCCACACCATCAAAGCTGTAGACGAACACCTTTAACCCCAAACGATCGGCCATATCGCGCAGAACCGGATTAAAACGGTGACAGTACGGGCAATCTGAGCGGATGAAATGCACCACTTGCCAGTGCTGAATATCAATGGTGCGGCCGTCAGCCAATCGGAACCAGACCGGGGATGAAGTCGGTGCCGCTGAGGGTTCACGCTGTTGCACATTCGGCGTAGTCGTAACCGGCGTCCCAGCCAGTGCAGAAACAAGAGGAAGTAATGTCAGCGCGCCGGCGACAAGCATAAAATAGGCACAGCTCAGCAGCGCACCGGCAAGGGGCGCAGTTCTGTTCCACATAAAAACTCCTGGTTCAGTAATAGATAAGGAAGGGGATGCCGAATGGCATGCGCCTTAAAAACGTGGTTTAAAGTCGGTGACGACGTTCAACATGCGGCGTGCAAGGTCATCCTGGGTGATAAAGCCGTAGGCCAAAGGCTTAAACGTCTTTTTCCCTGGCTCGACCAAGTAGACTGCAGGAAAATGTTTGATACCCATTTTCCCTGCCTGTCCGGTATCCTGTTTGCTTTCTGGCAAGTCGGGGTTTACACGACCATCGACGGTGATGGGGATAACAGGAATTCCGTACTGCACTGAAAACTCCTTGATAACCTCACCCAACTTGTTATCCAGTGGCTCATTGCCCCGGTAAAAGAAGAACACCCCATATCGCTGGTTAACGTAGCGAATGGCGGCGTTCTGTGCCTGCCGCTCTTTCTGATATTCCAGCGGCGCCGTCCCGTTGTAGTAGGGATGCTGCAAGCTGTAATCGAGCTCGGGATTTTCCAGCAGAACACGGTCCCATGTGGCGCTGAACTTGGTGGCTTTATCCACCAGGTAGTCCTGCATAACCTTGTAACGCCGCACGCTCTCTGGGGTGCCTTCCAGAACCGCCTGATTTCTCAACTCATCTCGAATGACACTGAGTTTTCTCAGTGTTTCAGTCGCACTTTCAGGTGTTGGTGATGACGGTGATCCCGGCGGGGGCTGCTTGTCCTTTGGTTTTTTCGGTTCGTTATACCAGTGCCAACCTACTGCGGGGTCATACGTGTAACCGTTGGGCTGCGGAGGCGGTGCAGCATTCACTGCTCCAGCCACCACGCCCACGGCCAGGATAAGGGCGCGTTTCATTATTTCCCTCCACTTTGCTGCAGGCTATTCTTGATTTGGTCAGCGATACGGTCAGTTAACTGCTTCTGATCAGGCAGTGCTACGTTGCTCTGCAGCTCATCGTAAAAGTCGGTGAAGTCGAGATGGTCGAACTTGATACGCTGCAATTCATCCATATTTACGCCCCGACAGTCCGGGCTATTGGCACTCCCAAACCCGATATGCAACTGGCCTTCGCGTCCCTGCTGCTGCACGATGCGCGCGAGCTTGCTGTCAAATACACAGTAGCTATGTTTTTTCTGCAGGCAGACACCGAGCACTTTCTTCGAGCAGAACTCACCCACATCAACAGTCAGCAGTTTCTCCTTAGCCTTACCAATCGACTTTTCTTCATCATTGCATTGCGCCAGCCCCACATCCTGCCCCCAGCCGCTGCTCTTGCAGCAGTTACTGAACCCCAGCGCTGACTTCCGACAGGACATCCCTTTTCCGGTAAATGCCCGGACCTTGTCAGGACCCATACCGCTGACGTCTTTTCCTGCTGCAGCCAACGCAGCAAGCTGGGATACGGCCCCCTGAAAATCGTTATTGCTGTCGTTTTTAATGGCGGAGCATTTGCCGTCTGAACAGAAGAACTGACTGCCACATACCCACCCCTCGCTGCTGACGGTGTGTTGACACTGGTAAGTCAGTGACTCCATCACGCAGTACATCCCGACTTTGCGTAGACAGGTTCGGGTGCCAACAGTGCAGTTACGGTCGTTCTCGTAGGTGCTACAGGTGTTATCATCGCTTTCGTAGACCTGATAAACATCCTTATAGGCCCAGCAGTCCTGATACAGGGTGTAACTTTGGCCGCCGACCTGCACTACCCGGTTGCCGCCGGGGGAGACACATTGTGAACTGAGTTGCACATCATTCGCTTTGTCGGCCGTACAGGCTTCGGTCCACACCACTACCGGATCCGCAACGGTCTCCTCCACTTCTAATGTCAGCGTTACGTTGACAGTAAAACCGGCGGACTGGCGGACACCGATAGTTTTGGAGGCCTTGACCACCGCGAATGCCTGCCCCGCACTAACGGATATATCGACATCAAAGGTCTGGTTGACGCTGCTGCTCCCATCGTTATAACGGTGTGTACAGTGGTCGTTCTTGCCGCCGCTGCATTGTTCGCTGTGATTTGGCAACGCATCCACCTTCACGGGCAGAGATCGCCCCATAATGGAGAATGTTTCGCCGACCGATGCCTGACACTTACCGTTCCATTGGTAATAACAGGCCTGCGAGTAAGGAATGGGCATACCAGATGCCCTGACGGCGACACGCAATAACCGTCCCTTCTCCGGTATCACCAGTTGACCGTTCCAACGCGCACTCCAGCTGGACTGCATTGGGATGCTGACGGCGACGGTTTTTTGTTTCTTGATCACCTTGCTGCGAGTCTCGATATGGGCTTCTCGCCGGCAGTCGGCCTCAACACTTTTTGCCTGTTGGCAACTGTGTGAGCTGTAACTGACCTTGTTGATGGCCTGTTTAACACACTGAGGCCCGGTGCCGGCGGCGATTACGTCGGCGTTCTGCTGAATGTTACGGACGTTCTTCATCATGTCCGAGTCCCAATCAATTTTATCGCTAGGGTTATTGATGAAGGACTCTCGCGCCAACTGCCCCATCTCGCTGGTCGCCAGTTCCTGCTGTCCCTTAGCGCCGAGCGAGGTATCAGTCTGGGTTCCGCCCTGGTAATACCCGCTCTGTGGCGGGTTTGCATCATAGTGCTCAAAATACTGCTGCGGTTGGACGCCGCCGATGAAAGACTGAGCCTGGCTTCCGGCGGCTTGGGCCGCTGAATATCCCTCTTCCATCGAGGTGTTCATGTCGCCGGCGTAACACTGATTAAGCGCCAGCGACAACAGGCCGGCCGCGGAATATAACGAAAGCGTGGCACGCCACATGGGAGCCTCCGGTTACTGTCGAATGATTAATGCAGATAAAAGACTGAATAAAGGTTGATGCTGAGAGGAAACAAATTACTTGCCGGCGCACTGCCCCCGGCGCGCAATGATGTCTAGGCCTTGAGTAAGAGCAACGTTGCCATACACCACATCGAACTGATCCCCACAGCGTTTCACCAGCGCCGGGACTTTATTGATCCCGAAACGTTCAAATCGCAGTGGATCGATATTGATGCCGGCAATGTGATATTTGCCGACCAGGTACTGAATGTAAGTGGCCATGGTTTTCATATCGTTGTTGATAAGCCCCCGAAAATACACAGGCATATTGTGTTTTTCCGCCGCTTGAATGAGCGGCACCAGGTCTTTTTCCGGCAAAGCCGCCGACAGGAAGTAAGCGGTTTCGTTAGGTGATTCATCCAGCGGGGTGCCGTCAGCGGCCGAAGCCGGTACCGTCAGCATCATGGCTATCACCAGCGCCAGCGGCGCTATACCACGCAATTTCGTTTTTTCCATATGAGATACCCATAGTTTTTCCGACTGTTCGGCATTTCTTTTCCCACCTGCCAGCGCATCACGCTGCGCCCCAACGGGTGGCACTGGTTGGCATCAGGAATGGTGTTGACCATTTGGTAGCGGTAGCGCCCCTTGGGCATGATGACCGTCGGGTACTCGTAGCAAACAGCGGTGTTGACGCCGACCGTGTCCCAAATCATCCCCTGGCGGTGCAGCTTGAAGTTCATCCGTTCACTGAGCAGCACACCACTGTTCAACCCGCTGCTTTCGGTATAGAGGTTGCCTGTGAAGGGGTACATCGAACCGTGGCCGCCGGCACACCAGAACAACGCGTCGAGCGGCTTGTGCACTTCGGCCGCGACCGCATCCGCCGCACAAGCCATCTGCGCCACCGGATTCCCGAACAAAATTGCCTCCGGGTTGGTGAAAAGCGCCAGCATGTCGTCCTTCCACATCGGATCCAACTCGGAGAGGTACGCGATGTCATATTCCCCGCCCTGCATGCATCCCACTGAGGTGATGATGTTCAGCCAACTGATGAGCGGATATTTGTACCAATGCACGTGATAGAAAGTTCCGGGATTGTCGTTGGCTTCCTTTGTGCCGGCACCGGTTCCCACTTTCGGGATTGGGATACTGAAACCTCCCATATTGACCATGCACCCCGGTGCCCGCGTCACGTCGGTCATGGCAAAAGGCTCCCAGAACCCGATGGCCAAGCCTGTGCGTTTGAATATCGGTGGCGGCGCCGGGCACAGCTGGATCGGTGACGTTGGATTCTCCGTATCCGGCAAGCTGCCCTTGGAGACCTGGGTACTGCCGATGCTCATTGGAAACATACATTTCCAGCACACATCGGTAATGGGGTTGACCCAGCGCCCCTCGCAGGTTAGATCCTTTGCTGATGCCGGTGCGCTGACCACTGCTCCGATAACCAGTAACGCCAGCACCAGACAGCGGCGCTTCACTGCGCACTCCCGGCAGACCGCGCTTTGGTGATGGCCGACTGCAGCGTAGCCGCATCGACCGCGCCAAACATCACAGAGGTGTTAGCGCCAGAGGCTCCGCTCACCGGCATCACGATAAAGGCCGGCGTACCGTTTATGCCTAACTGGCTCGCCAGTTCAGCCGTGGCGCTAAGCTGAGTTTCCGGCACGCGTACCAGTTTGGCATCGTCGGCGCCGGCGGCAGTTACCGCTCGCGCGATGTCGTCTCGAGTGAGTTGCCCTTCCACATGCCCGGTTTGGTACAGCGTATTGTGGTACTGCTGGTAGCCGGCAGCACCTTTGGCAGCCCACACCGACAACCCGGTCCGGGCAGCAAAGGTCGACAGTGGCCACTGTTTACCGAAGATCGGCCATTCTTTGAAGGTGACTCGTAGCTTGGCGTCACCGGCGATTAGCCCCTCAACCACCGGCGCCATGCGTGAACACCAAATGCACTGGTAGTCAAAGAACTGTACCAGTGCCACATCGCCATCGGGGTGTACCACCGGGCTGTTCGGTTCCTGCAACAGGGATTTCTGGTTGGCTAACACTGCAGAGATAGCGCCTTTTTGTTGTTGCTGTTCTTCCTGATGCTGGAGTTTCTCGCTCATCTCGATCAGAATTTCCGGATGTGCCCGGAGGTAGTCAGCCGCTATTTTTCCAATAGCTTCTTGTTCCCCTGGCTTAAAGAATTCTACTGCAGGGGTTTCAACGGCTATTGCGGACTGTGCTGACAAAAGAAGAGGCAGGACAGCCGAAAACAATAATTTTTTCATCAAGGTAATCCTATTTCGGTTATACGCAGTAGAGGTTTTCCCGGCTCTTGAGTGATGATTGCCGGGATTTGTTTGATACCGAATCGACGGACAATCGCGCCGCCCTGGTCAAAGTACATACGGCTGTCCAACGCATCGGCGCTGTCCTTGATGCTGCCGCTGACGAGAATAATTTTGCTGATAGCGGTGGTCGGTTTTTGCTGTTTCATCCACTCCACCTGCTCGGCATCGTCTCCATCGATGAAATACAGCGTCTCGTTGAAGACCGGAATCACATCAAAAGGTGAGACGCGTTGCCCCTTACGGACAAAGACAGTGCCGTTGTGGTCGGCCAACTCCTGATTGGAGACGATCGCGGGGTCAAACTGGCGCACCCAAGTTTTGGGACCGCGCCCAACACCTTCCACTGGCGCCGGCCGCATTGCGCTTTCAGTGACGCGGTCTTGCAATTCTTTCTGGATGTCGGCCTGGCTGCGGCCGGCAAAATGGTCTTTCAGGCGTGTTTGGATGACTGTGAGTAAATTCTGTTCCCGAACGTCCCAAACCTCACCGAAGGTTCCCAGGTCTGCGGCGCTGACGGGCTGAGCAAGGGCTACAAGCAACAACACGGGCTTAAGTTTCATCGTTTTTTCTCCTTCGTCGTGAACGCCAGAGGACGAACAGTCCCAGTCCCCCCATCACACAGTAGAGTGCTGCGCCCTGTTGCACCGGCGCCGTTTTGATGCAGGCAATCAACTGATCCTTCGTATCACGCCAGGACCTGAGCACATCCGATATCTGAGGGCACACCGCCGTTTCCCGTGCGATCTGTTGATACATTTGATTTGTGCGCTGTTCACGAATTGAAGGGGGAGCGAAAAACACGTAGACCATGATCAGGACGGTGAGGACTATGATGAACCACCTCAGTCGCATGAGGGGAACCCTCGCCGTTGCGCCCGCCAGTTATCGACCCACTGGCCGACATCGTGTACCAGCAAACCAGCCACACCAACACCAAAGGCCCCGAACCCACCTGCATAAAACAACGTGGGAATGGAATACATCGTGATATTCGTCAGCGGTTTAAGTGCCTGTGCGTCTGCAGACAACGCCTGATTATGCGAGTACAACCCGGCAAACAGCGCACTCCAGAAGGTCTGACTGGCATAACCAGCGATCGCTAGTCCTAATGCAACCGCCAATGCAGACCACCCCAGCCGATGGGCAAACACCAACCCTGCTCGAGGAGGAGCTGGAACCCAGGTGCCCGTTGGGCGCCGAAGAGCAACTCTCAATTTCTGGATGGACTGGGTAAAGAGGGGCAGGGTCAGGCGGACGATACTCTTATGAAATCCTGTCATTTTTCGTTCTCCTTCATTGCGATGGCCAACTCGTGGCGAATTTGTGGGGTGACGTCGGTTACTCCGCTCACTGCAGAAGCGCGCACAATGACTAATTGGTGATGTTCTACTGACCACCGCTCTATTACTTGCGTCAGTTTCTGGTTGAAGCGGCCTAGCAAGACATCACGTTGGTCATTGGAGAGATCCAGTTTGGCGCTCTGAACCAGAAATTGGTTGGTAGTGCCCTTGAGGTCAAAACTGACCAAGGTCGGTGGCTTCAGCCAACATTCCCAGGCGGCCACGCCTGCGCCCAAATTGAGCAGCGCCGACAGCACCACCGTGATGATTATCTGTTTTATGTTCATGCTTCCATCCTCCTTAAGTGGTCAAGTACCTCCCGCGAATGCGGATCGTGCTCGGCCATTTCAAATAAGATGTCCTTGATGTCGGCGCCCTCTTTCAGCCTCCTTTCCCGGTAGGTGAAGTCATCCCCCCGGGAGGAGAACAGTTTATCGGTCACTGGATCGAGTTTGAGGCGGTGGAAACTACTGAACGCCCCAACGTTGAGCAGGAAGGAACTGTACCCAGCCTTTTTTGCTGGCGGGAACTTCTCAATCAGTCTCCACTCCAGGTCACTAAATGCTTCGGGCTCTTCCTGTTTAAAGGTGGTGAACGCCTTGTTGTCCTGCATCAGGGTGAATTTGAACGAGCTGTTGTCGTAAGCCGCCAGTGATGCCGTACTCAGATTCTTGTCACGAATAGCCTGGGTGACCGTGCCGTAAGAACCGTTGTGGCGCCGTGCAGTGCGATAGCCCTCCTCAATAAACCCGCGCACCTTGTCGCTGGAGCTCGAGAGCATCTTCCAGCCCTCGTCGGTGATATCCATCTTACGCAGGCTGCGCGGTGTGCTATACATCAGGTTCTCGGTCCAGATCATCATCGAGAACAGTACCGCTGCCAGCAGATCCCCTTGCTTGCGCAGGTCGCCCATTTCTGTGACCACGAACTGCTCGGTACCCTTCAGTGTCGGCTCGGAACTATTGAAATATGCCCCATAAATCCCCTTGGTAGTGTACTTGTTCAGCAACGTGACGATTTCATCGATACGTCCTGCAATCTGAGGCGAGTGCTGCTGCCCCACCTCGCGCTGGCGATTTTTCAGGTAGTCGACCACATGGTCAATACGCATATCCTGCTGATACTGCGGCCATGATTCGGTAATGGACTCAAGAATCAGTGACTCGTGCACCTCGTCCAGTAAGCCATTGGGGCTGGCCAGGATACACATCTGGTCACGCACCCGTTCGGCCATTAGCGGGAGGGTATCTTTGGTGATGTTGGCAAACGGGTTGAACTTCAATGAGCTGCCATTGATGTAGGTACCCCCGACGCTGTGGCAGAAGGCCTTGTAGGAATCACCGATGTCCTTGATGCTGAGGTAGCCACCGCTGTCCAGCACCTGACGGGCAATCGCCTGAGCCAGTACCGATTTGCCTGCGCCGGAGGTACCGGACTCGAACCAGTTGAAGTTGACGTTGGGCAAACTCTCGTCGAACACATCCAGAAACGCCAACTGATGGCGATAACTGGGGATCAGGATCCCCGCTGGACTGAGCTTGTTATCTCCAATAATCGGCATCAAGTTGACTGAATGGAACGTTTCTGACCGTTGCAAAGCACCTGTTCGCTTGAAATCATTCCATAATTTTTCATCCACGGTGGTAAAGGGGATAGCCCCCATAAGGTTGCGGATCTGCATGAAATCGGCCCGAACAAATTTCAACCCTTGCGCTGCAAAGGCATTTTTGGTTCGTTCGGTGTCCCTGGCCATCACGTCATCATTGTCTTCGCAAAAGAGAGTCACACCATAGAAGTAGCTGGTCAGCGCAGTTTGGTTGGCCAGCAGCCGTTGGCGAACATCTTTCCACTCTTGGTGCCGAGGCACGGTATTGGGAATATATTTGGCATAAGAGGTATTAACCCGTGTATCCAGCGCCAGAAATTCACGAGTAGCCTCCCCCTGGCTTTTTGCCTGATCTTCCGTTATTAGGACGATGCTGAAGACAAAGGGACAGGGGATGCCGTTGGTCGGCGACGTCAGGTCTGCCAATATGTCCCCGTTCTGCCACAGGTAGTGCTCCTGCGGATTACGGTCGAGATTTAGGCTGACCATCCTGCTGCTGAACGGCCGTTGCTTCGCGTCACTGCCACTCACCTGGATATAACCCGGTTTAACCTGCCATGAGGTGGTTTGGTCGACCATCTGCGCTTTCAGATCGGCCTGAGGATCATAAGGAATGTCGTACGCCGACAAACGATTGACATCGTGGTTCAGCAGCTCGCGCATAACTCCCATAAATCGCTCAACACCGATAGGTTGGGCATGAATATCCGCTGATGTCAGGGCATTCATTAAATTACGGCGCACATCCCGTAGCCGGACAAAATCAGTTTCGGTAACGTGTTTGACCTTCATCCCCCAGGTGAAGAAAAGCCGGTAATCTCGCAATGTCAGAGGATGGCCCAGATCATTGGGAAACTCATGTTGAGCACCATTCAGATAGAACCGGCGAGTTACGTCGTTACAGTCCTCAGCCCTGTGACCTTTCCAGCCGAAGTCCTTCAGGCCATATTCAATCTGTTCTTTAATCGCACGACTGCTGACCATCATGACCTGTAACGGTGTGCCGCGAGGGACCTTATCCTGCAACAACGTATCCAAACTGTCGGCCAATAACTCATTGGCGCCAATCAAGGGTTGGGCTTCGAGAATGAAGCCAATGGAGTCTTTGTTGATAAAAAACTGGTCGTCACTTTTATAGTCTGCGAACGGCAGCAGGTCGCGGATATGGGGATACTCCATATCGTTAAGCTTCTTTTGGGTCTCGTTCAACGTGTCCTTTTCACCGAGAATGCTGCCCACGGTTTCAATCACGTTAAGCGGGTCGAACTTGAATCGTGAAAAATCAAACATGGGATTGACCTCAGAGTACGCCGTTCCAGTCAGCCGGCTTGGCGACGGCAAAGACGATCTCCCCCATATGCACCGCATCATCAGGTGACACATAAGGCGCTATCCAGATTCGTTGCACCCCATCCGGTTTACGGAACGCAGCGGCAGGTTCAGGGTAGCAGCGCGGGGTATTGCAGGAGACTGTGCCGTTATTGGTGGATGTCGTACCGGTAGTTGAGGTAAACACGCCGCCCGAGGTGGGTGCAGATGTGCGCAATGGATATCCCATGGGCGAAGGCCCCTGCACAACTCGGGAACCAGTGACCATCGGCTGCACATCGAGACGGATATGACCCGTGTCGATAAGTCGATAACCGTCCAGATCGACGTGGTTCGTACCGCTGGTAGAACGCCCTGCAGCAGCGCCGGAGTTGTTACCCAGAGTCATGTCGTCAGCCTGGGACATCCAGATGCCGGTGTCTTTAGCGGGCTTGTCGAACTCAAATTCTGAGTTCATACCTGCACAACCGGAGAGCATCACTACGCTGCAAAGCAGCGCGCAGGAAAGAGTGTGTTTCATGATGGTCATTCCTCGTTTTAGTCTTTAGGCACCCACAGCAGGCTGTTCCGCATACGGAGGCGAATATCTTTAATAATCAAGTATGTTTGCCACGATGTAAGTCATGGACGGCAGGAGTAGCGCTAGACTCATTCCGACACCTGAGAACCAATTCCAGAAAAGTGCCGTATTAAATTGCCAGTGAATAAAAGAAGTACCACCAACGACTGCGATCATGATGGCCAATATCACCGCCAGGCATCCCAGCAATGTGTAAACAGCATTTATTTTTTTAACGTGCACCATCATGGCAATCGCGGATAGCACCGACGCCACCACACAAATGAGAATGTCTTGCCGAAAACCAACCCATTTGTCGACATTGGTAAGTAGATGTTCAATGCGCCAGGCATCCAGTGCTAGCCAGCCGCCCCACCACGCCAGCAGCAGTACCCCATACACTCCGGCCATCTTTGTATTCGTTTTGTCCATCCCGTAGCTCCTTTAATCTGGGTCTATCACGAAAAATATCGGGAGTTTCATTACTCCGTTGAGGAATTTCCGCCGTTCCTCCGGCAAGGCCGTGTAGGTCGGAGAATGTTTCACTGCCAGATTTATCAGTTCATCGCTGTTGGCTTTAAAACGCTGTTTCACCGGGCGAATATCACTGAATATCTGGCGCATTACGGTCAATGTCTCATCGGGCAAACCGTCTTCACTTAATAGGTCTTCGAATTCATCGAGGGATATAGTCGAGTCAATCATGGGTGCTCCATTAATGGCGTGAGGCTGGGTCCTCACGATGGTTTGAATACATCAGTTCATACAGCGGCTCGTAAACATCGTGTACAGACAGCGCAGGTCGTTGGCGGTCAATGTGATTGGCTATTTGACTGAGTCGGCGATCTACGGAATACAGACGCGTTCTCAGGATGCACCTCAATAAGATCTGGCGCCCACTGAGACAGGGATTTCACAACACTGCGGTGTTCATCAATAATGCGAACCAGTGCGACCTCGTTGCCGTTACAGACACTTTTGATTTTCTGGTAAGCAGCATCAACATGGTCCAGACGATCACGGATAATGTTCAGGCGCCCATCCTCAGCTTTTTTATGTCGACATCCGCCGATGACATAACCAGCCACAAAAGCAATAAAGAGAGAAATTGATAAGGTCATCATCGTCCCTTATCCGCCGTTCTGCGGCGCACCTGGCGCCGGTGTGACAAAGTCCTGGATCTTGAGTGCAGCAGCATCTCCAAGTTTGCCAATGAGCTCCGGCGGTAATCCGCTATTCCCCTGAGCTTGCGTCGTCGTATCCGCCGTACCGGATTGCGCCTGCTGGCCTGTCGGGTTATTCGCCTGCTTCTCCGCTTCCTCTATATCTTCGATAAACTCAGCTTTGAAACCTTTCTGGAACACCACTTCAACCCTGTTGCCGGCGCCGATCGGGATAATCGGGTGATACTGTTCTGCACGTTGGATGTAGTAATCGGCGAGCTTGCCCCCGGCGGTACTCGCTCCTCCGCCGATTGCAGCACGTCCGGCATCGCCGGCGGAAATCGTTGTCGTGGCACCGACGCCAGCCACTGTCTGGCCGACTTGCGATGCGGTCTGTCCCAGACCGCTCAGCGCCCCGCCCATAAATGAGAGGCCGAGCAACTTGCCATTACGCATAACCGGGATGCCTTTGATACCGTTCTTGCCGTAAAAGGCCACATGCCCTTCCACTTCCTGGTCAATATGCTTTCCGTTGATAACGCAAGAGAGTCGCTCAGTCTTAACCTCAGCGCGTTCACTGGAGATTTCGCCAAAAGCTGAAGCTGTAACGAAGCAATTTGCCAATTTGTCACTTTTCTGATTACCGGGCAGATGCGAGAGACCAGTCAACTTGAACTGCATCGGTACCAGTTTTTCCTGGCCACGCACCGATGCGTTGGCATCCGCGCCTTCGATAATAATGGCGTTGGAGAATGTGCCGGTCGGGACGTAGAACGCAGCGCTGGTCTTCTTTTTGGGCTTGTCTATCTCGGTATAATCAAACAATGGACTATCGATTTGGCCACGAGTCACGGGCGGCGGACCCAGTCGATATTGTGCGGGAGGAAGCGACCCGTTACCCACCTCCTGCGGGGTTGGTGCAACGGGTTGGTTCATTTTGGCTTTATCTAGCTCAACCTGTAGATCACTCATTTGGGTTTTCAGGCTGTCATTGTTCCCCTTCATTTCATCCAACTGCTTTTTGATATCGAGCATTGTTTCTTTCATGTCGGTCACAGCCTTGTTCGCTTCACGCTCACGCAATTGTGCATCGACGAGAACGCCGCCCTGGACATCACCATCGAAGGTATTGGTGACAGCCCCTGTCAAATCAGGTTCAGGTAACCCATTTTCAACCGGCGCCTCAGTCGTATCGGCTCCGGCAGAGGCGCCGGCACGATCATTAAGAAACCAAAGTGTCCCAAGCACCAAAGCGATACCACCGAGGATCAACGCGAACAATTTGCGCTGTTTACTTTGAACCAATTTATTGATGTTCAAGTTCATCGTGGTTTCTCCCCATCACGGAGTAATACGATGGCAGACACGGTAGTACCCGGTGACACTTGATCAACCTGTGGCCAAAACGACACGGCCATTACCCCTTTTGACCAGAAGTAGCGTTCATTCAGTTCAATTCTGGAGGTGGAGCGATTGGTGACATCCAGCCGCACAATACGGAGTTTATCTCCTTGCCATGCAGCGACAGGTCGAACTGAAAAATAGGTTTCTGTTGAGGGAGCTAATGGTACATCGCGATTTTTTGTATAAACAAACCCAGAGGGCTTATCGTTATTGATGAACTTCGTGATAAGGCTTGTGACGAGCGCGCTATATGTATTTTGTGAACCCTCCCATTCGCGAGCGGCTTCACCGCCACGTACTTCACGATTATTTACCACCAATGACAGCCCTGCTTGCTTTCGCGGCGAAGCCATAACCGAGAAGGCAAATCCTGACTCCGTCTGAACAAACAACGTAAAGGGTTTATCTGAGACGGTTGAAAACAAAACTGCCCCGCCAGCCGTTGTCCGCTTGTCTGAAAGTACCCCTTGAGTAGCTTGAATTGCGATGACCCGGTCATCCATGACGGATATATAATTGGGGTCGGTGTTACTAACAGCCAACGACAGGCGAGCATTAGGGTTAATATCCACTTCTTGCGCCTGAACGGCAGAGCTGGCAAGAGCCATTGCAAATATCAGTGATTTACTTTTCAACGGGCACCTCCACAAAAGCGTTGAAACACATCCCGTCATTCCGGGTGTCGATACGCACCTGGTACCGTTTATCTACAGGTTCCGGTTTTTGTAACCCGTAAATGAATTGCAATTTACCCACGACTTCAACAATCCCTTTGTCGGCCCAGACTTTAAAATCAGCTGGGTAGAAAGCAGAGCTACCGTCATTGGCTTTCAATAGGCGGCGTTCAGCATTCAATGCAGGTTCCATTTTTTCTTTTTGACCGTCGCATGCATAAGCCTGGAGTAACGCGTGGCTTTCAGCAGCTGTTTCATTTGATACGTTAAGACGTAGATTCAGAAGGCTCAGCGCCATAAGGCGTATATAACGCGCATCACCACGTTCACCATTAAAGGCAAATTCTTTATTAGCCCCCATAGGCAACACGATGGTTTGTTTGTTATTCACCAACGATTCAGTCAGCGCGCGATTATCAGAATAAAGCCGATGGCAGAGTGCCAGGCTAAGAATGGAGATAATTAGAAGAATTACGATAGCGACGGACAGATTTCGATTTCTGGCCGCCGTGAGTTTGAATTCCATGGTGCATTCCCTCAGGCAACCCAGTAACGTTTGAAACTTTCAGGTAGAACAGAAAGGAAAAAGCGTAATATGCTGGTTGGCAAGAACCAGTAAGCCAAATTCAGCAGGTAGCTGGTTCCCTTCCCTTTCTTCAGACGACGTATCCCAAACACAGCGATAGCGAGGGTGGGGCAAAATATCCATAAGTTAACGAATATTGCCAGCAAGCCCAAAGGAACATAAATAATAAACTCGTCCCGAGGAAGCCCCACCCAACGCGGTTGTTCGGAAAACGTAGCCGGATACTTATATCGGTTACGTTGTTCCATAGTTAAAGCCTGCGATTAAGGAATAATACCGAACAGCACGTTAACGAAAACCATAACTGCAGCGATACCACCAAAAACAGCCAGGTTTTTGGTTTTGGTGTAAGAGAATACTGCGCCCAGACCTTCGATGATATACAGGATCCAGACGACAGTAGAACTTAAACCAAATGTATCCTTGATGTTTGTTCTGCCTTTAGTAAAGAGGTCGACAGCTTCAGCATGGGTTGATGGCATAAACATTAATGCCAGTGCCATGAGCGTGAAGCCGACCATGGTCAATACATTTGGGTTATACAAATTTGCTTTAGTCATGGCTACCGCACCCAAAATACGCGGGGGCTTGACGGACGTAGAAAGTTGACCGTTCATTGGAGATTCCTTTAACAGTGAGGAAAAAAATAGGTTGTTATGCGTATAACCAAAAATTTGAATGTCTGGTGATAAACCCCCTTACAGTGTGTTGAGAAAAATTGGTGTTATTAAAAGGTTCCCTGGTACTGCTAAAGGCCCTGGTGTTGGCCTGATAAACTAATTGTTATTTCTAAAACGTTTTCCTTCCGCGGCTATATCAACAAAGACTTTTAAATGGTGACTTAGCCGAAGCATGGCTTCCATTTTTTTTGAACGACCTGAACGCACAGCTGCTGAAGTGAGCAAACGGTTGTCATCTTCGTTGAGTTGAATAGTGATGCTAACCTCCCTAAACGAAGATTCCTGGTTAGACGTCTGCATCCAATTAGTTGGCACTTCAGCAAACTCCTTCAGATGGTCACAAAGTCGCAGAGTTACCTCCTGCTTTTTTGACCTGCCAGAACGTTGTATCGATTGTGATAACAATTGGTTTTCATCTGCCCAGAGTAAAAGGGATATGTTTATCGCTTTAGCATCAAGTTCAGATGTGAATGTGCCTTTTTTCATTAAAAATCAACCAAGTTAGTTGACGTTAGGTGCTGCAAATTGAAACCAAAATTTCTTGTGTATTCGCGTACACACTCTGAAAAAGTAGTCACGCCATGATAAACAACACAAGAAACTTATCGCATTATGCAAACATTTTATGGTCACATCAAGAGGATTTTACTACTTTTGATCATGAGGAGATAAGTAACGTTGTTATTACGACCCCATAAGATCATTAGGTGATTTCTTATCCTGTGGAAATCATTGTTTTATATTGAATTTTTGCACCCATTTATTAGAATCTTTACATCACTTACTAGAAGAATCCTCAGATGGGTCAATGCAAATGAAATCTATTAATACCAGTGAAATGCACGCCGGAGAGATGCTCTCGAACGTTATGACGATGAACGGCATCCCAAAGCACAAACAGGCCTCGCACATCCGTGATGTCTTAAACGTGTCGACACCACAAGCACAACGTAAACTCAAGGGAACAGCTCCCTGGGAACTAACGCAATTAGAGCAAGTAGTCGGATCCCTTGACTTATCAATGAGTCAATTCTTTGCTATGTTCGAAAATGAGCTATCAGAAAAACATGATGCTGTATTTAACATTGATAAATTAGAGATCCCTTGCAAGATATATTTATCAAAAGAGAACAGTAAGGAGCGCCGAGAGTATTCTGCAGTTAAGGTTAATGATAAATGGCATGTGTTCAAAACGGAAGAAATAGAGGAAAATGAACTATATATCGAAGCCAGAAGGTTTATAGGTATGATAATAATTGAAAGCAATAAAACCGAAATAAAGAAAAAAAGAATAGCCTTACTTGATGATGATAAGGATGTTCTAGAAAGCATATCTGAAATCATTAGTCATGGGGATTATACCGTCAATTCATTTTCCAATCTTTCTGATCTTGAAGCTAAAATTGCCAGTGCGCCTTATGATGCATACGTTATGGATTGGATAGTTCATGATAAGTCAGCTTACGAGTCAATAAGGAAAATCAGGGAATCAAAAAAGCCACACGCAATGATAATTGTACTTACAGGGCAAGACAGTGAGGAAGTCGATGATGAAATTGCAACAGCCATAAGTGACTTTGATATTATAGGCCCCTTCAGCAAGCCACTAAAAATAAATTCAATACAGAGACTTATAGATAAATATTTTTTAAGGCGAATATGAATTTGGATATTGTAAAAAACAATGGTAGCTTGATTAAAAACTCGTCTTATATCACCTCATCATTTGACATATCCAAGTCTAACGCTGATGGAGTGATAGATAAGCTGTCAAGAAGTTATATTCTAAACCACTCATACAAACAATTTAGAAAGGACTATACGAAAGAAAAGGAACTAAACATAATCAATGGCTTAGGTGTAACACTTGGTGATTCAATTGTAGGCATTGGAGCTCTAGAGTGCATAAAGAAGATTAACGATGATATAAAAACCTCAGTCATTAGACCAGCATCATGCCACTCATATGTAGAAGAGGTATATAAGATTGCAAAAGACTTAATCGATCGAGTAGAGTATATGCCGTATAATATTAGAAATCTTTCTCAAGCTGCTGTTAATATAGACATCGGAAATCAGCTTTACTGGAAAGATTTCAATGAAATGGAAATGCATGACTTCTTTTTAAAAAATTTAGGTCTAGACCACATAGATATTCCAGATGAATGGAAACGGAATCATTGGTTACAGGATGTAATTCCCAGACAAAAAAACAGAGTATCTAACTATGCTATTTTTTGCCCAAATGCAAGTACAAGTCTTAGGGCGATCCCAGAAAAGTACCACTATCAGATAATGGATTATCTGTATAAAACTCTTAAACTTCCCATTATTGGATTTAGTTCCGTTACACACCCTGGATTTAAGGATGTATCGGGCCAATGCAAAAGCACATTAGATTTTATTCAGATGATAGCTAACTCGAATTATGTTTATACTTGTGATTCATCAGCACTTCATATATCTGCTGCTTATGACATTCCTACAACATGTGTATTTACAGCAATTAAACCGGAGCTTAGGAGTCGATATTATAAACATTGCACTTCGGTATACATTGGGGATGCAGTAACTGAAAGCCTGCATGAATCAGAGTCCCCAGCTATAATCAAACATGTTCATAAGAAGTTCGAGGAATACTATGAAAATCATTAATATCTGCCGCACAGGTATTTTTTTCTTTCTGTTTTTAATGTGCTCACCAGTGAGTGCAGTCGAGTATCGAGTCGGCGACCTCACTATAAAAGATGAGAAATCACAAAACAGCATCACTTTCAGCAAGGATATGTTTGAGAAACTCCCGAAATCTGCCATCACAACTTCTACACCGTGGTTACCCAAGACAACATTTACAGGTGTCCGAGTGAAGGATGTGCTTGAAGCAGCCGGATATCATGGGAAGCGGCTAAGAGTCCATGCACTCAATGATTACTGGGTTGATATCCCAATTAGCGATGTAGAGAACTACAATATCATCCTGGCCAACAAGAGAGGGACTCAAGAACTAAGAGTCAGAGATTTCGGACCTTATTTTGTCGTCTATCCTATAGACGATCATCCTTCAGAACTGACTAAACCAATCTATTACTCTCGTTCAGTTTGGCAAGTAGACAGCATTACGGTAATGGAAAAATGAAATTAAAAAAAATCATCATACAGTACTTGCTGGCCTTCATCATGCTAACAGGTTCATTTTACTGGATGTACGATAGGTATTTTTCTACTGAGCATAACGTCAGCTCTGCTGGCCCGCAGGAAAACTATGCTTGGGCCATTGCAAAATTTGCTATAAAGCTAGCAGCCTTTGAGGCTAAAACTGAGCGGCAGCTGAGATTAGGGTCAACAGATAAAAAAATGCTACAAAGAGACCTTGACCTGTTATTTTCAGGTTCCAATGTTCTGTTGAACAAAAGCGATTCGACACGTTATCTCTATCAGGAGGAAGATTATGGTCAAACAATTAATTCCATACATGAGACTCTCGAAAAGATTGATAACGAACTTCAGAAATCAACTCCAGACTTCGATATAATACTTAATTACATTAGTATCATTCGTGAAAAAAATCTTGCCTTGATTGCAATTTCTGATCATGCAGAGGTACGGCAACGAACCATAATTTACGATGACTACCTGCAAAAAGGAGACTCATTCAAAGTCCCAATAATTGCAATATATGTCATTTTAATAATAATGTTGCTTGTATCATTCCGGCAACTAACATCAATGAATAACCAGTTAGAATCTGAGAAAAAGGCATTTAACAACAAAAATGCATTCCTGGGTAAACTAGGTCATGAGTTACGAACCACATTACAAGCAATTGTTAGCTCAATAGAGGTCATCATCTTCTCTCCCGATAAAAAACCCAATGAGAATGTATTACGTCGCCTTGAAGGTGCTGTATCCCAAATCGAACAGCAGATGAATGATCTGGCGGAGTATGCAAAAATCGACAATGGTTCAATCAAGATACACAAAACCATTGTCAATATCGGGGATCTAATTAGTCGGACTGTATCTGAATGCAATACTAAATTTAGTACTAAATATTTAGTTGCCACAATGAAATTAGAGCCTATGTCATTAATAATGAGCGATCAGATAAGGCTTACCCAGATCATTGAGAACCTTTTGACAAATGCCTTCAAATACACAGAAAAAGGCAAAATAGCAGTAACCGCTTCACTTAAAGACGACCGGAACAGCTCATTTTTAAACATTGAGATAAAGGATACCGGGATAGGAATTGATAAGGAAAAACAGAAGGTCATTTATCAACCCTTCGTCAGAATAGAGAATGGAACCTCATCGATTCCTGGTTCTGGAATGGGCCTTGCCATTGTTGACGGCATAATTAAAGCAATGAACGGCAGCATACATTTAACTAGTGAGCCAGGAAAGGGAAGTTGCTTTACTGTACAAATACCTGTTGAGAAAGCAGAATCAGATGATATGGAAAACTTTGAAAACACGTCTATTATCGAAGGGGTAAATAAAGGGTTGTCGGTTCTTTATGTCGATGATAACGAATTGACCTGTAACTCGATGGCCTCAACATTGAACAGTGTTGGTTATAAAGCGGAAGCTGTGTGCTCTGTCAATCGTGCTATAGAAAAATTAATGCGCATTCCTTACGATATTGTCTTGAGTGACCTGCAAATGCCGGTTATGACTGGCGATCAACTTTTAAATCTTATTCGAAGTCGGGAAGGGCCTAACCAGAACACTCCTTTTATATTCGTTAGCGCTTACCCTGAAAGCTACACTCATGCAGAGGTACCGTTAATAGTTAAACCAGGTAGAATTACAGATATAACAAATGAGATTAATAAGTTAATCGGATAGAAACACACAGGGCGAAATCATCGCCCCGTGTCTTTACTTGAAGAATTCTGTAAGTTTTCCTGAAATGCGTTCTCTAACTGCACCAACAAAATCATCTTCAATATACTGACTGCCTTTAACAACCTTCCCTGGATCTGCAGTTTCTTGCATCACAAAGTAAAGAGCTTCGGCTAAGAACGATGTTAGAAGAACGTTACCTGCAATCATCTTCAATTTATCATCTAATGATTTATGGTTCTCGTCTTTATTCAACTTACTTTCATGCACTCTTAATCCGAGTTTGAACATTTCCATCACAAAGGCCGAACGATTCGCTGTATCACGAGTTTCACCATCATCAAGCCTAACTTGGACATGGTGATCGATCTTTTCGAGAAATGAATAAGGAACCGTTAGATTTACCCTATTTGCACGCTTTTGATTTTCATCATTCATGTTTTTACATCCAGTATTTATTTGGTTAAATTCCACTCGTCTCTCGTCCTGTTGGCTAAGGTGCCAGGTATATTCTGTGTAAATAAAGCACAGACATGCGCCACCATCAAGACACTCAAACGGAACTATCCCGTAACCATTTAAGCACAATCATAGCTAACTTATTGATAGTATAGCAAGCACTAAACAGAATCCATCAAGTAACCAATAAGTTACCAAAGACTCACAAGATAGAAACCAACAAAATCGAACAAAAAACACCCAAAATAAATGTAAACAACTGAAATTAAAGAAAACATCTAGAAAATTTTAATTTGCGAGTGGTGTGTTCTTTTCTGGTTCTAAAATTCGCGTCTGGTATAATAGTTATTCCGATATTTAAATTTCAGGGGCACTTGGATGAATTCATCTTTAGCGCGAGCATGCACACTAGTATTGCTTTTTCTATCGACGTGGGTCCAAGCGGACTGTTTCGATCGCGCGGGACGCTATTACAGCATCGACCCCGATTACATCCGTTCAATCGCTTATCGCGAATCTTCCTTCAATCCTCGTGCGATAAACAATAATAAAAACAAGCAGGGACAGATCATAAGCACGGATTACGGGGTGATGCAGATTAACAGCAAAACGTTGCAGCGGTTCCGCAGGGATTATCCACAGTTAACGATAGAGCGTCTGTTGAATGAACCGTGCCTCAACATTCATGTTGGGGCGATGGTACTACGTCGTAATTTTAATGCTTATGGCACTACTTGGCTCGCTGTGGGCATGTACAACGCTGGTGTAAAGAATAAAGATGAAACTATCGCTGCACGACATCGTTATGCTATGAAAATCGATAGTATCTATAAAGGGATCAAGACCGGCAACATCATTCCAAAAGTGATAAACTAACTCCCCCTTATCCACATATGCACATGAGATTAAGCCAGTGAAATTTTCTGCCCAAACAGGAAGAAAATGAGCGGGGGCGGTTATTTCACCGGAGCAAGGTGAAATAACATCGATTGTGTAGATGTGGGTAAGCCTATTCGCAAGTTTTGATACTGCCAAAATCAGATATGATTTTGGTGCTAACCAGGGCGCCCCTTTGGGGCAGCGGAAGTGGGAAATTTATTTCCCGCTGGGAGGGCGGGGCAAATAGTTACCATCCCCTCGAAGGGGAAGGTAACTATCAGCTCGCTACCATTCAAAAATTTCGCATTCAGGCAAAATATCGGCATCGCAATCAAAATGTACATAGTTCACACGTTGGCATTTTATTTGAATAATTAAAAATTTCCGGAGCGCTTTAGAAGCACCTTGTGATTTTAACAACAGTAACCGATATCGATAATTAGTCAGTACAATAATATAACCATACTCTACGTTTAGCACCCATGAAGAAAAAAGATCTTGGGTTGCCATTGTCGATAACAGCTGGTTATCTTCCACTGTAAAATGTGCCGTGCTGCATACCAATACTGTTTCTGTTTGCATATTATTTCCTCTTATTTCATACTGTCCACGTTGTATAGATAGTACGTTCTGTAGCAGTAGAAGCCCCCGGTATTGATGGGCGTCATTACCGGGGCTCCCTGTTATTTCATCCGTGTCTTGAATTCATCCGCAATCAACCATAACGCACGATTCAGTTTTATATCCCCATCGATGCCATTGACCGCACGTGTCCGGGTATTTTTTCCGGTGGCACTTTTACCCGGCAATCCGCCTTTAATCATATTTTCCTGAACGCGTTGGAATGTCGTCCATAAATCTGTGCCGTAATCTTCACGCCGACGCGGCCGTAAAACTTGTGATGGGGTGATCGGTGATTTATCTTCGTACTCGTAACGGTAACTCAAAGCCGCGCGAGCAAATAACTCCTGATCGCCCTCGGAGAGGGAAATACACTTCATGGTTTCGAGATCGTTATCAACACGGTCAAAAATACCGAGCACTTCATAAGCCCCTTCAATAACCAGCCCTATTACGTCCCCTTTATGTGGTACACGAACATCACCGAACGATTGACCGAATACCATGCCGTTGGCGCAAACATAGCGGAACATGCCTGGAATCATTTGATAGCTGCTGCTTCCATCGTGGCTGTTCAATAATACGATTTCCGGCACCTCTTTATCGCCGGAGACAATCATATTTTCCCGACGCAACCGCAACATGTGTTTAGTATGGCCGCGTTTGCTTTCATCCCGAACGCGGGTCTGGCAGGCATAAAACGGCTGAAAACCTTCCTCGCGTAATTTATCCAGCAACGCGATAGTGGGAATATAGGTATAACGCTCACTGCGTGAATCGTGTTTATCCTCAGAAAATACACTCGGTACCACGTGCATTAATTCATCGTTGGTTAGCGGGCGGTCTTTACGGATAGAGTTATAACGGCCAAAACGTGAAGCTAAACGCATAATATTCTCCTTTCTCTTTGAGTAATGCAGGGCATAGGTTTTTAATGACCGGCGATCAATTAACGGAATGAGTGATTGATTGGCTGATAAAACTTGGACGTCCCGGTTTTTCCCTCCATCGTTTGGAAGGCTCTTTGGTGGCGGTGTTGACGTTTTGCGTGTTCATCCTGCTTTTGCTCCTTTCTGGTGGTTATTCCATTGTTCGGTGAGTTCCCTGGCGGCAAAGGGCGAAGAAGCAACGACGTAAGGAGACCAGCAAGGGGCGAAGCGAAAAGTTTTTACCTGGAAAAAGTTTTCAGCGAAGTGCATTTCACCCCTTGTGAGGCGACTCGGCGGTGCTAAGAACAGCCCTCCGCCAGTGAACGGCCGTCCGATGGCTTACCGGATCTGCAAAGAGGAGGAACACGGCCGACACGGCGAACAGCCGGGGCGTCCTTAGCGCTCGCTGGCCTTCTAGCGAGCAGTGAAAAGCGGCGCCGGCATCGCCGGCTGCAAGCGGATCTAACGCGTGACGGATGGAAGCCCGAAGGGGGGAGACGGCGTGCCGGCTCCCTGCGCAGCACGACAGCCGGGCCCGAAGGGCACGCCCAGGCATCATGCGGGAACCATGTTCACCGCAGAAAACCCCGCAGGTAGAAAGGGAGAGGAAGGAAAACCGCCATCAGGTCTTTGTAACAGAGGGCGAGAAGAGAAAGAATGGCCGGTGCCGCAGGCTCCGGCCTTTCTTTCTGTTCGTCTTTTACCGCGCGGTGCTGACCGGGGCCACCATCACCAGCAAAAGGGCGGCGCACCCTCCTCCGTTTCCAGGTTGCGTAAAGCATCGGCATTAAATGCCCAGCTGTTCACGCCCCGATCTTTTAATTCGCCCGGTAACGGTAGCGTATCGTTTTCTGTCATGCATTATCGGGCAGGGTCGCCCTGCCCGCCTCGGTTGTTATCGGTACATCGGCCAGCGCGTGGACGTCACGCGATACCAAAACGGCGTATACATCTCGCGCTGATAGGTCAGTGTCAGGCTGTTGCCAATCACCACACGCGCCGGGATACCCAATAGAGACAGCTGGATGTAACACATCCGCGCCGCCACCGGGTCGATGTCTACACAGTCGGCGCGCAGCTGCGTTTGCGGGTTATAGCCCCGCGCCAGCATCACGTTGGCAAACGCGATCACCATCCCGCCCGCGCCGCAGGTCGGTTCGGACAGCGTGATATACGGCTCACTTCCCAACGCCGCGAGCCGATCACCGGCCACCAGTCCCGCCATCAGCTCGGAGAGATGAAACGGTGTGAAAAACTGGCCGATGTTGTCGCTGCCCAGCTCCAGCTCCATAAACAGTGAGCCGAGAAAGTCCCCCATGCCCTGCTCCAGCCCGATGACCAGCCACGAAAGCAACTGCGCCATTCGTTCCGCGTCTGCTTTCTCATAGCGCTTTATCGTGGCCATATATTCCGCCTCGATGTCGGGTGACTTTAAACAGGCATTCTCCAGCGCACAGGCCGCCAACTTCACAAAATCGCTGAACACCTCGTAGCGATGGTGATAACGCGCCGTTTCACGAAACGTACTCAAAAACGCCTTACGCGGATCATCGCCGATGATTGTCCGTTTCCGGGCCGGTACATGTACGGCGGGTTTTGACTGTTCTACCGCATCAGTCCTGACGTTTTTTTCAGCCGGGCGGAATTCATCGACGGGTACGGAAAACAGGGCATCGAAAGAGAGTTGTGACATCAATTAACCTCCGGGTCAGTGAATAGCCGCCCCGTTACGGGGCGGCTCGCGTTATCAGGCCATCGCCAGCGTTAACTCCAGCGCACGCAGAACGTGCCCCCACTCACTGCCCCGCATCGACGGCAACCGCACCGATCTGCCCTTACGGACACATCCAGCAATATGACGCCCCAACGCCCGCAAATCCGGGTCGACGTCAGCGGCTGCAATATCGCCGCGTGCAATCCGCTGCTGGCGTTTGACCGCTTCATCCTGATCAGCCATCTGCTTTACATAGGCCGCTGTCGATGTCATTATTGAAACTTCGATAGTCATCGTTTTTCTCCAATCGATTATTGAATGCCGGTTTCACTTTCCACGGGTCAACCGGCACGATAGAGCAGGCGAAAGCCTGCTTTTTTCATTTATGGGCTTGCAACTCCCGCTCTGTCACCTCCTTCTCAATGCGCGCCATAATGGCGCTATGTGGTAACGACACCACATCGAGAAACCGGAAATAGCGCTCCCCAACCTTGGCGTAAATGGTGGTCACCTCCCCGCAGTACATTTCGGCCAATTTGAACGATTCACACTCGACGTCACCGCACCAGTCGCGCGGGTACATCACCGCTATAGCGTCCATAAACGCCGCCAACGTGATTTCTTCCACATCGCTGCGCGCCTGCTTTTCGCGCCGTTGCCAATAGGCTGCTTCTGCGCTCGCGTCAAACTTCATACGGTTTTCGGTGCTGATTTCCTGCGTCTGATACATCGTTTTCTCCTTTTGGGTTATGCCGGGCGGCAATACCGCCCGGACGGGTCAATCAATAGTCGTCGGCCAGATTGGCCATCAGCGCATGACATGCATCCCCCGCGCGATCGCCCTCAGCAAAGGTCAGCATGACACCGCGACGTGCGGCCGCACCGATAAATGTCGGACGGTCTTTCAGTGGCAATTCAGCTAGGTAGTCCAGCGCCGCGTCCAGCAGATAAGAGTGGTAGATTTCGTAATGCAGTCCGCAACCGCTATGCGCCTGAACTTCCATCCGTGCCAGCACGACGTCGGCGCGGATGACATCAAAGGGATGTAAGGAATGAAGATTGCGGACAAAACCGTCAGTGCGTAGCACAGTGGCTTTTTCCCCATATCTTTCAGAGTGTTCCTTCGTGGCGGTTTTGACGTTGACGTTTTGTGTGTTCATGCTGGCATCCCTCTTCGGTGGTTGTTTATCTCTCGTCGGAACCTTGCGCGGCAAAGAGCTGAAGTAGCGATGGCGAACGTGGGAACGCAAGGGCGCCGCTTGCGGCGATTTATCCTCCCTTGCGGGCACACGGGCGACAGTGCTACAAAAGCGGCCGCGTATGGGCCGACGAGAGATAACCACCGGTGAGATGAGCAGGAACACACCCGACGCGTCGGAACGACGGGGCGTCCTAAGCGTTCGTCGCTCTGGCGACGAACAGTGATAAGCGGCGCCGGCACAGCCGGCAGCAAGCGCCTGCCTTTGACGTTGGCTTGCAGACCCTAGCCGACAGGCCCGAAACCCGAAGGGGTTCGGCGAGACTTGTCAGCCGCGAATGCGGATGGCTAGTCGAGTAGGGCTGATGGTTGGACGCGTGCGGCCAGCCACCGCCCCGGACCCTGATATATTTCCAGAAGGGCCAGGCGCACCGCGTGCACCCGAAGGCCATTAAGAGCTAACCGAGAAGGTCAAAGAGGTTTTTTGTTACTACAAAAAGTATGCTCGAGATAATGCCAACCTTGAACAAGTTGTTTCAAAGCCCGACAGCAGCGGGTGCAGAATGAAAAACGGCGCCGCAGGCGCCGTCTCTCTTTTCTGATTTTCGCTCCTGCAGTGCTGCAAAGCTCGAGTTGGGTGTCGCTGTGTTCTGTCCTGATTTACTTCATACCAGGCACGTAATCCCAGGAACGTGTAACCACCTGGGGCAGCCATCGTCGAAGGAGGGGAACCTCACCGTTCGTCATCGTATCGTTTCTCTACCCAGCGCCGGTGATCAGCCACATCGGCACCTTTTCGTACTGACCATAACGCAGCAATAAACGTTAAAATAAATGATAATGCTTCCACCAAGAGAGTACCAATCACTGTATTGGATAGAAATTCATTCCAGTTTGCTACGTCTTCATGCCTGAGTCTGAACATATCAACAATCGTTTGATAACCGAAATAACAACCTAATACGGCTAACACTACGCCAGCGATATAGTAAGATCGTTCAGTAAATCGACTCATATATCCCCCTCTCAATCACTTAGTTTGCATGATTTTGTGCCAAAAATAGTAAGATGGGCACGCATGTTCACTTAAGACGCTCACTGGCCAGCTGATAAACATCCCCTCGCTCACGTTTACCGACCGCCACAATTGCGATAATCAGGCAATCGTCGATCACCTCATAAACCAGACGGAACCCCGATGCGCGCAACTTTATTTTGTAACAGCCCGGCATCCCGCGCAGTTTTGCCGACGGGATATGCGGGTTCTCACAGCATTTTTTTAGCTTTTTAGCGAACTGCTGCTGCAACGCCTTATCCAGCTTGCTCCACTCCTTGGCCGCAGTCTCACGAAATTTGACCGTATATGTCATGCGAGATGGTCCAAATTGATGTCAATCAGCGCCTCGTTGCGGCGTTCTGTGACCAGTTTGACCAGCTCTTGGTCGTCCAACGCATCGAGCATTTGCTCATACAACTCGGCGGGGACACAGTAAAAGGCAGGCTGGTTCCTGTTCAGGATCGCCACGGGATAGCCGTCACCCGCACTGACTGTCTCCATCGGGTTTTTCTTCAGCTCACTGATGCTGGCACTGGTATCGCTTAGTATAATATTTGGCATGTTGCCTCCGTAATAAGACCTGTTAAGTGGTCTTATTATACCATCAAAAAGACCTGTTAACAGGTCTTTTTGCCTGGGTTATCAACTAAAATCTGTGCTAACACCCAATGCTCAAACGTATGAGTTTTCGACTCTCAGTGTGAGGGCCAGCCGGTACCGAGCATGTGCAATCGCTCTTTCGCCAATTTCGCCGAACCACGCGCGAGTGCATCGCTGCGCCTTCACCCAATATTTGATGATTTCATAGTCGACCTTCGGCATTTCGCCTTTTGTGTAAACCACGGAGCACCCTGCGGCCAACTCGGTCATTCTCCTGAAAATCTCGTACAGTGCTTCTTCAAGGTCATCATCATGCAAAATGTTTTCGGCATACGCCTCGCTCATGTCCTCCAAATAGGTGAACTCCATGACCAACGCTCTGACAGATAACGGGTTTTTCACACCCTCTTTTTCCCAAGGTTCAAGCTGCACACCCTCATATCTTTCAGAGTGTTCCTGCGTGGCGGTTTTGACGTTGACGTTTTGTGTGTTCATGCTGGCATCCCCTTCGGTGGTTGGTTGATTTATCTCTCGTCGGAACCTGGCGCGGCAAAAAAGCTGCAGTAGCGACGCGAACGGGAGACAGCAAGGGCGCCGCTTGCGGCGGGCATTTCACCCTTGCGGGCACCTGGGCGACGGTGCTACAAAAGCGGCCGCGTAAGGGCCGATGAGTGATAACCACGGGTAAGATGAGCAGGAACACACCCGACGCGGCGGAACGGCGTGGCGTCCTTAGCGCTGCCGCCATCAGCGGGAGCAGTGAAAACGGCGCAGGCAACAGCCTGCTGCAAGCACCTGCCCTCGCCGTTGCCGTTGGCTTTCAGACCCTAGCCGACAGGCCCGAAACCGCTCGCGGGTTCGGTGAGACTTGTCATCGGCCAGCGGATGGCTAGTCGAGTAGGGATGATGGGTGGACGCTTGCAGCCGGCCACCGAAGGAAGTCCCAGTCTCAGCCCATATGTTTTTCCCTGATGTACCAGGCACACCGGCAATTATTTTTCCTGCAACTGCAGCGCGACAACAACGGCGTATACTGAGGGGAATATCCTGGAGAACTCGATCATGTCTTTTAACATGGCGAACAAAACGAAAGAAGAAATGGACAAGATCTACGTCGACAAAGAAGCTGCCGGTGTCGCGTTTAAAGAACGCTATTACCAGCCGGTGATCGCCGAACAGGTGGCCGCCTCTCAACCTACGCACCTGCAGGACTATTTCTACGAAGGGTTAAAGGTACACCGGGAGTACAGTAAAACCCTGGGGCACATAGAACCGCAGCAAGACGAGAGAAAATGAGGAACGGGACCGTGAGGGTGAGCAGATAAAAAAAAGGCGCCGCCAGGCGCCTTATTGGTTTTTATGCTTTCTTTTTCGCCCCGTTGAAATAACGGCGGTGCCGCACTGTCTCACCGACATCGATGGCCAGCACGCAAACAATCACGGGAAACGCCCACGACTGCCATGTATCACTGCTGCGTGCAAGGACTGGATAGACATCCCGAAGGGTCGTCTCCAAGAGCATGTAAAGAACAAAGCCAACCGCGCCTTCGATCAAAATGAATATGCCCTGAAATCGCATGATATTGGCTTTCCTCCTAAATGGTGTCCTTTTTTCCTTGCAATAATTTCATCACAAAGGAAAAAACAACAAACCCCATCCCCAGATATAACAAGCCCATATAAATCATATCGAACATCTCACGTGCATCATTACTCATTTCAGAATGATGAGCACCCAACCCTTCACCCGGCATAAACTCCATGCCGGACATAATTTCCGCGATTGTGACTGCCAGAATAATTATCAGACCCATATACAGAAAATTGACGTTCGTAATCTTTTTCAAAGATTCATGAAATTTTAAAAGTGCTCCGGTATGGGCCAACCAAGAAATCCCACACGCCATCATGATAATGAGTACCAACAATCCAATCATATCGTTCTCCGTTTATGAACTTTATCCGTGGCTAAACAACGGATTATACGTGTTTTACTGCCTTGTAATCTCAAATCAATATTAGTGACATGCTTGTTATGCTAAACAGTATACCCGCATAGCTAACCATGACTCTTCCCTGTAGATGCATGCCTTAACTTATTCGGAATAAGCAGTGCGTTGAACACCCATTCTGCCTCGGTCAAGTCCCCTTCAATCCCTTTTAGCTGCTCCATGACAGCCCAAAGAGCACGACTCTTAAAGTGCATGAGTTTACTGCCTGCCATGCGCGGAAACCGCTCAAACCATGCAAAAAATCCTTCGGTCAGATCGTCTTCATCAATATCCTGTTTGCTCCAGTACGCGTACCACGCGCCAACCGTACTCGGCGTAGCAAACGCCAACTCGACTTCGGCCTGAGCCAATTGGGTCTGATAGCGCCGGCGCTTTTGCTGAACATCGCGCAATAGCCGGCGCTCTTTCCGTTCGTACTTAATATCCCACCGCCGCTCACGTCGTTCACGGCAAAGTTCGCCATAGGCGGGGAACAAGGTTGCGGCAACGTCACCGGACAGCGGCAGCGGGCTATAATGCCCCCCGCTTTCAATCAGCCTGTCCAGTGCCTCAATATATTGCGCGATCGAAGCGCCGCCCCGCTCCTCCGGGAAATAGTTGGACGAGATTTGGCGGATGTCGTTGGCTCGAATCTGCCCCCACCCGTTGTTCAGCACTTTGAAGAAGGCTTTGGCATACGGAAACGCAGCGATCCGCTTGCCTTGTTTTTTCTTACGTTCGACCAACACCACGGCATGGATAGCAGCCTGCTGGTACTCGTTGACGGGTACCAACGCACGATTATTCGGGATCATACGCAAAGCCCCCCCATACGCAGAGCCGCCACCAACTGCACCGGCTGGTTAAACCCGCTCCGATAATATTCGCCGACGGCCTTCAGTACCTGATTCACCGTCTCCGAGGCAAAGTTATCGGCAGTATGCAACCAAGCAATACGGTAGCCCTGGTTTGTAGACAAACTGTCTCCCTGGTACGGAAGCACTGCCGACCTTCCCGCGACTTCAGCGCCTGCGCTGCACAGAAATATCGCGGTCACATCGTCACCCTTCGGGCTGATCCGGCACACAACCGGCACCTGACCGCAGAACTCGCACGCCTCTTCGGCGTTCGCCACCCAGCCCTCAGGCAGCGCCAACTCACCGAGCACGGCATTATTCCACTGGCGGCGCCATTCCCTGCCCCGATATCGGTATTCCTCCAAATCGCTCGCACTCATCACGGTTAGCTGCGCAAGGCTCAATTTTTGATTATTCATCCTGTTGTTCTGCCGCCTTGCGGCGGCAGCTCCCTGTCAGTTAGGCGGCAACGTTATCATTGGCGGTGTCATCAATATCGGCAGCATCAGCATTACCGGTGCTTTCTTCGCTTTCGTACGGCGCGTCAACGGATGCCATGCACCCCGGCAACCAGTCACTGTCCTTCAACACCGCCTCGGCAAACTCAGCGGCCTCTTTACGCGTCAATTTCTCCGCATCACGGGCTTTACCGGTTTTGCCCGCATTGTTGAGCGCGTCCACGATTTGCTCTTTACTGATCCGCGAGAAGAAATTAGCGGAGGTCGGTTGCCACCAATCCCCGATTTGGAAGTTCAACGCCTTCTCGACCGGAGCCAGACATTGACTCACGCGCTGTTCAGTAAGGTGGGCGCTAACCCCATCGATCCCCTGAGAGACGCAGTAAGCCAGCAGAGCGAGCACGTCGGCCTGTGACCACGCCAGTAACCATTCGAAGCCTGCAGCCCATTCCTGCGGGAATCGGCTCAACCAGTGTTCGTGCAGCGAAGTTAATTTTTGGTTAGCGAGGCCGTTCTCAATGCCTGCATCTTCGGCTTGTTTCAGGCAGGTGCTGCGCTGGCTCTCCACCGTTGTGTGCATCACGCTGGAATATCCTTTACCGAAAATACGATTGGCCAGCGTAAAGGTGTGCAGCGCGAGAGCGACAGAAATGTTCTGCGCCAATGACGCTGAGACCGCCAAGGTACGTTCAGCCGATAGGCTGCTGACCAGCGCCTGTGACAACCCGCGTTCTAACGGAGGGGTGCTTTCGTTGACTTTCTCGCGCTCAGCCTTCTTCTCCTGTTTGATGTCATCCATCTTCATGATGCCGCGTTGAAGGCAGATCTTGCCGTTTTTCAGGTAAGCAATCACACCGGCCTTAGCCCGGACATCCTCGGCCCACAAACTTTTGTCGGCATCATCGTTGATCTCAGCAACACGGGCTTCGATTTGCGCTAAACGTGGGTTATGTTCCCATTCATCATCAGCATCAGCGCCCTCGAGCTGGTTTTCCAGAAGCTTTTGCTCAGCGTCCAGTTGTTTAATTTCTTCACGCTGTACGTCGGAGAGTTTTGGATATAAACGGATGATAGAAAATGTTTTTTCATCCTCTCCCCAAGAACTCACTTCGTTATAGCGCCCCAGCGCCCATGCCCAGCCCTCGATTTTCGATGCTGCGTCTGCCGCCGCCTGCAATTTGGCGATCGCCAGCGTTTCGAGCTGAATGGGATTGATTAGAATGACACTCTCGGCAAACAGGTCTTCGCGGGTTTCACCGCCAGCGGCCTTGTATTCCTCCAGTCCGACAAACGCCACCAGTTTGCTATCAGCCGCTGCAACTTCGTCAGTCAGCACACTCTCGCGCAGTGCTTTCACTGTCTGGCGGGGTTCGTAGTGCTTGGCGTTATTCCACACCTGAATCTGGCGCTCATGGTCATCGGTCGCGGCTAATGCAGCCAGCTGGTCTAGTGTGATTTTGTCGGTTTTCAGCAGTTCTTGTAGTTGCGGGGCGACGGTGGTCAGCTTGAGGCATTTCTTAACATGCGCGGTGCGGTAGCCGAGAATGGCTGCGATCTGCTCAACCGGCGTCCCTTCTTCTGCCATTTCACGGAAGTTTGCCAGCTGGTCAGCCGGAGTCAGATTGGAGCGTTGCCCGTTCTCGGCATAAGAAATCGCGCGGGCGTTGTCTTCATCGACCACTTTGACCACAACCGGGAACTCCGGCGTTACAAGAACGCCTGCCGCAGATCGGCCTTGTTCCATGAGCAGATTGAGCGCCAGCCGACGGGTTTCACCCGCAGCGACGCCGTAACACCCGTCAGCCATCAGGAAAACGACGAGATTTTGCAGCAACCCCGCCCCTTCGATGCTGTTTGCGCGCCCCTCAATGTCAGCCACCGTCGCAGGAGTTTTGCGCGCATTGAGGGAGGTTTTCGCCAACTCCCTGAGCATGACAATCTGTACCGGGGCATTTGCCAGCGTTGCCTCGACAAATTGTGTGGCGTCGGCGCTTACTGGCGCGACTTTGGCGGTGCCCTTTTTCGGGGTTGATTTTGCTTTGGTCGGTGCTTTAGTATCGATGTTAGACATGTGATTTCTCTCCAAAAGTTATTACGGTCAAGCCGGTAAGACGGGCGTCAAATCCGGCGGTATTGAGCAGGGGTAACCCTGCTTTTTTACTTCTCTTCGGCGATCTGCCAGTGCGTCCAGTTCGCTTCGTCACTGGCGGCAACAGGCCAGCCATCAACCACCCAGACTGCCAGCGAATCAAAATCTCCTTCATCCACGACGAAATACTCAGCCTCTGCCGGTACAGACGGCGGTGCCATCGTGCCGGTAGAACAACCCCCACAGGCAATTTGCACATAACGAAAAAGGTCATACACCTGCGCGTCAGACAGACCATCGTTGTTCAGTGCTGATGCTGCTGTAGGCTTCGTTGTCGCGCCTTTGACGTTTTGTTGAGCCATGTTGAAATCCTCCGTGGGGTGATAACTGATGCCGCTGTGAGTATTCGCCGTCGCAAGGAAACTGATTCAGCACGGCGATGAGCGGCGGCAAGGGGCGGAGACAAAAAGTTTTTATGACCGTAGGGAGAAAAAAGTTTTTGGTGGAGTTCATTACACCCCTTGCCGTTTAAGCGAGGCGTTGTGCTGTTATCAGTTGCGGCGGGAAGACTTACTGCGGCTAAAGCACCCTGGCAGGTTGAACAGGGTTCAACCCGACACAGCGGGCGCGACAGCGAACGTTGGGGCGCCCTTAGCGAGAGTCGCCAGGGCGACAAACAGTGAGAGCGGCGCTGGCATTTGCCAGCAGCAAGCGTGGTATTGCGTCACAGGATGGAAGCCGTCAGGCAGAGACGGGCATAGCCTGGCTCTGTGCGCAGCACGAACAGCCTGGTCCCGAAGGGAGACGCCTTATTGGTTCGTGTTGGGTTATGCTTGTGTTTTCAGATGAAACAGCGGTCAGGAATAGGCCGCCGGCAGTACAGGAAGTGATGCCGATACCGTATAAAAAAGAAGAGAATAAAAGAGAAGAATATGATGTGCTGGCAGCGCCACATTCGAACCCAACACGATAAGCCCTGATAGCCACTTCAAAAGAGAAGATTCACGCGGAGGGAGGAATGCGGCGCGTCAGCGCTGCTCTTCCCTGCGCCGAAGGCGCGCGGTCTTTACCGGCGCGCACATGCAGGGGGCGCAGAACTCCCCCCATCAGTCCGTAGCTTTCAGCCCATTGCCATGCGCATTATCACCGTCGCAACATCCGTATAAGCAAATGTCCCCCGCGGCAAGCGTTCCCAGTGGTCAGCAAGCGGTTTCAGTTTTTCGTTCTGTCTCGGCCCATCGAGACAAACGGCGGTCAGTACCCCTCCGGGTTTCAATAACGAATAGGCATGCATGATATGTTTAATGTCCGCTCCCTGATTGAACGGCGGGTTCATGATAATACGACTGTAGCGCGGCGCTGTTCCTGCGTCCGGGTATTGCAAAAAATCCCGGCAAATCACATTTACGCCCTCAAATTCCTTTCTCAGAAATTCGCATAACGCCCCGCTGATCTCGATAGCATCACAGAACGCGCCCGGTACCGTCGCCCTGATAGCGCGTAAGATTGCGCCGGTTCCTGCGCTCGGCTCCAATATGGAATCATCAGCACTGATACCGGCCAACTCAACCAATCGGGCGCTTTCATTTTCAGGGGTAACAAACAGTTGTGAACTGGCTGGAACCTCAACCACCGGAACGACCCGCTCAATTTTCCCGCGCATCATTTCAATACGCTGTTTAAGTGCAGTATGCATCTTTCAGCCTCCAAGGCTCCCCGGACACCCTCCGGGGAGTCGCATTTATTTGTTAGGGATTTCAACGATTTTCATGTGACTGATATAAACATTTGTGAGGCTAAATGCATTGGTCATAACCCGACGAAAACGATAGGCACCGTGGCTGTCACTGGCCGCCATAGACCGAACCGCCTTATAGTCACTGTGTTTTTTTGACCATTCGGCCTTCGTCATCGTTACGTAACCCTCAGCAGGATAGTTAACGATCGGCGGACGTTTGGCCGCCACCTGCGCTGTTTTTGCTTCTTCTTCCGTGGGGGCTTTATAGTCAGTAATGCGATCAACGGTGATTTTTATCGTTCCGCCATATCCCAGGAAGCTATAGCATGGCGTTTCTACAGAGCTGACCTCACCGGCGCTTTTATTGATCCTGATGATTTTCAGCCACTCGCCGCGACTGAGAACCTCACCGCCGATCTGAAACTCTTGTGTACGTGTCATAACGCCACCATTTTCCGCCAGCATGGTCCGTTCATAGCTCAGGCGATTGCGATAGTGAGTAGCCCAACGCTGATAGCGGCGGATCACCCCTTCATGATGAGGTATGGCAATATCGCGGGCCTGTTCAGCCGTGATAATTTCCTCAGTCAGCGCGGAATACAGCCCCATGCTCCCTTCGTACTGGCTTTTATCCTGTGGGCGTGGGTATTTATCCAGGGTAAAACAGACAGATATGTAATCACGGTTACTGATTGCTCTGGCCATATTGAGATCCAATGTTGAGCAGCGCCAAATCTTCATAAATTTCTCGGCGTTCTCGATGACCTTTTCCGCCTTGCGCAAATCAGCCTGTATTCTTTTAATACGGCGGTAACGTACATCCGAGCGCTCTTTGTACTTCGCGTAACGCAGTGATGCCGCTGCCCTCTCTTCCCAGTATTCCTCCCGTTCAAACAGCATCACAGCCTTTTGCATGCCATTTTCAATTTTTTTAGCATTGCTGCGTGCTTTGCGCTCGCTGTGATGGCCAACAAGGATCGGCTGCCCCAACGGAATGGAAGAGGCGAGCGCATCAACGTGGGACAGCACCCTATCTGATTCACTAGCACGCTTTACACTGTAATGGCCAAAACGTTCCGCCCGTTCTTCCTGCCGGTCAAACAGCGTATTGTCTTCATCTTCAATTTCCCCGGCCAACGCGATCAAAAGATCCTCGCGGTTTGGTGACCAGGCCGGCGCAACGAACAGCCCTTGTTTTGAGGCCCACTTAAAACCCGCCCCACTGACTTTCGAATAAGTTTCCTCATCGAGCCGATGAAGGGCATACAAACGCAATTTATTATCATCGGGGGAAAAGGTTGCCCGATATATCTGGCCGTTGATTTCGCAAGATGCTTCTGTAGGCTTCGTTGTCGCGCCCTGGACGTTGTGTTGTGACATGTTTTGACTCTCCTTATGGGGTTAAAGTGATGTTTCTGTGAGTATTCGCCGTCGCAAACTGGCCCAGACCACATTCCGGAGCGCTGGCAAGGCCGCCGCAGGCGTTCATACCAGCCTTGCCAGAAGGAGCGAAAGAGTGTGGTCTACTGCACAGCGACGGTCGGAAATACACACGGAAACTCACCTACCGCAGAGGGTGAAACAGGGCACAAATGCGGAACGGCGAAAGCGACAGCGCAGCCGTTACGCCCCTTAGCGCCCTACAGGGTTTATCGTAGGGCAGTGAAAGCGACGATGGCGATAGCCAGCTGATAGCGATTGTCATGGAGGTTGGCGTGCAGACCTGAGCCGAGAGGCCCGAAACCCAAGGGTTTCGGCGAGACTTGTCAGCCGCGGCAGCGGATGACTAGCCGAGTTGGGCTGATGGTTGGACGCTTGCGGCCGGCCACCGCCCCGGACGTACCGTTTCATTTTGCTGTATCGGCTACACTTCAAAACCGAGGCTCATTGATGGACCTGCATATTGATTTGCGGGAGGAGCGTCACAATGTTACATAACTATCTATACAGTAACGTTATTTCTCAATCCGAGTAATTTTTTAATCTCGCGAAAGAATACACTAGTAATTCAAATAAAATACGTGTGTATTACATTTGTAATGCTATAGTAATCGCACATGGCAATAGTCCGCTTTTGTAAAAACGTAATACAATAGTATTTCATTGAGAGAGGAGTTCCCGATGTCTGAAGTCCCTGTGCAATCCTTACTCCCCCCCCTGGCCAATACGGTGGCCAGCATCATCGCCATAATGAACAACAAAGGCGGTGCAGGTAAAACCTCCACGATCACCAACCTCGCCATGACGCTCGCTCAGGCAGGCCGGCGCGTACTGCTTATCGATGGGGATCAGCAAGCCAACTCCACAGAAGTGATGGCCAACGGAAAAAAATACTACGCGCAATACGGTCACACCATTTGCGATTTGTACAATAACCCGCGTTTTAACATTCTTGATGCCATCATTCCGGCTGTCAGCGGTGAAGATGTGATCGACAACCTTTTCATAATCCCGTCTGATCCATCGTTTGAGCGCGTGATGGAAAATTGTTTAACCCGTCACCACCGGGAAAAAATACTTTCTCGTCACCTGCAGCCCGTGATGGACAGGTTCGACTATATTCTGATCGACTGCTCACCCGGTCTGAACCTGTCGACCACCAATGCAGCCTTTATGGCCGATCACGTGCTCATCCCGGTCGATGGCGGCAGCTTTGCCCTGACCGGTCTGGATGTGGTTCTAGACTACCTGGACGAGATCAGGGAAACCCGTTTTACCCAGTTCAGCGTATTCCGCAACGAGTACAACGGCGCCAAGAAGAAAATGAATACCTATCTTCACGATCAGCTGGCCAGTAACGATCGGACCAAGGATAACTACCTTAAAACTCGCATCCGCGCCGATGAGAACATTTCACAGGCACAGGTAGCCTGCGTACCGCTCTACTTTTATAACAAGGGCTCACTGGCCCTGAACGATTACCGCGCGCTGATGCGTGAACTCGAAACCGTCTTATCGAAAGAGGCTGCATAAATGGCTAAAGGCCCCCTCACCCGTCCCGCGATGGTCAAACCGGAACCTGTCCAGGGCGAGACTAAACCCCGCCTTTCCAACGTAAAGGTAAACCGGAACAGAACGACCAGCGAGAACCCGAAGACCATCCGTATGACGCCGGCAGAAAAAGTCATGTGCAGCGAGCTGGTCGATGAGATCCAAGACCTGACCACCAAGACCATCACGGACTCGACGGTGTTACGCGCCGCACTGTACCTAGCCAAAGAAGTTGGCCCGGATAAAATGCTGGAGATGATCAAAGAACATCTGTAATACACATATGTTACATAAGTAATCTTTATGAATTACATTAAGGAGAGAAAACGATGAGCGCTATCGTTATCGTCACCACCGAGTCAACCCAAAGCCAAGCGCTGGCACTGGCGCACGCCTGACCTGGTCAGAAATTCAAGCTTGTGCTGTCGATGAAGACGAGACATATGAGATGAGGGATGCCGTTAACCTCCTGCAGAAGTCGCTGGCTGAAGCGGGTTTTAGCCCACGCTGAAGTGATAATGTAATCCTTATGTAATACATATGGACTACATTTAGCAGGCCATTAGTGTTCTGGGGACGCCACGTATCCTGACAGAGCGCCCTATTCAGCCGTGAAATGCATTACCTTAGTAATACATATGTAATCATTTTAAATTACACGGAGGGCCAAACCTAAATGAAAATATTCCTCGCTGTCATCATCGCCGCCATTCCGGTGGCCTACATCATTTGGGATCGCTACTTCCGCATTTTCCCGCTGTCCTATTTCGGCATCGAGAATGTGCAACGCATTACTAAATGGGAAAGCCCGGAATGGCGCGAGCGCATCTTTACGCGCGGGGGTATGACCAGTCATGAATGGCTCCAAGTTAACAAGCGCCAGCTCAAGGCCATCGATGACGAACTGCGGCGCCGTAAATTTTAGGACTTCCGTCCGCCGGCATCGCGAAAACGTTAGCCTGCACCCCCAAACGTCATTTTCATCTTACTTTCTCCCCGCATGTAACCGAACAGGTACAGTGTCTATCCCCGCAAAAACAGAAGGTGGCAATCAATCGTTGCCAGTAGAAAACAGCTATAAATGTATTACACAAGAATTACAATAAGATTACTTATGTAGTTTTAACCACGCCTTCAGCCTTGAATCTGCAGGGGTTATTTTATTCTGTCCAATCAATGACTCAACGCTACGGTGTTCCACTGGGGGAATACCGTATGTAGGTTCGAGCTCGTTTACCAACATTTCGTACATGTGAAGGTAACGCTGGAAAGCCTCTTCCGGTGAACGAATAACGGGAAGCATTGCAGCGGTATAAAACATGGCATTGATGGTACCGCGGAGGTAATGTTCTAGGTTTACCGTCAAAAATTGGATGTAAGGGTTAGACTCTGCGTTATGAACAATGGCATTTCGCAAAATATAAAGCCGGTAAATGTGAAGCCCCACTTTTTCAGCATGACGAATAATCTTTCTTCCTAGTTCACGCGGTTGGGAGCAAAGCCCCGTAAATTTCCTCAGCATATATGATGCATAGGGGTAGTCATTCAGCGCTTCCTCAAACTGCCGGATAAATTCAGCGTCCTTCAGGTAAGTGTAAATATCATCCAAATCAGCGCCGCCAGGGACAACCCGACTTCCATCGTCAAGAGTCAACACCAGTTTCAATTGTTTGGAAATACCTCTTAATGAAATCAACTGCTTGACGACATAATCCAATCCCATACAGGGGGGAGTCGTGAACACGACATGTTCATCGTGATCAAGTTGGCGAGATGAGACATCCAGCGTCAGAGCCTCGAGGGCTGACCAAAATGAAGTAAACTGATTTTCTTGTGTTGTCTTGTTGATCAAACCATTACGTAAAAAATGGAAGGCTGAACTGACCTTTCTCGCCGATTCTGGGGATGCTTTGGTGAATAGACCTGTTATTGCCGACATAAAATGGCCGAACTCACTCAACGTCAGACGGTCACTGTTGGTCAGGATCTCATTGCTGAATCCCGGAATTTCAGTCTCTTTTCCTTCTTTATCTCTGACCGAAAATGCATTGTGCGTGTTGATTTGCCCGCGGCCTAGCATGTATGCGACAACATCAAGGGAATCCTTGAGTAAAAAGTCCGCTTTGACTCTGGCCGCGAGTACGGAAACCGCCTGAACCTCTATTTCTGCTTTCGCAGAACGAACCTGTTTATCACTGATAAAAGGGGCATATTCACAGCCATTGAACTCGGTTTTTTCTCCTGCCTGCTGCAGCATGTCATGGAGCTTATCGTTTTCCATGGTGAGACTGACGATATATCGCTGTGATCTGACATCGATCTTTTCTGCCCAGGAAGCAAACCTATCTTCAAAATTATGTTTATTATTCATCAATATACGAACATACAGCAATGAGCATTCCGCAAGCGGCATACCCAGTGTCAGCAAAAAGCTCATGGTGTTATTACAGAGAGAAGCGATACAGGCGTAATCTTGGTCAGCTGGGTTATCCTTTTTACCCAGTTCCGCCTGCAGGTGTTCCAAGCTGACCGGTATATAATGTTCTTCCAGTGTCAGCTTCAACTGGGTGAATAAACTTTCCATCAACCCTTGGTTCTTTTCTACGGGGCTACGCTCTTTATCTGACCAGGCATTTTTGTTATCCAACATATCTTTTAGCTGAATGGGGATATTTTCAAATCGTGCATCAGCCAAAACAGCGTCTTCTTTTAGCAGTTGAAGCAACTCCTGGGCTGCCCGTTTGCGTTTATCCTGGCCTTTAAATTTATTACCTTGCGGAAAGAGTGAAAGGAGTTCATTAATAGCATTGAGGATATTGTTAAAACTAACCCGGTCAGTGTCCGTACTTTCTTTATGCGCCAAACTTCCCCAACATTCGATGAAAAAAATTTGGCGTGGGTTTAAGCCGGTACGTTTTAGACGGATATCGATCCTCATGCAGTTGCGTCCTTTCTTTGTAGTGTTATAATTACTGCATATTAATCTATTTACATACGTTGCTGTACCAGCAGCGAATGGTCCCGAAAAAAACGGCTCTCTCTTGCTCGCCTGTGGTTTCGTCCCGGACTGGTTAGGGCCATACCTTCAAGAAACCGCCTCAACAGGCGGTTTTTTTTCGCCTAAACGCTTTCCTCAAACTTATGTAACCGAACAGGCAGAGTGTTTCGCCGGCGAGCTCGCGCCCGGCGATTGCCGCCAACCCCGTTCCTGCCCGACGCGCCGATAAAACAGGGGATTTTTTGGCTACCGCTCGCGCCATCTTGCCCAAAATTCTTGGGTAACAACTTCCGCTCATTTCGAATTTTGTTACCTCAGCACCGGTGCATCGGCGATTTATTACCGTGGCGTCCAGTCTACGGGGCTGTCAAAATAGACGCCATCGACAAGATTGCGCTACGCGAAAAATTTATAGCGGGCAAGGGCATTACCCTGCAGATTTTTCACAGCGCATCGATGTAATACATCCGTATTTCAATTTTAAAACGCCGTCTAAGGGATGCGATCATCAGTAACCGGCCAGGCACAGACCACATGCCGGCGCCCAACGCACCGATGGCCATCGCTCAGTCCGCCAGTGTTGACCTGCAGATAATGTAATTCAAAAGAATTATACATGTAATACAAAAGACATACATTTAAGGTTTTCATGAGAGGGAACCATGTTGATGACCAACAGCGAGCGGCCGGTTGCCGTGACGCAGTATGAGACTGCCCTCGCGCTGCTGCAGCCTTACTTCCCTAAATACCTGCTGGCACCCGAGGTGGCGGTGTTGTTGCATTATCTGCCGGACGAGCGGCAGCGCATGTTGTATGCCACGTTGTGGAACACCGGCGCCCGTATTACCGAAGCCCTGACGTTGACGCCGGAAGATCTGTTGCTCGAGGGGCCGCGCCCCTGCGTTCGTTTGCGCACGCTGAAACAATGCCGCCGGGGCAGGGGACGGCCATCGGCCGATGAAAAGATCGCCCGGATAGTACCGCTGCTCGATGCCGGCTACGTCGATCGGCTGCGCCGGTTTCTGGCCACAGTCAGGCCCGGCCGCCAGCGCCCCTTGTTTGACGTCAGCCGGAAAACAGCCTGACTGTGGCTGCAGCAAGCCGTCGAGCGCGCCAGGGAGGAGGGGATTGAATTTGCGCTGCCGGCCATCAATCCCAAAACGCTCCGGCACAGCTTTGCGATGCACCTGTTCTTCAACCATGTACCGCCCAAAGTGGTACAGACCTACATGGGCCATGAACGTTATGAAAGCACGGAGGTGTACCTGAAGGTGTTTGCACTGGACGTGGCGCCGCAGCTGGGGGTGACGTTCTCGCTGGATCACCGCGAGTACACACACCTGCTGATGCAAAAATAGAACACAAATGTATTACACATGTAATTCACAATGAATTACGTTTGTATTACTCTAGTCATGCAATCGCGCTGATGAGGCGTGGGACAATGTTGCCCGGGCAGGAACGTCTGCACCGCCTGTGTTAGCATGACAGCCATTCGCTACAGTTCGTGGCATCGGGAATATCAAGGAGAGTCATGTTGGGGGAGATCCAAACGTGAAAATTGATGAGGTGGAAAAATGGCGCCCTTTCACCGATACGAAAGGGAACACCTGGGACCTTTCCTTTCTTGACGCCCACGAAGTGATCTATACGCACCGCAGCGAGGGTAAGTCAGACAAGGTCTATAAATTCATCGTCTCCTACTCGTTTCACTGCTTTTGCAAGGATTACCCGGAACAGAGCGAAGAGGAGAAGCGGGCGCTGATGTACCACTCGCCTAAGGAATCACGTCCGTTCTGCAAAAACCGTTACGGCCTGGCGCAACGCTACCTTAAAGACATGATACTGTCGTTGGATCGCCAGCGAATTATCCATGCCGGCTATGGCAGCTATGCGGTGATCGAGGCATTGAATGACGAGGGCGAGCGCTGCTATTACCACGTCCCCTTCAAAGCGTTCCGGGAACGGAAGAAACTCCGGATTCACGTGACCAGCGCCTATGCGGTTGATGCCAAGCCAGGGGGAGGGAAGGTGGGTTTCTTTGTTATCGCCAGCAAGCTGTTGGCCGGAAAGCCGTTACCACACCCCTGAAATAACAAAACCCACCTTAAGGTGGGTTTCGCCAGAGAGAACTCTGGTATTCAGAAGCGCCTTTACCGGACTTGGCCTGACCAACTTGCGTTGGTAGCGGGATGTCTGGGTTAACCAGTCTGCTGCATCCTTAACCATATTATAGAGACCTCGTACGTTATTGCAATCTAATATATCTGATACAGTGTTATATCGCTTGATGCCAGGATAATGAACACAAAAGAAATACACCTGTATTACATTTTGTGCAATGCGTTGCTGGTCACTGTCCGGATTGCCAGTTACACTGAATGGTGATGGATCACAGAGTCCCTTTAACCATTCGTCAAAACGGGCAGGGCAGACAACGTTGTTAGACAAAACCAAATCCATTACTACGGATAACACCACCGCCGCACTCAGTCATCTGGCGTTCTGTGCCCTGGCAGCATTGGGGCTGGCCCGCCAGGACGGCATCGTTGGCACACCCTACGCTGAAAATCTGTTCCTGATCCGCGGACTGGCCACCGCCCAAAAACAGAAGCGATTTCCCAGAAGCGTCGCCGTGGATATCACCTGGCTGCTCGAACGCGGCCCGGCCGGTAAACTGCGCCAGCATCTGGAATCAGGCTGTCGGCAGTAAAAATCAGGTTGGTGTAGTCGCCCGCTGATAGTGCTTAAAGGCATACCAGCCGCTGGCGAGGAAGGAAAACATCGATACAGTGAACTACATAGCAGATGTCAATTCACGGTTGTTCAAGATGAATACCATGATCACGGCAGCCAGTAGCATCCATACACCACCAAGCAACCACTGGTATCGTTCTCCGAGGTAATTAGTCCAAATGAAAAAAACTGCTAGTAAACCGCCTAAAATCATTGGAATAACCTGGAAGGGAAGCGTCAACAGGTTAATGCCCATTAACAACGTTACTGCCAGAAATTGCCACATTGTCAGCTGATGCTTCATGCCTCTTTTTTACCCCAATTTCCATTTTCCCAAATCGATGTGCACTTTTTCACCCAGCACAAAGACGATAATCAGCATGAGACCGGACACTATTGTGCCAACGCCCATCAGTGGGTAGCAAAGAAGATTAAACACACTGGCCTTTCGGATACCCGGATGTAAGCCCCAGGGAAACTAAAGCCGATACGCTCATCATTCCCAGCACCGTCAAACAACAGAGTATTAATGCCGCCCGCCAAAGCCCGACCAGAGCAATTGCGCTCGGCTTCTGGTAATTATGACCATCGAGCGCCACGTTACGTACCAAACGTATTACTGTGTTTTTGAACATACAGACCTCATGTCATTGAAATGCTATTTCAAATGCGGGATTCGACCATACAAATACCGAGCGAAGGCATCAGGTTTTGCGGCCGGTTCTGGCCAATACGGTGGATCTTTAAGTAACAGGCCCAACGTTGACATGCCTTCATGTTGCTTGGCCTTTCGCTCAACATAATCGTCGTCGGTGTAGCCCATCGTTTCGATCACCAGCTCCGTAGTTCTCATCTTTCCTGGGTGTGTCACTGTCAATATGAAGTCGGGAAGTATAAACCCCTCCTCCTGATCGATGTTCACCTTGATATCGAAGAGAGGCTTATTCAGGGCTATTTCATAACCCGAACTCTGCAACCATTTACCTGCTGTTATTACGGATGTAACCGTTGCCCGCTCAAGGTTGCTGTCGACGGGTACCGGGCAGGCATAGTCGAAGAGTGCATGCGCATATGCATCGCGGCATACCACTGTGCCAGCGCCATTACGCTGGTACATCAGGATCACCCAATATTTACCACGGTGGCCATCGACCTCACCGTTGATGCTTACACGCTTTTCTGGTTGGAATACCGTAGGGCCATATTGATTTGAAAACACCACTTCATCCTGAGTTACATGCTCGGAAAAAAGGATTTGGTAAAACGTTCGTGCGCGCCCTGCAGGCCACTGTTTACCGTCTGTTTCCAACGCATACATACGTTCTTCAAGCCGGTTTTGTTTCAACCAAGGGTCAAAGAAGACAATCTCACTGAGTGGTCGTCCCTGGGAAAAGCACTCAAGTTCTGTGATCAACTTCACCGCATTGAGCGCCTGGGTCTTCGTTCTTGCTGGCTGAGGGTAAACCGGATTTATCCGGTTTAGTTCGGCGGCGTCGATTAAGCTTAGTAACAGGCGTGCGAGTGCCGGCACTCGGCGTCGACTGATTTTGTCGGTACTGTGATTATCGGTATTTGCCGGCACCGAAATACGCGCACCATGATCGTCTCGCGGCAGGAAAGACCGAAAATCAATACGCATGACTCCGGCGTTTCGTCGGCTGCCGCGAGGTCCGGTATTGTCATCGTCTCGTTTTGACCGGTGCAGTGGGCAATCCGCGCGGTGTTCTCCGCTGAAATTCACGAGGAATATTGAACCATCAAGATTCCTCGCCGTGTTAAGCGGCCGCTCTTCTGAAGCATTTTTGCAATCACATGCCAGCCACAAATCCTGATCACGCATGGATCTGAGTACCATTTCAGCCATTTGCTTTTCAGCCAGCGAATGCACTCTTCCCAGGCCACATACATTGCCTACTGCACGGGTCTCCTCTGCAGATAACTCACGGAATAACCGCCCACGAGGCGCTTTCTTCGTTACCAGTTTCACACTGACCTCCTTTTACACTCTACTTATCCTCGCTACAGTTTCGCATGCGAAACTTTCAAATTGGCTTACCCTCGGTGGTGTAGCTGCAGAACGGCAGGAGTTAACCGATAGAACGGTATCGACCAGGGGCCGTTACGTAAACTCGAAAGAAACGGGTTCTCAGCTTTAGTATCCCAGTAAAGGATCTCTATGATCCCCTGTTCTTCAAGTCGTCGAGCGACTGCCGCTATGTTTGTTTCTGCAATGCCGGTTAGCAACACGACTTCACGTTTCTCCAGCTCCGTCTTGCCCTGGTCATAGGCATCGAGCAAACAGGCCAGTACGGCACCGGCATAAGTACGGCGTCCGGTTTTAGACAAGGCTTCCTCTACTTCTGTAAACGTCTTCATCGCCGATGTTTCCTGTCGTGGTATCTCGCAGCATTTTCAGTGGCCGCGCAGATCCACCCTGCAGCGATATCCTTATCCATTCCTACCGGCAAAGCCTCCAGTACCGGCTCGAGCATTTCGGTATTGAGCGCCATGACAAACAGCGCCGCGAATGCGGCCCACTCAGCATGTGTCCCTGGGCGCCATTCATCTGCGAGCAATAAGGTCATAGCGCTCTGCATAGCCCATCGTGGAGTGTTATTGTTCTTACCCCACTCATTGAGTGTATTTCCAGGCAAAGGCCGTACACGGTCACGCAAGAAGCCATGTTGAATGGCTGTTGCAACAAGGACGTCTGCCGCCTCGGCAGACGTCAAAGTGGTACGCATAACCCATGTTTTAACAATGACAGATAAAAACTGATCGGCCTGCCCAGCAAACAACGCGTTGCTCATTTAGACCTCTTTGATGCCAAGGATTGAGATGTCGGTAGCATCGATACACATCTCACCGATCGACAACTCGACCCATAATTGGCCGAACTCTTCAGGAACTCGATCCGTTAGCAAGAAACCCTCGCTCTCTTCGAACTTAACCAATACCCGAGCAACCTTAGCCGGTGAAATGGTCTTTTCGGCCTGTTCAGCTGAGAGTTGCTTACGCCCCTCCTCCCGAGATTGCTGCATAACCTGAGGCGGTGGAGTACCGGCGCTACCTGACCCCGCCGGTACTTCAGAAGGCTGCTCAGTCGTATTACCCGCGTTTCCTGTTTCTGAGTTGCCGGGCTGTTTAGGGCCTTTCTGCGGTCTGCCTTTGAGAGCGTTCAGCTCTTTTATCGCGGCTTGACGCGTGAGTTTCCCATCACGCACCATCTTGGTCAGCTTCTCAACGCTATCAGGATTTACATCGTTGATCTGACACAACGTATAGGCCAGGTCTACGTCTTTGGTGACCTTATCCTTTAATAGTGCGATGACCGCAGGCGGTGCATCAATCAGACGCATATGTTTACTGATGAAAGCCTTAGGTTTACCCAGTATGCGGGCCATCCCTTCCTGTGTTTCCCCGTGTACATCCCGAAGCGCCTGCAGCTGCATTGCTGTTGCCAACGGTTTCAGACCGGACTGGTGCAAGTTTTCGATCAGCTGGCCATAGATACGTTTTTTTTCGTTTTCTGGCGGTGGGCCGACATAGATGTCGATAAAAGTATCACCCTTCGCCTTAGCTGAACGCCAGCGCGTTTCCCCCATCCAAATGCGATACCCACGCTTGTCCCGTGGAAAACAGCGAGGTGGCGACAAAATGCCAAAATCCACATAGGTCTGTTTCATGCCGTCAATGACGACCGCTTCAAAATCCTCTTCCGGCCGTACCTGCGCGAGCGCATAAACTTCGTCTATTGGCACACGAATAATCTGCCCTGCAGGCTCTTGTTCTGGTCTGTTGACCTTCAGCTCCTGCTGGTTGAGGTTTTCATGCGGCAGCTCCAATTCGCGCTCTGGAGTTGATGTCTCAGCCTGAGTTTGCAGGGCTGAGTTTTCGCGTCTTTTCCGCATAGCATCTTTAAAGTTCTTGGCCATCGAATCAGCCCCCCGTCCGTGCAATGATGGTATCAACCAGCGCGTCGTAACGCGCCACGAGTGGACTGCCTGGGGCGTATTCTTTCATGGTCAAATTAAGCTCGATCGCCTCGCGGACTTTGGTTTGAACATAAGGGATGATCTCCAACAGATATTCAGAACCAAAACCGTTTTCTTCCAGAATTTCCAATATCATCTTCAGGTTTTCAGTATCGACGGTCGCATAGCGCCCATCCAGTACGTCTTTTTTATAGTTGGCCACCGTCGCCTGGGTGACGACAACCCCCAAAAGTTTCAGCTCTGGGTTATAGCGTTCTTTGATTTTTTTCAAAGTCCGCAGATGCTTTTCGGCGCCGAGCCTGGAAGTCTTCTCAAGCAACGTCGGAACCAGCAAATAGTCAGCAACAAGGTGGTTGGCCATCAGTAAGTTTGACCAAACCGGTGATGAGTCGATGAGAATAAAATCAAACTGTTCACGTAGCTCAGCAAAGCGCGTTTGGAAGTCATAGATACAATCGGAGTTACGGTTGTTAATATCGTTCAGCTCCTCCGTCGCCCCCATAAATCCCCGCCCGTCGGACAGTCGTAGCGGCTCAAAAGACTCTTCACCATAGATACGGTTAACATGTGCCACACCAGGTGTCAGAATCCGTCCAGACGGGTTGGCATCGATTTCCAGCGGTAGTCCATCGGGAAACTGCCGTGAGGTCAGCGCACTCATCCAGTCTCCGTCAATGGCACAGGTCCGATAGCTACGGCGCTGCAGTTCAGCGGCGATTTCGGTCGTGGCGAAGGTTTTGCCAATGCCCCCTTTCTGGGAACAAATCGTGATTACTTTTGCAGCCATCTTATGATTCCTTTTCAAAAGTTTCGCATGCGAAACTGAGACAATTATTCGCTGCGGCCAGCGCGATTGTTTTGTTGTTCTCTACGCTGTTTACCTGCAGCAACGAATTCCACCAAGGTGGCCTGGAAGCGATAACCGTGATGGTTAACTCCATCGGTTTCATACATGGTGTTTGTGATCGTGAAGTCCACAGACACAGTATCCCCGACCAGGCAATTTTCGGTGATGTGCTTAGCAACCGAGTCAAAAGCGATGAATTCGAGCTTGGTCTGATTCCCAGCACGTTTTCTTAGTTCCGCTACAGCGAAACGGCAATACTGGGTGTCGTCTTTAACAACCATGACGGGCTGGGTAATTAGTCGGCCAACGAGTGCATTGTGTTGCATGGCATTCTCCTGTGAGTATGGCTTTTCGCCGGGAGTTCAATGGCGGTCTTCCGCCATCAGTCCAATGATAATAGCACCCACACACAATGATATCAATAAAGATATTATTTTTTATAAAATGATGGTTTAGTCATTATGTGGCAGGCGCGCTAAGGGAGAGAAAAAACAGGAATGTCAGTTTCACATGTGAAACCAGCATCGCCTTAACGTTGGCCTCGCGATGGGCTGACCAAAAAGGTTTCGCATGCGAAACTTAATACGGACCGCCGCAAGGTCAACGAAATCTTTTCGTTGGCATTCCGCGGTAAACAAGCGTAGCGCGTTAGCGCTTAGCAACAAGGGTATTGGTCACGCGGACCATCTCGAGGGCATCCTGTGCGGGCAGCGAAAATTGAACCCTGTGACTAGCCACCATATCGAGCGCAAATACCTTGGTATAAACTTCCGTACTTTCAGGCTTTCGTGGCCTAACAGTGCCTGCTACACTTTCAACGGTGTTCCCTGATAAAGCATATGCATCGCGTAGCTGTGACGAAAAACATGAGGGGTCAAGGGTAGGCTAAATCGCACACCATCTCGCCAGGCATGCTCCAGCGCCTTCGTCAGCCAGTTCCGAACAGTTCGATCACTCACTTGCCAAATAGGTAAGGGGATTCGTTCACCGCTCTCGGGATTGATCTCGAATTGTTCTTTGGTGCTGGAAAACAGTCGACGTAGCTCGTCAACAAATCACGGATCAGTAAAGGGGTACGATACGATGCACCGACTTACCTTTCCTCGGCCACCCTGGGTCAGCACGTCGCTGTTTAGCAGTGCGGTAGATAACATGGGACATGGTCATATTAAGACGAAAATCTCTGCGACATACTGCCAATGCTTCATTGATGCGCGGCCCCGTATTCCACAGCAAATTGATAAACGCATGCTGCGACCATTCCTCAACATAATGCAGCAGTGCACCAACTTCCGGCGCCAACAGGTATTTTGGAAGGTCATCATACGTCATAGCCATCTGACGCAATTCCAAGGCTCGCTGGTAGTCTTGAGACGCTATCATCTGTGACGACGGCATGACGCTCCCAGCAGAAGGGTAATGGACGGAAGTTTGCTCGTATTACTTCAGGTTTTGCCACGCCGCTGCGGTTCTAATTTTTGCGATTTCTTGCCGGCATAGCGACGCGAGCTCTTCATCCTGCGGCCATTCAGCAAAGTTCAGGATCGCGTGAACCAGATTGCTTTTAATCGTTAACTGATCAACCTTTTCATACCCCAGCAAGACCAATGCTTCCTGTAACCGAATCGTCATTGCAATACCTCCTCATAGTTTCGCATGCGAAACTCTGTCATTTCGGCAAACTCACCTGAATTGGCTATAGCGCGAAATTGCCAACCCTATAAGTAAAATGGCACCTCCACGTTTGTGCCAGTCTATGTAAATAGCGAACATCCCAACACAGCACAACACAAACCAAATCCAATAACAGGCACTGACATAAGACCTCCTTGAGAGGGTTCGAGTATCAGGTTGGTTTCGCATGCGAAACTGCCATACACCGGCTACCATACATAGCAAATGTCATAAGCATGGCAACTATCAACCCAATAATAACTACTATTCCTGGAATAGCCTCTCTTGATTCCCCAGAACAAAGTGACCGCGAAAACAGCAAATTAACCGCTAAGAATTGCTATTAACATGAATCGTTTCCTGTTGTTATAGTCAACCTGCTATGTACGATCTGTCTACAGATACCCCTGAAGGTTTCGCATGCGAAACTTTCTATCAACCGTTATGTTCACGCGCATCACCACAAGGGAGGGTTAGTGGACAACACAGCAACAAGCCCGGCTATAGAAAAAAACGCTTGCCATAGCTGCCAGGGAAATGCCCCTCCGGAATAGCAGAAAAAGGGAGAGGACTAAACTGATCCCAAAAATTACAACAAATGCGATTGTCATCAAGCTTTTCTCCTTTAAGTATCATGGATCACGCTACGTAAAAACTGTCGACTTACAACCCCTGAAATTTTTACAGATTTAACGTAGCGCAATTTGCCTCTTTTTCACCCAACATTTCACATTCTCACCGTCGCCGATCTTACCTGGGTAAAATTATCGCCGCCTGCCGGGCAGGGCGCACACAAAATAATTCGTGCCGGTGATCGGTCAGCCTGTCCGTTTTGTTTCCGACTTCTGGAAATACACCAGAAAACGGAAGAAAATAATCGACACCGGCCCGCACTGCGGGGCAGGGGGACGGGCCTAAAACACAACATGCAGTACCTATTGCTACCAACAACCACTGCATTTTGCGTTTGCGGGGCAGGGCGGGGGCTTGCCGAGAAAAGCAGAAAGCGGAAAGGGCGTTGTGTCACATCCAAACGGATGTATAAAAGTTGCGTGTGTTTAAGATTTTCATTAAACTTTATTCAATGAAATCTTAAACACACAGCGACGAGGCGATCATGACAACCCTGAACATGACCAAACCGGCCCGTGCTCCCCGGCTCAACCCTGAGCACGTTGAAAAAGCGTTGATCCAGTCGCGCATCGACAACGTCGGCAAAAAATTTGTCGCCGCACTCGATGCCGTGGATGAAAACAAATTACTGTCCCTATTAACCCTGTCCGACGATGAGTTCTGGTCGGAAATTAAAATCATGGCGCTCACGAAGTCGCTGATAAATAACCTCAGTGAGGAAAAAGAGAAGCAGGAAGATTATGCCGAAGCCAGGCTGGCTTTTTTAAAAAGCTTGGAGAAATACGGTGGGGTGCATAAATCCACGACCGTCAAAAATATCTTGGGCGTGTCGGTACCGACCGTCCACAAATACAGTAAACAGAATAAACTTATTGTTCTGGACTGGGGCGCTGAAAAACTCTACCCGGTATTTCAGTTCTCGGTTGATGAGAAAAACAGTGAAAATGGCATGCTCAAAGGGGTGCCGGAATTATTGGCATGTATCACCCATAACGTGAGCAACCTGCGTAAATGCAACTTCTTTACCCGCCAGGTTGAAATGCCGGGCCGCGGTGAGAAAATCAGCGCGCTCGATATTTTACGCCGTGGCGCCACGGATGAAGAAATGGCACACCTGCGTATTCTGGCCGAAAACTTCGGCACCCAGAACGCCGTGTAATAAAAGCGGTGCCAGTCATGCCTGGCACTACTTTTCCTTAATTTATCCGGCTATCCGTATATTGCAATCGGCTTTCAGGATCTGCCTTGCGGTTCTGCCCCGATGCTCATATTGACTCAGCGGTGTCACTGACGCCGTCGACAGGATGCCATCCCCGTCTTCCTTATCAGACCAAATCGCCAGGCACGGTTTACGCGTGTGTCTGGACAAATACTCTACACCGTCTGCATATTGTGCCATCTCTTTAGCCAGTTCCTGTGTGAAAGGATAGGTCGCTTTTGGCCCCATCAAATCACCGACAGGTAGCCCCAGATGAGGGGCAAGCCGGGTCAGATCAAACACCTTCAATGACCGTTCCGGCGTGATTTCAGCCATGCAGTTGGTGTCAAAGTCCGAGCGATCAATGAACTCTTCATCTTGGAAAAATTCACTACACGCCGTATGAGGCGAGTCAGCCAAATACATTGGCCATTTAGATTGATCGGACAACGAAGAACGGTTATTGCTTCGTGGATTGAAGTACACGCCGTTTCCGTCATGGTATTGGTCTTGCATCTTGAAATAACCCGAGCTGCCAGGAATAGTTTTCGTTACCTGGATATCGCCTTGGTCTTCCAAGTGCATAATTTCATTCATGCGATCATGTAGGCCGCCCTCGTATTCTAAAGTCATTAATATCTCCTTTTTTTAGGGGATGTGAATCGTAAAATAAGCATGGGGTAATCATAGGAATGATCCTTTCTGCTAGGGATGAAATGCAGCGCCGTGCTTGCCCGGCTCTGCGATTGGCACGCCGGTCTATCCGGCGGCGGCATAATGATAGCGCAGGCGGACATAGAAGGAAGGTAAAGCCATTGATATTTATGAAGTTTTTCGCGGTTTACTCCAGATCATTACCAGCAACGGGATGGCGGGGACTCCCTCCCATCCCGTTCATCTGCCGGAACTCAACAGAATTACCCTTTTTCCGCACGCTACGCGTTTGCCATCCCCCCTCTGCAGTAAGGTGTTTGAATGTACACACAACTGTTATTACATACAGTATTGTTGATATTCCAGAGAAAAACGATGTAAAATAAACCAGCCTCGGCAATCTTTCACCTCAAGAACTCAAGCATTATGGAGACGGTATGCTGGATCATGAATATTCACTGCTGGGTGGATTTAATCGAGTTCGTATAGGACAAATTATTGCAATAGGGGCATCCGCCATATCAAGTTTGTTAATACTGATCTTGCTATCCATTTTCGATATTGCCAATAAAATGGGTATCTCTGCCAATATTCCTCCGGCGCTATTTTCACTGATCGGTGCGGGGAGTTTATTTACGCTTCTTTATTGGTTTTTCAATCGTCATATTTGGCGATGGGGATTATTGTCACAGATTTTAAACGTCCCGGACTTACGAGGAGAGTGGATTTGTCGGGGAAAAACGTTGAATGCAAACGGCGAAGTGACTTACCTTTGGGAGGGGATAGTCACCATTACACAATGTTGGGATAAATTACGTATTCAGTTAAAAACCGCCACATCAACATCCAACAGTATTTGTGCAGCCTTGTTGTTCGACGAAATGAACGGCTATAGGATCCTCTATAACTACCAAAATACGCCAAAAGTGGGGGAGGCCACACTTCATCCGCATATTGGGTTTACCGACTTAATGATCGACAAACAGGTGCAAACGGGCGAGGCGAGTTATTTTACCGGTCGGGGACGCAATACCTTTGGGACCTTTACTCTTGAAAAGAAGGCAGCGTAATGAGCATTGATAATAGTCTGGCACGGCTGCGACAACGGCGCAGGGGAAACGAAAAGGTACTGACTTTTGACAGCGCAGACAGGGACGTTTTTCTTGCCAAGAACCGGCAACAAGAACAGTGGGAAAAACGGGAAACCAGCAAACCCTTTACTCGCTATGCCTTGGGGGCAATGCAGGAAGTTGATCCTGATTACACCCGTATCAGCGTGGTGACAGCAGAAAGGATCCAGAACCAACTTTATGGTCGCTTATTGGAGGAAAGCAGGGTAACAGAGTTTCGTTTGCAAGGGTCAGTCCCCCTCAATGTTCATATCAAAGGCGTCAGTGATGTCGATATATTGACTCTCGACCTGGGATTTTTAACCTATGATACGACGGGGGTTCGGGCCCGCCGGGGGGAATACCGTTACCCAACGACAGATACCGCTGTCAGTCGGCTACAATCGCTTAGACACCAATGCATAACCGCCCTGCGTAAAGCTTTCCCCGCTGTCGAACTCGATTCAAGCGGGCGAAAATCCTTGCGGTTAAAGGGGGGATCACTCGCCCGCGAGGTCGATGTGGTGCCTTCCCACTGGTTCGACACGGCGGACTATCAGCAAACGGGGGCCGAGTACCATCGTGGCGTGGTCATCCTCGATACCCGTATTCCCATCACGCTGAATAATTATCCTTTCCTGCACATTGAGCGGATCCGCAATCGCTGTGAAACCACCCTCGGCAGCCTGCGCAAAGCGATCCGCCTGTGCAAAAATCTCAAAGCAGACGCCATTGAAGAGGGACGCGGCTGCAATCTCAGTAGTTTTGATATCGCCTCACTGGTTTATCATGCGGATACAGCCCAACTTCTCCATGGTGCCGTTTATGAACTGGCGATATTGGCCGAAACACAACGTTTCTTGGCCTTCCTTGTCGCGAACCCGGCATATGCCCGAACGCTGGAAGTGCCTGACGGCTCAAGACGTATATTGGATGAAGAAGCAAAATTTGACGGTCTGGCCCAATTATCGCGTGAGGTCACAGCCCTAATGGTACAGATTACCCGTGAACAACAAACCTTGCTTACCAACCATCACCTGCTGAATATTGACGAAAGTCGCCATTTGCTCAATCAGCGTTATATTGCCTAGCCGACCTGCAGGCCCGGGCATGTTTGGATCTTCTACGGATGAAAGTAGAAGAAGGTGACGTGATTCTGATGAAGAAACCTGATCGTCTTGGTCGCGATACTGCCGATATGATCCAATTGATTAAAGAATTCGACGCCCAAGGGGTAGCCGTCCGCTTCATTGATGATGGGATCAGTACTGATGGAGAAATGGGGAAAATGGTTGTCACCATTTTGTCTGCTGTTGCAGAAGCAGAACGCCGGAGAATATTTGAGCGAACAAATGAAGTGTAAGCATACCCGTTTTAGTTCCACGCACTTTTTGAGACTTCCGTGTTTTCAGCCATCAGCCGGTACTCTTCCGGCGTCAGGTTGTTCAGCGATTCGTGAGGGCGTTCGCTGTTATATTCCGTCAGCCAGAGCTCTGTGATTTCCCGGGCCTCATTCAGTGTTCTGAACAGGTAAAAATCCAGGATTTCTGTCCGGTACGTCCGGTTAAACCGTTCGATGAAGGCATTCTGTGTCGGCTTGCCAGGCTTGATAAATTCCAGCAACACACCATGTTCTTCAGCCCACTGTGCCAGCGTCAGTGAGATCAGTTCTGGTCCGTTGTCCATCCGCATTTTCAGCGGGTAGCCACGGTTTGCCACGATCCGCTCCAGTACCCGGACAACACGTTGAGCCGGGTTGCAGTGATCGCTGAACCAGGTCGAGTTTGAACGGCATGGAGTAGGTTGCCCGCTGGCGTGGGGCTGTCGGTTCTGTCATTTGTGATAGAGTCCATTTAAAAATTAAGTGGACTCTATCATCGCCGGATTAAAGGTTCGTCGACAGACGTCGCTTACGGGGCGCTTACTTCTCCAGTGCCAGTTTTGATATGGAGATGCCGGGGTCACAGGACGCCGCCACCAAACGTTGTTTAAATTCAGGAGGGTAATTGGGGCAGCCTTTTCGCCTGCTGCGACAACATTTTTTTGGATATCTGACATTTTGGTTCCCACTACTATTTGGTGGGAACCAAAATGTCGAATGTGTCAGAAAATCACCAGACGGTACACGGTGTACGCTTACAGATAGTGGGCCACTCTGACAGACGGTTCAAATGTGACGCTTACCCCCCCCCGGTACCTACCAGCCGGTTTCTGCAACAATATATCTGACATCCCCGACCAATGAGCCTGTACGACGAGAGACCAGAGGCTATTGAACCTTTTCACGCAGTACGGTCAGGGCTTCCAGATACTGGAGCGAGTCCGGCAGCTCGCGTATTTCTGTCTGGCACACATTCAGTGTAGCCAGGCAGGGCAGGCAAAACCCCAGGTTATTGGGTAAACACGCAATCAGGTTATTTGATATATCCAAAGTATCGAGATGTGATAAGTCCAAAATATCGGTGGGAAATGTCCGTAACTGGCAACCAGCCATCTCAAGTATAGAAATGTGTGATTGACTATTAAGCGCATCCGGTGACACTTCTCCCAAGGGGTTGCCACTAAGATATAGTTGTTTCAGAGATGTCAGGGCAGAGAGTTTTTCAAGCTCCCTCCCAGGCAGGTGATTATCCCGCAAGTCGAGTATAGTCACACCTTCAAGCTGACGCATGATACTGAACGGAGGAAGAGTCGTCAGACTATATCCTGACAGGTCAAGAAGGTGCAGACAACTGCCTGACTGTGCCAGTCTGTCAAGGGTGTACTCTACCGCCTGCTCTACTTGGCACGCTGCCACACGGGAATCCGTAGCTGCCCCTGCCCAGTGACGGATCATATCCGTTCGGTGATAATGTGGGTTCGCCGAACGGAAAAGTGAGTGCTGAACATCCTGAATACGGGTCATACCTTTCTCTCTTTCTTATAGAAACCGTTGCGTAAAATCATGAGTGAATACTCCTGGTAATCTCGGGCCAACAACTCCCTGTCAAGTAACTCTGACCCTGTTGTTCCGGTACTCATAAAACGGGCCAAAGCTGGCAAAGTCAAAGGAACCGGATCGTCATAATTGGAGTCAGCTAACAAATAGTTATCTCCGTCCTTCAACAGGCACAATGCATGCCCCACTCCCGATTCATGCCCCTGAAAGGACAGAAAGAAAGCATCATGGTCCTCACCAGACAAAATATCCAAAAAGTGCGCCTGCTCATCAGCGGGAACAGAGGCCCCAAATACACAGCCGTCAAATCCATCACAGGGGATCCCGGCATTGTCAAACAGTGCACGGGAACCGTAGTTCAGATGATTACTTTCCACCATCACTGGTGACTCTCCTACGTAATCCATCACATGGCCATGTTCCTGAAAATGTGCCAGCCGGCCTGGCAATACTAGCTCCGATATTCGGATAACTTCTTTCAGAACGGCTTCAACTACGTTTGTTTTCAGCACTCCCGGTCGTGCCAGAAGTTCCTCCAGATGCTGGTTCGCGCTTTGAACAACGCTTGATTGAATAAGTTTTTCCATCCGGAACGGTGTCAGAATCATTTCACGGTTATCGGTTAGGTACGCCATCAAATTATTCCAGCTGTGCATGACGCAGGTTCCGTGGTTATACTGGCGATCCAAATAGAGACCTGCGCCTTCATGATAATACTGAGCAGTAAAATCGATGGCACAAGCCTCAGCCTGTGGATGCTGTTGACTGACAATACGTCGTAACCCCTGGATATGCTCGCTAACACGCTGAGTACTACCTGACTGATGAGATGAACTCCCCGCCCCCAGACGGCTTTCAAGAACATTCAACTGTTTCAAAACCTTGGGGGTCAACACTTCAGCCTCTCGGACCTGATAACTAACCGAATGTGCCTGAACTTTTTCCACACAACGCAGGGCAAACAGTGCTGCAGAGTGAGCCAGTCCCTCCCTCACTTCCGCAGGAAGTGGTAATCCTCCGACAGATACCGACAACCCGAGAGAGTTAATTTCTTCCTTCACACCTGAAATCTCATCATCACTCACCACAATCACTGGTAAAGATAAACTATGCTGCAGGTTTTCACACCGCTGTATTAACGCATCCACAGATATGACATTGTCACGTGATCCCGAATCCAGCTGCATCTGACGAAGATCTTCATGTAACCCTTTTATCTTCTCAAAAGAAGCATGCCCATTCAGATGCTCACACAATAGTGGAAAACTGACCGATCCGATCAAATCCCCGCAGGACAGCTTTTCCAGTCTTCGAATTCGGGTTTCAGTTTCTTCAATCAGCTTATCCCTTCGCATCTCATCAGCATCCAGACGATCTCTCTGGATGTGATAATCCATCTGTAAAGCGGTTTGCAGATTCTCCGCGGTCTGCTCTTTTTGCTGAAGATATTTCCCGATAGTTTCCTGCAGTGACTCTTTTAACTCGTGTTGCCGGGTTCCCAGTGTATCCAGTTTGCTCTGCAACACGGTAACCTGATGAGGAATCTGCTTCCGGTACTGTGTTATCTGGTCATTCAGTTGAATTATCTGTAAACCCGTTTTTTGGAGGGTAGACCCGCACTTGGTCAGCAAAACCTGATTTTCGGCCCGGGTCTTCTCCACTCCTCCGAGACCAAACCAACGCCGGAATTTCAGCGACAGGTCTCGCACTATCCCTCCCCTATCCACCAGAGCGGTCAGACGATCTCGCTCTTTCTCCATCATCCGAAGTTTATCCGTTAATGTGTTCAGGCGTTGATGAAGTTCCTGCTCGCGGGGGGCCGTCCCTTCGCCAGTCAAAATATCGGTCAGCTGTGTGATTTCAACTTTCAGCTCTATTTGCGCTTTACACCCGGCATTCAGTATTGTCAGGTCAGTGCATAATATATCTGGCAGCATATCAGAAGGAATATCTACAGGCTCTCCGGATTTTAGGACCTCATAGAGTGTCTCCAGAGCAAGTTTCTCCTGACGGAATGTAGCAGCAATCTCCTCCTGACGGTTTTGATAGCTCGTGATAACCTCTCCCAGTAGGTCGGTATCCGTTGACTGCAGCTTTTTCAGACTTTCCCTGTCCATTTTGTTTATGGCAAGCACTTCTGAAATGGCATAACGCAGATTATCGGTCAACGTTGTCTGAAGCAGATTTTCAGCCTTCCTCTGATTATCCTCCTGAGTTTTAAGCATATTTTTCAACTTCGGTATCAGTTCAGGTAGCCGAACTGTAAGCATCGCTCTGTCCGCCTGCCTGAGTTGCTGCCGCGTAGCAATCAGATGTTCTTTCAGGCAACTAAGCTGAAAGGGATCTGTTGCCTGAGAACATTGTGACTCCAGAAACTGAAGGCGATACTCACTCTGTAAAGCCAACTGGAGTGGACGAGCAATATCCTGCGACAGAATTGATGCAAAATAAGCTCCAGTCTTCTGGTCCAGTGCGTACAGGGCATCTTGTTTAAGAAGAGTTGTCACCTCACAGATAGTTTCAGGAGAAGGGGGTTTTGAACCATCCGTCAGTTGTAGGTTATTGGGGAGCGCCTTAAGGCAAGAGTCTTTGATTTCCTGCAGGACTTCCTGCAATACAGGCTCCGAACTTTGTTGTCTCTGACTCTGCAGGCTCAGGGCTGCCGCCGCTTGCAGGGCAAGCCTATCGGGCTCTATAGCCGGAGTCAGAGACGCATGCCGGGAAAAGTCAGGCTCCAGACGTGCACGAAGGGATAGTGGTGAAGTCATGTTATTTCGGCTTTAAAAAGAATCTGTCAGCATTTGGGGCCCGTCAGCGAAGAAAAGTAAAGCAGGTAATAGCTATCATTATAATTCCTATATTTCTGTCCCTGGATTGATCCCTAGATTTCCATACACTTTTTATCACTTAACCCATTACTGTTTCGCCGCCGCAGATATTCCCGCGCACCGTGCGGATGCCATTCGTTATAATGTTCGAATGCCTCCGCAAGGGTCTTTACCACCGTTAACCCGTCGGGTTTCGGCATGATATTGATATAGTCGCGTTTCATCGTTTTCACGACGCTCTCTGCCATCCTGTTGCTGTCCGGGCGGCGTACTGCCGTATTTTTAGGCCCATCTGACACCAGCGGAGCTTGCAGCGGGCTGGCGAAATGGAAAAAATGAAGGTAAACAAACCGACATCACTAACTGACTAGTGAGTTTAATACTGGGGCAGGTCATATAATATATTCGCTGCACGTCATAAGTAATATGTAGCTTTCTATATTTTTTACATATTTTTATCAGACCATATCACGTGGGAGTTGCAGCGTTCAAGGATGTATTGCGGAACATTAATGGATTTTTCATGATAACTATTGGGATCTGCACTGCGGATAGAAATCAGATGCTTAACATCTATCGAGAATTCAGGTGCAGACCTGAATGCCCACACCATTTTTTTTGTTATACTGGTTGCTCTGAAGAGGTTGAAATGAAAATTGAGAACTCCCCCCATTTACGCCCAGATCAATCATTGGATATTTCAGTTTCTTCCTTCTACGAAGAAATGGGGCTTCCTCGCCGTGGCTGTTTTTCTCGTCCAGAGACGGTAACGCTGGGAAATCAGGTATATCTGACGGAAACTATCAGCCATAATATTGCCTCACTTCTTGAACGCTCTCATGGACATGCCGTAACTGACTGCTTGTTACATGCGTCAAACAGCGCCTCACTTCAAACATTCACTTCACAATGCGAAGTGTCGGGCTGGCTTTTGCCTGCGAGCAGATTATGCTCGGAAAACTTCAAATTCGATAGCGGAGAACAGTCATCTGGATATAGTGTTATGGAAAACTGCGTTTTTACCTTTCCCTTTCGTACTACCGAGACAGTCACTCCGGATATATCCTGCTTCGACAAAAGATGTCTTCCATTATATGCTAATTATAATGTTTTAGAAAACAATAAGCTGTTCCCTGTTATCTACGTTATAGCACCTGACCAATGCCTGTTTGGTGAAACCTGCAATCTTTTCGGCAGCGTGTTGCCGGAGAAACCTGTACTTCATGGGATCGCTCCAGGACAACTACTGGGCATCCTTATGCCTGAGAAATATACCGAAAATTTCCGAAGCGTTGTCACAGCTGCGGGATTCCCACACATCATCATAGACAGCTTCAACTGAGTTATATAAATGTTCAGAACACATGCCGTGACTTGCTGCGGCTGTAAATATCAGCATTTGTAGTGATTTTTTTCGATTGGTTGAGCTACGTGAAATCTGAGAACCTTCGGCAGTCTTTACCCGTCAGATTTGTGCAAGCGTAAAAAGCGGTTGGCACCGGGCTGTGATTGCCAGCCTTAAACCATCTTCTGGGGATGTGCTGATTGAACCTGTGAGGCTCTAGCCTGAAGGAAATCCATGCCGGAATATTCCAACCTACTCACCACAAGTAAGAAGGAACCCACCAACAACCGGTGTAAGTGTATTCGGCCAATTTGGGAAAAGCGCTTTAATAATGGTGTGTTTTTAAGGCGGCGGGAAATTATGTTACGTTGTTCGACAACATTTTTCTCTTTAAAAATACCAGCGTTTTCCATTCCTGATGGGCATCATCGCCGCGATGGAAATGACTCTGGCGGCAGTGTATACCACCGGCGAGTTGCCTGCGAACCAACTCATTGCTTCAACCAAAAATCCGTAATTTGTTTGATGACGTAATAAATACCTCAACCTACTGTGTCAGAAAAATAAAGGATGAAATCACCAGAAAACGTATTTGCACCTAAAAAAATAATGTGACACTCAGGTTGATATCACAATTTGGCACCAGGGACGGACGTAACTTATCGCGCTTGATGTATCCCCTTGCCATTAAAAGCTCCGTTACTCGGCAGTCAAGATTAATACCCCCCCCGTTGTCGCGGAACCCTCAACATAAATGGCCTCCCCCGAACAAGGTCCGTTATGGTGCAGCCGATAAAACTATTTTTCGCCTGCGGTGGGTCATGGGATAAACGCTGTCCGTTTCAGGGCTCCACCCCAGTCGACACAGAATTGCAGGTCAGCTATCATGCAATTCTGTGGCACTTTCTGAATGCTCGTCACGCCAACGCCCTGTCGCCGCACCAAAGCGGTCGGTGCGGGCACGCCTGTAACCCATTGAAAAAGAAGAAAACAATACTTCACGCGGTAATGCCCGGTTAAATTGTGTTATTCCTTCCCCCATTCATTTGAATTTTCTGAAACACATTCATAAAATTGTTCACGAATTATCTGAACCGTTTGGCTTTGTGATTTATGACGTGCGGTGAAATTGTTGTGGCGCGTAAATTTCCTTACCCAGGCTAACCTTGATGTGATTATTTTCCACGTCTATTTCAGCGCGGCTGACGGTGACGGTATTTAACCCGATACAGACCTAAAATACTAAGGAATAAATATGTTTAAGAAAGCATTGGTTGCTGCAGCACTCTTGTCCGCAATGTCGATGAATGTCGCACATGCCGCGGACGGTACCATTACCTTTAAAGGTAACATTATTGCTGCCACCTGTGAGGTTAATGGGGCGGCGCCAGGAAATATTGACGTGACCCTGGGGGATTACAGCACCAGTGAAGTTGGTGTCACGGGCACCACCCTCGGTAGCACCCAGTTCGACATGGCATTGACCGGCTGCCCGACCGGTGTCGATGAAGTGACGATGCTGTTCGATGGGACCGCTGATAGCACTAACGGTGACGTGCTTAAGGTAACTGCCGCCACCGGTGTAGGCATCGGCATTTACGAAACGGACGGAGCCAAGATTTTAATTAATACCCCGTCAAAGCCTATTACGCTGACTTCGGGTGACGGTACAGCCAGCTTTGTCGCGAAATATGTGTCGACCGGTGATACCGTTGGTGCGGGTGATGCAGGTGCCGTGGCTCAATATACCATTCAGTATCGATAACTGATGTATCGCCCATGTCAGGTTCTCTGTCGTGGGCGTATTTCATTTCCCGTGGCGAGGCCTTATGCGAATTATATCTTTATTGCTCACATCCTTTATTTTTGTTTCTGGGCTGCAAACGGCCTATGCGGGTATCGTTTTGGGGGGAACGCGCCTGATTTATTCCGGGGCTAACAAAGAAACGTCCATTACCATCAAAAATCCGGATAAACACACCGATTATCTTATCCAGTCCTGGCTTGATAATGAGGATAAGAACAATAGCGCCAAAGTGCCTTTTGTTGTGACTCCGCCGCTTTTTCGTCTTGACCGGGAGTCAGATAATATTTTGCGCATTGCGCATGTTGACGGCAATTTACCGTCAGACCGGGAAACACTTTATTGGCTCAGTGTCCGTTCCATTGGTGCGACGGAAAAAGAGAAAAAAGAGAACAGCCTCCAACTGGTGCTGCGTACACGCATAAAATTTATTTATCGCCCTTCATCGCTGAATAAGGACGATGCCGCAAACGCCTATCAATCACTGACCTTCACACGCCAGGGCAATGAACTGGTCGTCAAAAACCCGACCCCTTATTACGTCACCCTTGCCTCGCTGAAGGTAGGCGGTAAAAACATCAAAGAACCGGGCATGGTGGCTCCGCGCGGCGAACTGCGTATCAAGGCCGCCGGCGCCGGCACCATTGAATGGCAGTCCATTAATGATTATGGCGGCACAAGTCAGACCGCGCGCCAGTAGACAGCAGATACCTCAGAATAATGACAGGAATAATTATGCTCAGGCCACACCGGAGTACACTGCAACTGAAGCCCCTTGCCCTCATTGTTGCTCAGCACCTGGCACAAGGTTGCCTGGTTGGCACACTGGTGTTATCAGGCGCAGCCATCGCCGCTTCAGACACCTACTTTAATCCGCAGGCGTTACGTATCCCCGGCAGCAATCAGGACGTTGCCGACCTGAGCACCTTTGAGAACGGGGGGCAACTTCCGGGACATTACCGCGTTGACATCTATCTCAACAACACCTTCCTTGAATCGCGGGATGTCGAGTTTGTCAGCCATGACAAGCAGCTCGTCCCTGTCCTCAGTGCGAAATACTGGCGCGACCTGGGTGTGAAGCCTGACGCGTCCCCCACCCTGACGGGGCTTGCCGATGACAAAACCGTCAGCCTGCCCGGCGAGTACATTCAGGACGCCAGTACGCGCTTCAACTTTAACCGGATGCGCCTGGACCTGAGCATTCCTCAGGCGGCACTGAAATTCCGGGCGCAGGATTATGTCAATCCGGACTTGTGGGACCCCGGCATGCCGGCGGCCATGCTGAACTATGGATTGACCTACAGCAACAGTTGGCAGCGAAAAGGCGACGGTGAGTACAGCAACCTGTTTATGCGGCTGGACAGCGGCATTAACCTGGGGGCCTGGCGCTTGCGTAACAACGCCACCTTTACCCGCAACACCGGCAAGCAGCCGCGTTATGATGAAAACGGGAACCGCATCAACCAGAAGCAGGTTGAGACGCGCTGGCAAAGCCTGAACACCTACCTGCAGCGCGATATCCAGAGTCTCGGCTCTCAGTTGACCCTGGGGGACAGCTATACGCCCGGGGACCTGTTTGACAGCGTGCCTTTCCGCGGCGTGCAGCTGGCGACCGATGACAGCCAACTGCCGGACAGCCTGCGCGGATTTGCCCCGGTGGTCCGCGGGATAGCGCGGTCAAATGCCCAGGTCATCGTGCAGCAGAACGGCGTCGTGATATACCAGACGTCGGTGGCCCCCGGCGCATTCGAAATCCGTGACCTGTATCCCACGGCAAGCAGCGGTAATCTGGACGTCACCGTGCGCGAAACTGACGGCTCTGAAACCCAATTTGTGCAGCCTTTCTCTGCCGTACCCGGTATGCAGCGTGAAGGTCGCCTGCGCTACGCCGTCACCGGCGGGAAATACCGTTCCTGGTCCGACGGTGTGCGTGAGCCCCAGTTCCTCCTGGGCACCCTGCAATACGGTTTGACCAATTCGACAACCCTGTACGGCGGCGCGATTGGCTCAACCGACTACACATCCGGCCTGTTCGGCGTCGGTCAGGGGCTGGGGACGCTCGGCTCCGTGTCACTGGATGTGACCCATGCCAACACACAGTTTGAAAACGGCCCGACACGCACAGGGCAGTCTTATCGTGCCCAGTATGCTAAAGACATCCTGCAAAGCGGGACGTCATTCGTACTGGCCGGTTATCGCTACTCCACGTCCGGGTATTACGATTTTACCGAGGCAAATACGTTGCTGCAGCGCGGGGCCTCGCGTCACGAGGATGACGAACTGGATTACTGGCGTCGCACACACAATAAGCGCAGCCGTATGCAGGCGCAGGTCACGCAACGCATGGGGGACTATGGGTCACTCAGCCTGACCGGGTACCAGCAGGACTACTGGGGCGAGTCCGGTAAAGAACGGACGCTGATGCTGGGCTACGGGGTTAACCATGCCGGTATCAGTTACAGCCTGAACTTCAGCAATACCCGCTACCCTACCCGGGATGCAAACCGTAGCCTCTACTTCAGCGTCTCGGTGCCACTCGACACGTGGCTGGCGGGCAGCCGTGCCAACTACAGTCTGTTCTCGGACAACAATAACCGGGTGCGTAACCAGGTGGGCCTGAGCGGGCTTGCGCTGGACAACCGCCTGAGCTACAGCGCCAGCGAAGGCTACTCTAACCAGGGGGAAGGCAACAGCGGTAACCTGAATGCCGAATACCGCGGCACCTACGGCAACGTTAACGGGGGGTACAGCTATAACCGCAACAACCAATTGGTGAGCGCCGGCCTGAGCGGGGGCATCGTCGCCCATCCGTATGGGGTCACCCTGTCTCAACCGCTGGGCGACACCATGGCACTGGTCCGTGTCCCGGAAGCAAACGGCGTGGGGGTTAAAAACCAGCGTGGCGTGAGTACTGACTGGCGCGGCTATGCCGTCGTGCCGTACATGACACCGTACCGTAAAAACAGCGTGAGCCTCCGAACGGAAACCCTGCCGGATGATGTCGATTTGACGGATGCCGTCAGAGCCGTCGTTCCCACCCGTGGCGCGCTCGTGCTGGCCGATTATCAAGCCAATGTCGGCGCCCGCGTGTTTGCGAATGTCACGTATCAGGGCAAGCCGGTACCGTTCGGCGCCACCGCCAGTCTGATTGTGGAGGGTAAAACCAGCAGCAGCAGCTTCGTGGGGGATAACGGTGACCTTTACTTAAGCGGCGTGCCTGAAAAGAGCCAGGTACAGGTCACGTGGGGGAAAGGCGCACATCAACAATGCAAAGGCGACGTCGTACTGGCGCCATCCGAAGCGGGGAACCGTTTCCGTACAGCAACCATTAATTGCAGGTAACTGAGAATGAATCGACCATCAGCATGGCAGGAAGCCTACGACTGGCTGTGCCGTCAGCGCAAAAACGCCCCTTCAGACAGTGATGTGTGGCATTTGCGGTTTCACTGGGCGACAGACGGTGAAGCCTTCCGCAACCGTGTGGAACAGGGAAAATATCGCCTGAAACCCCTGCGCGTGGTTAAACGTGCTGGCGATGACCCGATTGCCCTGTGGGATGCTGACGATGCGCTGGTCCTCAAGTGGGTTGCGCTTCAGCTCCAGGATGTCATGCCCGTGCACCCGACCTGTCACCACGTTAAAGGGGCCGGCGTACATCACAGCCGCCGTGCGGTTAAAGAAGCACTGGACAGCGGTGAGTATGCCTTTGTGTATCGCACCGATATTCGCGGCTACTACCAGCATATGCAAAAGAGCCAGCTCAACGCCCTCGCAGACAAATGGGTGAAAGACCCGATTCTGCGTGACCTGATAACGCAATATATTGGCTACAGTGTCGAAGAGGGGGGTGAGTTTCATACTCCGGCCAATGGCATCAGCCGCGGTTGCGCGCTGAGCCCGCTGCTGGGTGCCAGCCTGTTATTCCACGTCGACGCCCTGTTTGCGGGACAAACCGAGCTCTTTTATGTCCGTTATATGGATGATTTTTTGGTGCTGAGTAAAAAGCGCTGGCCGCTTCGCCGTGCGATTCGTTTACTGAATGAACAAATGCATGCGGGGGGATTTGCGTTGCATCCGGATAAAACCCAAATCGGGCGCCTTGATAAAGGGTTTGAGTGGCTGGGGCTGTGGATTGATAAGACAGGAGTAAGACGTTCGGCGCGGTCGTGGAAAACGCGCGCAACAAAACTCCCCCGGCTTTATGAGCAGGCGCGAACTCGCGCTGGAAGGGCTTTCTTTAACCTCTTATCTATCTGGGGTCCGACCGTTCTCCTGCTCGGCCTACCGCTCTCCTCTCCTTCTTTTTCCGCGGTCGTAGACCTCGGGGTTGTGGGACCCGGGGTGACTGGGACTCCTGACCGCTCAGGTACTATAATTAACGGCAATTACTCTAACCCGCATGTGACTGCTGGCCGAACAAGTTACGCCGACGTGGAGGTGGTTCCTCCATTCGTGATTGAATTAACCGAATCAGGGCGCCACTGTCTAACGTCCGTACCTGCCTCAGTCATTAACGTGCGAACCGGGCCTTACTCTTACGGAATGCTTGCACCTGGCTTCTCAGGGTTTCCGTTGACTACCGACATTCCTGCGAATGCGTCTGCTGGTGTAATACTTGACTACAATGTTTTGGGGGGCGCGTGCCGGTACACGCGTGCAGTGTCTGGTCCTTTCACGGAAACAGTTGGCACACTCAACATTACTGTAGCGGGGTCGAAAATATATAGTGAAGACCTTATCGTGTCGGGCGTTTGGCAAGTGTCTACCTGTTCCGTTACCTCCGTGACTTACGACTTCGGCGATATGACGCCGGGGGCCGCTGGCCATGAACTCGGGACTATGGACGTTCCCGTACAAACTGCGTGCAACCCTAAATATCCGTCTGAACTGCCCGCGACAGTGACGTTTTCCTCTCCGTACGAAGACACCGTGAACTCCGGGTTTACCGACCCTGCTCTTCCTGGTGTGGCTTTGCAGATGCGCGACGCCTCGACCTCGCGTGTGATCGAGCCAGGAACTCCTGTACCCTATAACTCTGGCTCCGGCTTTAACGCGCGTCTGGTGCAGACTGGCACGAATGTGTCTGGGGCTTTTAACATCGTTGTTGATGTCACGCTCTCATACGATTAGTTCAACAACCTCTTTGTTCTACCCCTTATGTACATGTGCCCAGGGACCTGGGCACCTCGCTCCTACTTTCTCGTCTTTCTATATGCGACGTTCGCTCTATCCTGCAGTCACAGTGCTGCTGCCCGTATAGTGAACATCGTCCGGTGTCCCATATTTTGTCGCGAGGTGTAATACTTGCAAACTGGAATGAAACACCCCGAGATGACTGGGCCGACGCGGTCCGGTTGTAGAAACGGCTCCTCCGAGACCTGCCTCCACCCTGGCCAAAGCCTCGAGCCTTGTGTCCCCTAACCTTATGCGATTCCTTTTCTGTGAACTGACGTACGATTCGGCCTCCGCATTATCCCTGCTGTTGCATCGCCGGCTCATTCGCGGGGCCAATTTCTGTCTGACTTGGTGACACTTCTCCGAAAGATGCGTTATCAGGAGAAAGTGTAAGTGTTGTCCATTGTTTTCAAAGTGAAAATCGGGGGATTCCGACAATTTGATCACGGATTCCGAAGAGCGCTCAAAATTGGCCGGTTTAAGTCGGAAACCATGATCGAATTAAATCGGAAAGTGCGATCGGCTTATATCGGAATCGATGATCGGCTTGGTTTGGGTCGGAATACGCATTAGTAGATTTTACTGATTAAACCTTCACCGAGGAAAAGAGACACTCTCCAAACAGATCGGTCGGTTCGTGCTTCCTAAATACACTGAATATCGGTTCAGAGGGTGCAAATTCCATCAGGGTAAATCGTGCTCCCCCACGCAGGCCTTACTCCTTCAAGGAGAATGAGTCGGGTGCGGTGTTCTTCACCGGGACGGAACGCCGGTCCCAGGTAGCGCACAAGATCAGCATCAGAGGCCACATTACCTAATTCCTTAGAAAAGCTGCTGACAGCCCCCTCGACAACATTCCCATCCAACTGCCGGAAAAGATAGGTGAAAGAGACATGCACCGGGATCGTGATCCCTGTTTTCTCACCTGAAGGGATTTTCACAATTTCACCTGAGTAGACGCCACTACCACGGCCATTTAGTGACGTGGTCAGAACATAAATGCCCCGTGAGTAGTTTATATCTCCATTTTTCATCACATAAGTGACGGACATATTTGACCGACATTGCTGATGGCCTTTTGTCTTCACCATCAGATAAAAAAAGCCGATAACCCACGGGAATATAAATAATATCAATATGATAGTCTTCTTCATTATTACTCTTCAATAAAGAATCTGGAGATGCAGTGCAGTTGTTTTTCCTTGACTGCTCGGTCGCAAAGGAAAAAACTGTGCATTTTTTTATTCGCCGTACCATTCAGGTAAATCCAGCTATAGTGTGACGCCTCATCTTTCCAGAGAGGATCCTCAACTAGCAGTTTCAGACTGTTATCAATATAAGCTGTGTTTTTAATGATACTCTGATCAACCATGATTTTTTTATCAGGAAGTGTGTTACCGACAAAGGGCTGATAATGTGCCTCCCGGGCAGGGGATAGTGAAAAAGGAAAAAAATAAAGCGCTGCGCCGAGAAAACTGCAAAGAATCAGGCATCCAGGAATAACATAAGCAGACATACGTCGTAGATACCGAGGATACGTGGTAGTTACTTCCTCAACAGGAGGTACCCTTGGAAAGGTCTCTGCTTCCGCTAAAAGTATAACACCCTGCTCAGGCTGACGAGTCGGTGGGGGTTGTTCGGTAACATTGATGCGATATCCCATTTTAGGTACGGTGATCAGGATATCAGGGGATTCCTTGAGACTTCCGAATGCTCTTCGTAATTGACTGATAACCTGCCTGACATTGCCCGGTGATACTTCGAAGCCGTGTTTTCGCCACCCCTCATTAATCAGCGTTTCTTGACTGACAGTTTCACCTTTTGCGGCAATAAGACACTCGAGGCAAAATGCTGCAGCCAGGCCAAGTGTCTTCTTGTGCTGTGGTAATTTATCTGATGTCAGAACCCGGTTTAGGGTATCAAATGTCAGATTTCCATTGACTTTAATCAGGGCCATTTTTTTCCCAAAAAATTTCCAGTACAGTAAACCATACCGCCCAACGCATGGGTAGGTATTTGTAAAAGAGGATTGTGTTGTGTGATAGTTATCCACTATCAGGCTATTCTTGTTAATGGTTATAACTGCATGAATATTATGGTTATTGTGTGCTGATCATATATAAGAAAATTCTCAAATGGTGTACAGGTCGTGATGGGAAGAAATTTTCATCAATATCTCGACTGTTAGTTTAAAGCACCCACGGAGGATCTTTTTCATCTAATCTCTCTTCATAGGAGAGATTAGTGTAAAGGGCTGACGATAAAATTGTAAGCGTTTACTAAAATAAATGAATTTAACTAATCATTAGAATTGTAATTTATCCTTTACAAGGATGGAATGACATGATTTTTGTCTCTGACATGCGCACTGTAAAGATGATGTAATGAAAATGCAGGTTAACAGTTAAAGTATTCAGTAATTATGACTCTCTATCGCTCCTGATCACAGAAAAACAATTCCGGAATCATTTATAATATTAAATCATTTACCATTGAAATTATCACAAAAGAAATCTTTACGTTATGAGCATTTCCAACCCCGTGTATCGAATAGGCAAGTCTTTGGGTAACATTCATGAAAATATTGAGTTATTAATAGCCGTAAAAATATTATTCACTCCTGTTCAATATTACTTATTTCATCCTCATCAAACCAACACTCCCGGATGAGACCATCTGCAGATTTGTAGTGCAATAAGTACTGATTACAGTGATTAAGGCTCTCTGCCCTAGCCTTTATATAGCCAACTTCACCACTCATGCTGATTTCCATAAACTGATTAAGAGAATAACGAAAAGTCATTACAATACCCTCAGGTTTTTACAAAACCACGTCTGGACAGCAGAAAACATCACACTGATGAATCGTTCCTGCCCTTAAAGATTACGTTACTATTATGGTGATATAGGGAAGCGTAATATTATAGTTTCATGAAACCATCTTTAACCTAAATTTATTCCAAGTCACTATGCCACAGTAACCGTTTTCTGCAATGAGAACATACGACATTTCATGTAGGATAACTCACATTAATCACATTAAATATAATTAGCAAATATTGACACTTTCATTGTAATCACTGTAAAAACCCATCGCCAACCTTGATTAAAAACATAGGAATATCATTGTATTTAAAAGAGTTATATTTACCATTATGGGATAAAATTATTACCAAATTACCATTTATTACTCCCAACATAATCTTCAGACACCTAACGGCAACAAGATATTTTTTTGATTACTCATGGAGAAAAAGAAGTTAACACATCTATAATATTAACCGATTAAACATTACTTTTAAATTATCATCCAAAGATACTGATGTACACAACGGAATTATAACTTCATGAACGTGCCCCCCCACAAAAATCACATTACTTATAAACAGCAGGCTGTTAGTATGCCCTCCTGTTTTTACCATTTAAAACGAACCCCCTCTATTCACAATCGCTCAAGGAAAACCTGGTGTTATCTAAAGTCTTACTTTTTAAGTTGACATTACTTCCAATAATATGAAGTTGCCTCATTATTCATAAAAATCAATACCCAGAGCAAATCAGTATAACACCTGACTATTCCAATCTATAAAACCAACATACTCTATAAAGAGTTTTAAATCAGCTTAAAGGAGTTAAATTTTGTTATCTGTAAATTCATGTAGCCTCGCCCTCGGTCTTCCCAGTCGTAATAATGACTCTATTGAAATTGCTAATTTACCCTATCGTCTAGAAAGTATAAAAGAGGCCATTGCGACACTCACACCTCCAAATGAAACAGTATATTTGCATGGTTCTAATAGCGCCAGCCTTAAAACATTTTCCGACCCACACCAAGAACACACTCGTGGACATCTTCTGTCTAAAGCTGATTTACTGTCCGAAGGAATCAGTGTGGAAAGCGGTGAATCGACATCCGAGATATTTACTGAGGCATACGATTCACCACACACAAATGTGAGTGCATATCATTACCGCCATGGAAATGAAAATTTCGTGATTAATAAGGTAAGTGATTATTGCACTTATAATTGTTCCGATGAACGTTACCCCGTGCTCTATGTGATTTCTGAAAAAGCTGATTTTGAAGATGTCGGCTATGGTGAGTCCCAAATCCCGCGTATCAGCCCTGAGCACATACTTGGAATACTTGCGCCAGCGTTTAATCTACCTGACGTTCGAAGTATTTTATCAGGGCGAGGCATAGCTTCGGGCGCCTTATAATAAGTTTGGCTTCAACGCGGTTAATATTCCAACAACAGGCGACAAAAATGATAATAAGTAGCACATGCTCCACACGTGCATCGACAGACTCTCCACGAATATCATTCGAAAGAAATCACTCTGACTTTTGGACAACATTAAGCTTACAAATCACTTCAGATATGGAGGTTCTTCCGTTACTTCCTCTGACGAATAGGCGAATTTATTCAACTCCGGATGCCAGTACAACAGCACAAACATTATTACCTCTCGACAACTCTATATTTATCGGGATACACAGAGAGACCGGAGAGCAAACAGACAGTTTGTTTAATCACGATGAGCAGGACATGTTTTCGCTATCAGGTTTAATTCGCCATTTGACGAGTGACTGTGAAAACATTTTTACGCCGGCAGATTCTGATTCGGAAAACGGTGAACTGCTCATATCCTTGACTGCCTTGGGCGAATGGGCTCAGGACACTGAAGGTCACCCTAGGATCCAGCGTGACGATGACCCAGACCGTCTGGAGTAGCAAACGATAAAACTATTTTTCATTTTCGCCTCCGGTATTAAGTCGCTTGAATGCTTTCCTGACCTTGTCGATATAAACCTCAGCATATTTTGGTGTCGCGGAATGGTAGCGCCCGACACCTTCCCAAACATCACCTCCGGAACGCTCTATAGCGTCGCCGAGCAACCACGCTCCCACTATGACATTGGTACATGGATCCAGTAAATCCACCATTGTCAGCCCCGCTTTTTCAAGTGTCTGTTTATGTATGGAGTTAATTTGCATTATTCCAATATCATAAGAGCGATTATTATTGACATTCATCGCATGGTCATTAAAAGAAGACTCAACGTGAGCGATAGATTTCAGTATTATCTCATCAACGCCAAACCGCTCAGCCGCATAGGAGAAGCAAGCTGCCTCAATATGTGATGAAAACAAAAAAAGCGATACTAGAAAGGCATATTTTTTCACGTTCATATAGAAAAACTTTTAATTTTAACTGTTCCACCCAGACTCCCACGTAGAAAAAGTGAAATAAGATTTTGTATTTCATGAGCATTTTCATTAACCGAATCCAGCCGCTGCAGTGAGGATGATTTTTTTCGCTTTACCGGAAGGATCTCATCAATTCGCAACCAAGTTTTTACGACGTTCCCTTTACCTTCCTTGATACGTTTAATGGTGCAAACGTACACGTCAGAATGACGACTGTGAATACTGTAAATAATATTAGATGCCTGACGGCGTGATATACCGAAAGCGTCAGCAACCTGGTCACAGCAAGCAAAACGACGATGCAGCAATAACCATCTGGCCACGTAGTCACGTAATGAACGACATACCGTGTCGCCCAATTCCGGTGGGACCACAAAGCTGGTATGATTAGATTGTTTCCCTTTTTCTACTCGCATGAAATTGCTCCTTAAGCTTAAACAGTTTCAGTCCCTGACTGAGCACGATTAACAACAACAGGAGCATTCTCTAGGTTACGGACCTTAATGGATATCGGGCATTTTCACATGTAGTGAAAGCGTTCTCTGAAAAACGTGAAGGAAGACTCTTACGCGGGATGGAGGATTGTTCTTAGTGCAGGTTGGGTGCTTTGTTTTTCCTGATTTTTTCAACGAAATGGATAATCGCAGCCAGCTCATCATAAAAATCTTCCGTGATAAACTGCCCGGCCTGCACGGATTTCATTAAGCGTCTCGCCAAAGCAACATTTTCCACCATTGGAATACTCTCAGCCTCTGCCAGTGCAACTATTATCCTTGCTTGATCATTAATAGCTTTATCCAGCACCTGGGGTAATGGACAGCTTCTTTCATCATATCTGATGCAGATCGCAATATGCGTTGGATTACGTATAATAAAGCTACTTTTACGTACATTTTGAGCCCGGGAATTCTGCAGCATGTCCCGGTGGATTTCCTTACGCTGATGCTTGATTTCCTGATTACCTTCCGAGTTCTTAAATTCTTGTTTGATGTCTTCTTTGCTCATCATCAATTGTTTCGTAATCCGTCTTTTCTGAAAAGCGTAGTCCATAATGGCAAAGAAAACACATGCAGAAAGTAAACCGAGAAAGAGATGAAAAATTAAGTCTGCGCTAAAGGTTATCGCGCATTGCGCACCACACCGGGACAAATTTTGAACACTGGCAAGTTCCTTATCCAGAATGGATGCAAATAAACCGCTAACCACAATCAGTTTTAAAATTGATTTGAGAAGCTCAAACAAAGAGTTAAACGAAAAAATTTGTTTGATATTACTCATAGGATTAATGCGTTGGCCGATATTCTCAAAGGCTTCCGTTGCCAACGTAAACCCTACCTGGGCAAATTGGATCCCTAGAGTTCCAGCTAGGATAATACAACCGACCACAGAAATAATCTTGGCAAAAAGCCAGCAACAACTGATAACTATCTGCTGAATTTCATGAAAATCTGTATGGATCGCAGCTTCCAGTGTTTTGTCTAATACATCAACTATTTCATTAAACCAGTCTGGGGCGAAAAATAACAGCATGATAGCCATACAGGACAGCTGAACGGCCGAGGTGAGTTCAATGCTTTTCGCAATCTGTCCTTTCTTACGAGCATCTCTCAGTCGCTTACTGGTCGGCTTTTCATTTTTTTCACTCATGATGCATAACTTTCAACATAATATGCAAGTTTTGGAAAATTTCGCTCTGGCCATCCATCACCACTCCCATCGAGGATGCGATACTGATAATCAGAATGAAAACCACCAGGATACTTTTTACTGGCATTGCCAGGAAGAAAACATTCAGTTGTTGTGCTGATCGGTTTATCAGTCCCAAAGCCATATCAACCAGCAACATTATGACCATCGACGGCAGAGCAAAACTGACCGCCAGACCCGTTAATAATGTCCATTGCTGCAGAAGAATATCCAGCCAGGCTTTATCAAGTGTTATGTCATGCCCGGGAGGCAGCAGTCGGTAAGAATCATAAAGGGTTCCCATCAGTAAGCTAAATCCGTCATTGATGAAAAAAAGAGTCATATACAGCTGGGTAAATAGGATCCCAAATACGGATGCAGCCTCTCCCAAAGCGGGATTGATAACAGACGATAGAGAGGAACCACGGATCGTGTCAATCAAATATCCTGCACTGTCGAGAGCCCAGAAAGGAATAGCCGCCACAAATCCAATCAACATCCCTGTAAGAATCTCTTGCGCCACAAATCCAATACCAACAGAATCTTGATATACCTGAAAAGGCGAGTCCGGCTGCTGTAGAAGAGGTATCACAGGCAGTAGACAGGCAATAATTACACCATTACGTATAAGACTTCCCCCCAGGCTCCTGCTACTTAACAAGGGAAAAATAACAAAAATCCCCAGTGGACGTAAAAAAAGTAAACTTAGCTGGAAAGGCTGGTCGACCAGGCTGTTGATAAGCATCCTGGTCAGAGACCTATTTGATCAAAGATAATACGTGTGTAGTTCATTAAGGTGTTTCCCGCCCACTGATAACTTGCAATTATCGTAAAACACACAGCAAGCAGCTTCAGCAGGAACTGCACTGTTTGATCCTGAATTTGTGTCAGCGTCTGCACAAGGCTTACGAGGACACCTACTGCGGAAGCCACAAGTACAGCAGGTAACGAGAGCAGAAGCACCAGCCACAGTAACTCTGTGGTGAAGTATATTAATGTATCATTAGTCATTGGTATGACAGTATCAGTTGTGTCAGAAGTCGCTCCCAACCACCAATCACTACAAATAGCAATATTTTAAATGGCAAAGAGATAGTAACCGGTGAAACCATCATCATTCCCATAGCCAGTAATATGTTGGAAATAATAAGATCGATAGCAATGAATGGCAGATACAAAAGTAACCCTATTTTAAATGCTTCGGTAAGTTGACTTACTGTAAATGCAGGAATAATAACAAATAAGGAATCTGCAGGGATTGCCTTACGTATGTTTTCCGGCCAGATACGGGTTGTTGTCTGACTGAAGAATGCAATCTGCCGAGGCTCTGTGTGTTTTAGTAAAAACTGGCGATAAGGAGCGATCACCGAAGTCTCCAGTTTGTCATACAGGGCTGGATTACTCATTTCCAGTTTTTCATCCTTCAGCGCTTCTTGGGCGTTGTAACCCAAGGGAGCCATAATATATATGCTCAGAATGAGTGAGAGTCCATAAATAGCCATGTTCGGAGGTATTTGCTGGATGCCCAGAGCATTTCTCAACAGTGACAAAACAAGAGATATTTTCAGAAAACATGAACCGATCACAATAAACAAGGGCAACAGGGATAATGCGAATAGCACTACGATCAATGAAAGAGGCTGTTCTCCCAATTTACTCAGGGCGTCCATATGGGATCCTCTCCTGAATCTGAATTACCGCTAATACGTACTAGCCAGCCATTACCTGTCTTCACCAGGAGTCCCTTGGCAACCGTATATCCACCTACCTTTAACCGCACACATTCATCCAATTGTGCTACATGCTGTAAAATATCGCCGGGTTTCAGTTGCTGTAGCTCACCGAGTGTAAGTATGACCTGGCCGATTTCGGCAGTAAGTGTTACAGGAATTTTTTCCATCTTGCTGTCTCTGTTGTTATGTTCCGTTGGTAGCTCATGAGTTTCAAATGTCGACACAATTTTCACTCGACCGTCCGTCATCAGATGTGCCCTGGCAATACAATCACCCAACATGAGCCAGACCTCACACGCAACCAGGTCCGGAGTTCGGCACAAAGCAACACCTGTACCATCCACAATTTTGTTGCAATCCCCACTCAGAAGAGAAGTGCGGCCGACGCACAGAGGAACGGGTAACCCTGACACCGCTATTTGGGGTTGAGCCAGCCATTGCGCTGTTGCCTCTGTCAATTTTTCCCAGTGAGCGCACTGTAAAAGAATGCGGAGTCGATGTTCTTCATTCTGCAACGTAAGGATCAATCCAGACGGGTTATCTGGAGGGCATTCTGGCTGTCGTTGTGGCGAAAAATCATAAACACCCAGTAGCGTGCCAAGTGGAGCAAAAGCCCACTCAGAAAGCATGTTAAGCAGTGATGAAGCATAATCCTGACAGGATTGCGCCGGTACCTGTCGGGAGACCCAACGAAGCCATTCATCGTGGCAAGTAAGAATTTCGCTTCCTGTCTGCGCATCCTTCCAACAAAGGAGATCTCCTGATAATGACCCGAAGTTAAGTTGCATATCTTGTTCCGGGGAAATGAGCGATTCACCGATATGTCGGCTAAGCGTCAACCACGCTGGGGAGTAAATTTGTTCCACTTTCAGTCTCAATTTTGATAAAAACGTCTACCCAGGGGCCCCTACAAGCGTTCTCTGCCAGAGGCATCATCTGACGGAACACTTCTGCGATTTCATCTGATGGGCATCGAATTCGCACTGTTCTCACTCTGTCACGCTGACAAATCAGGATCTTGGTACCGTGATAGGTACCGCCAACAAGTACCCATTCCTGCTCACTCAACATCGAACGATGAAACAAAGCCTTCCACTGTGGCCAATATTCTGGGTAATCGCGGCAGAGATTGCGCAAAAATCGGAAGGATTCACGATTTTTTTTCCTGTTTTCGCTCGCCAGCAGACGGAGCCTGAAATTCTGCTGCGCAGAAACTGGAAGTATATCTGTGATGCTTTCAGAAAATCGGCTAATTTCATGGGTAATTTTCAGCAAGGTATTTTAGCTTTTCCTGTTCTATATTTGCCCTGCGGATACGTTGCTCAAGATGTTTTTTGATATCCGGCCAGGTATGGATCTGCTGCTGAAGCGCATTCCAGTGCGCTTCCAACTCCCGGTCCTGAAGATGGAAGCCAGCAAGCTGCTGTCTGAGGCGCATTAATGACACCCCGGAGAGACTTCCCTGCTTCCTTCTTCCGATTTCACGCCACTCTTGCTGCAACTGTGTGCGATGTGCAATCACTAAATGCAATTTTTTCTGGTTTTCCTTATGGCATTTTTCTTCATCTGCCAGTTGCTGTCTTAGCCTGCTTTCCCGAATCGCTTTTATTTCAATAAGTTTTGAGAACATGTTATCCCTGAACGGCTTGTTTTAACTCACTGAGCATTTTTGTCCATGGCACACTCTCATGGGTCGACTGGCAAAGAAATTGACGAATTAACGGCCAGCGATGCAGAGCCTCATCAGCTTCTGCATCTTTTCCTGCCTGGTACTCACCAACCCGAACAAGTAATTCAATGTCTTTATATACACTCATCAGACGGCGCAATCGACCAGCCAGCATCCGATGCTCCTCACTAACCACCATATGCATTACCCTACTGGTACTGGCACCCACATCAATGGCCGGATAATGATTCGCCTCTGCAAGTTTCCGGGATAGAATGATATGGCCATCGAGTAGTGAGCGAACTTCATCTGCCACTGGCTCATTCAGGTTGTCACCTTCCACCAGAACGGTATACATCGCGGATATACTCCCTCTGGCCGCAGGTCCGGCCCTTTCCAATAATCTCGGTAAACTGGCAAATACACTTGGCGGATAACCTCCCGCAACAGGCGGTTCGCCACTTGCCAGCCCTACTTCACGCGCAGCTCTTGCATAACGGGTCAGAGAATCCACCAGTAACAGTACATCCAGGCCTTTATCTCGAAAATATTCAGCAATAGTGGTGGCAGTCCAGCTTGCTTTGAGCCTTTCCAGAGCCGGGCGTTCAGAGGTTGCGACGACAATAACACTGCGCCTACGAACTTCTTCACTCAGGGTCAGTTCGACAAACTCCCGTACTTCCCTGCCACGTTCGCCCACAAGGGCAATCACAATGACATCAGCCTGAGTTCCATCACAGAGCATACTTAACAACGTACTTTTCCCTCCGCCAGCCGCTGCAAAGATCCCTGTGCGCTGACCTTTGGCAAAGGTCAGGGTTCCATCCAGAGCTTTGACCCCAAGAGGCAAGGGCTCACTAATTAACTGACGGCTCATTGGATCCGGAGGAGGAGAGAAAAGTGAGCGATATTCCATGGCTGGCACAGAGGCCTCATAAAGAGGCCTACCCAGACCATCCACGAGGGTCCCAACCATGCCATCGCTAAGTGCGATGCGATAATCGCCTCCGCAGGCTCGCACCCATTGTCCGCGGTGTAATCCGTTTGTGTCACTAAAAGGAGATATAAATGTCCCCTCGTCGGTTACGGCTACTACTTCTGCAAGGATACCGTCCGGCTGGATCTCACACAGTTCACCCATTTTTGCCCAGGGCATTGCCACCTTAACCAAGGTGCTGTTCACCTCCTGAATACGTCCATGCCACTCCGGCCCGGCTATTATAGGCAACGCTGAATTACTCACCTTAGTTAACAAACTTGTAGGAGAAGAAAAAGAAGGAAAACTCATACTGCAGCCCCATCGCCGATTAGTTCCACATTCCCTAGGATATTTAACTGAGCCTCATCCCCTATTTCCTGGAAAGAAAGCACGCTTAGACCAAAAAATTCACGCTCGACAAGGCGACGTAAGTAACGGCGTACATCAATAGCAGTCAGTAGTACCCCCTCGGGGTGGTTTCCAGCTGTTTGGCGAACTTCTTCAAGAATTCGAGCAATCTGATCACCATCCAGTGCAGAATAAGCCCCTGAAGACGTCTGGCGGATCGATTCCCTCACCATACCTTCAAGGCCACTTCCAACCAGCCAGGCCTTTAACCCCTCTTCAGGGTGCTGATATCGTCCAATGATGTGCCGGCGCAGTGCCGTACGTATATATTCCACCAGAATGACCACGTCCTTCTCTTTCGGAGCCCAGACAAGGAGTGCCTCAAAAATAGTACGCAGGTCCCGTATTGATATCCCCTCTTCTGCCAGGCGCTGCAGTACCTCGGTGACTTTTGCCAGGGGGAGTTGGCGCTGTACTTCCTTGACCAACTCACCATATTCAGACTCCATCCCATCCATGAGCACCCGCGTTTCCTGAACACCAATAAACTCTTTTGCATGAAAAGCAATCAGAGCCTCCAGGCAAAATATGATTTGCTCATCACCTTGCTGTAATGATTTTTTATCGACATCATTGAAATTTTCGCCATCATGAAAACGAACGAACTTTCCTGTGTGTAGACGCACAGCAAGTGGATCATCGGCATTAGCATGTACATCAAGCCAGCCATTCTCAGGAATGGCCGCAGAAAATACGGTCTCCTGGTATAACTCAACCGTCAAAGGCGTATTTTGAGCACGTCGGCGTATCACTATTTCCGGGATAATGATCCCCAGCTCGTTGAAAACTCGCCATCTCAATGAAGTCAGCCTGGCCTGAAGAGCGGGAGAATACAGTTGAGTAGGCAGTTGCAGAACCAAAGGTAAAGATCCTGGACGCAACTCCTGAGACTCGTCATCTTCATCAGCAATTCCGCCGCCAACCTGATTTTTACTCGCAGACTGTCGAGTTAAAATCCAGCCACTGCCCGCAATCACTAAAGCCAGTACCAAAAAAATCACCGTCGGGAACCCTGGAAGTAATGCAAACAAAAGTAGCATTCCAGCCGCCAGAAAAAGGGGTTTTGGATGACGAGCCATCTGTTCAGTCAGATCCTGCCCAAGATTCTGGCGTTTTTCGCCAGGCACTCGGGTCACGATAATACCCGCAGTGACTGAAATCAGGAGGGCGGGAATTTGTGCTATCAATCCATCACCAATAGACAGAACTGAATAGGTTCTCATGGACTCGCCAGCAGGCATACCGTGCACAAACATACCTACAGCCATGCCACCAAAGATATTCACCAGAATGATAATAATGCTGGCAATGGCATCACCTTTAACAAATTTCATGGCTCCATCCATCGCCCCATAGAGCTGACTTTCTTTCTGTACCCGTAAACGAAGCAAATTTGCTTCAGAGGCATCAATAATGCCGGCACGCATATCTCCATCGATACTCATCTGCTTACCCGGCATACCATCCAGTGAGAAACGTGCCCCCACCTCCGCCACACGTTCTGAGCCTTTGGTGATGACGATAAACTGGACAATGGTAATAATGGTAAAAATAATCAGCCCAATGCCGATATTGCCGCCAACCACGAAATTTCCGAATGTGTATACGATATCGCCAGCATCGTGTTGAAGCAGAATGAGTCGGGTGGTGCTGATACTTAACGATAACCTGAATAAAGTTGTAATAAGCAGCACTGACGGGAATGCTGAAAATTCCAGAGGTTCACGAACATATACGGCAATCATCAGCAACAATAATGACACCGTCAGGTTCAATGCGATCAGAGCATCGATAAGCGCTGTAGGCAGGGGCAAAATAATCATGAAAACAGCCATGATAAGAACCGCAGCCAGAGCAATATCCTGGCGACCAGAGAGTAATTGTAAAAATCGGTTCAAAGTACGCATGAGTTTTAATTCAGAATGTTATGTATCAGTTTTTTTTGCATTAAATACAGACGACACCATGATTCAGCACTGTCCGTATCAGGTATTGCAGCATTAATACCCAGCTCATTTGGAAGGCGGAACACACGGAGAATAGGCCCATGACCTGCCAGCCCTGCCTGTGCCATCAGATGTAGAAAAATATCATCACTCACCCATTTCACAGGTGCTGATAATGTTATTTGCAACAGACTATGGCCAAAGGACAGGTCAAGGCGATGACCAGGAAGCTGAAAGCTCATATTATCCGCCACCGAGAACTGCAGAATTCCGTTTTTTCTAAGAAAAACATCCAGATTACGCCTTGCCTGTAAATGCACCATTGTTCTTTTCCTATATCGACGGGCTACTCCTGGTCGGCCAGTCTGTCCTGTACTTGTTCAAGTGCTTCCGTTATTTGGCCCTGATGTTCATCATCACGAAAACAAAGCGATGGTAACGTGCGAATAAATTCCAGCATGGCTCGCAGGCAGGCTATCTGACGGCTAATCGGGATATTCCATGCATCAAGTCGTTCTGAAATGCCATCAGCATATACCCACAATTCGCTAAGCAGATTCAAAATCTCACGTAACATCTTGTCGTGCTCCATCCCTGCTGCCGTAGCAACCCAGGCGCTATGTTCCGCAAGATTAAAAAAAAGAAGTAATCGCTTTAGTTCCTGAATAGAGTGTGCAATTCGAGTGAGTTGCGTACGGTCGCCTTCAAAATTGAGTTCCAGCGCCAGCGCCTGAATAAGAATTTTTAGTCGTTTTTCCCGGTCGGGCCAATCACATACTTCCTGATACCAGGCCATGAGGGATTCCGGAGAGTCCTCTCCATTTCTGCTTCGCTCATAAAGCATCCTCACCGGAATAAGGTTTTGCTTATCCAGTCCACTCAGCTCAAGCCATGCAAACATATCAACAGAGAGAGTATCGTCTTCCAGCAAGGTTGCCAGTGCCTGCTCCAGCCGGCGCCGACGCGTGGAGGGCATGCTTTTTCCCTGTAATAACCCCGCCAACAGAAGAGCCATGACTCCTGGCTCAAGTCCCGCCTGCTCAAGAATAGCAAGCGGATTATGCGCTCCGCTTCCCAAGTCTGAAAACTGAGACATTAACTCAACCAGTGCGGGTCCTGATACGTTTGCAACCCAGGCGGTCAGTTTCTCACTGAGCGCACCAGAACGGCCTTTATTATCAGTACGTCGCTCATGATCGCGAAGGCGACTTCCCATCACCAGACTCATGGACTCCATCGCTTCAGCCATGGCACTACTCTGTACACTTTGCTGGGACGGCAGTGTGGGTCCTCGCGGTGGTAAAATTTGAGAGAACGGTTTGGGAGCGTCGGGCTCTTCTTGCTGAGATTGGGGAATATAAATATTGCCCAGTCCATTAACTCCCGCCATCACGTCCTCCTACAAGTTTAAGTGGCTGCAACGACTCAAGTAATGAGTCAAGTTGCTGCTCAAGGGGGATTTTTACACGTACTACTTCATTTTCAATCCATGCATACCCACTGACTCCTTCCGGCAACGCTTCTAAGGTCAATGACAACGTGGCCGCCGTCTCTGCCAGTTTCATTTCCATTTCAGCCGGGACTCGCAGTTTAAGGGGGTGTGTAATGCCAGGATGCTGTAATATCTTCCTCAGGCGAGCCTGAAGAACTTTTTCCCATGCCAGTTCCGGTATCTGTTCTTGCAAATGTGCTGTCAGTGCAGAACAAACCTTATTCATAACAATACTGATAACTTCTTTTTCCCACTGTTGCTCCTCAACAAGCCACTGCAGGGCTGCGCGTTGGCCTTTTGCCTGAGCTTTCAGATAAAGGCGTCGGGCATATACTTTCTGCCGCTTTAGCCTATGGGCAGCTAAACGCCGGTCCCGGGATCGAATGCGTTGTTGTTTATCCTGCATTTCTGCCAGCAACGCGGCTTCCCGCTGGCGGATCCTTTTTTCCTGTGAGTCCAACGCCAGTAATTCAGTCAGTGTTGCTTCTGATATCAGAGCATCACCGCTGGAGCACAGGTCGATGATATGAGTGCAGTAACGTGAAACAATCACAAAAAACGCTCCAGTCTGAGCAGCATCTTCACAGGATCTGCAAAAGTTAAATCTCCCTTAACCTCTGAACTATGCCGCGGAAGTGTGAAAAAAAGCCTTTGCCAGAGGGGATCATTTACCAGTGACTTGTCCAGCGCAGTAATACCCGCTGCGAGACAGGCTTGTAGCAATTCATCAGGGGGAATATTTGGCGCAGAGCCAGCGCCCCGAAGAAGCAAAGACATCTGTGCCAACTGTTGGGCCGAAAACAAAGTACTGAGGACCTTCCGGTAATGACGAAAATGAAAATAATTTGCACATCCAAAGGCCATGAGTCCCAACGCGCTCAGAAGCACGGGCAATTGAGCGCGAATACGTACAAGATCCTGCTGCAATGAGGACAGTGACGCTGGTTTCCAGTCAGCTAATCCGCACAGGCGAATAATATGTGTATCGATCCGTCGTTGTGTTGATACAGGCGCGTCGAAATAAAGAACCTGAAAGTGCTGTAGATCCCAGAATTGCCACCAGTCCGTATGTAGTGTGGCCCCCGGTTGCCACACAAGGCGGTAAGCCTGACACAACCCACTATCGAGTTTTTTAAGCATGTCGCGCATTGCGCTTCCTTCCCAGGAATACGTATACGATCGTCGCGAGTAATGCCATGACCCCAATGCCGACAACACCCCACAACCAACGGGAGTTTGCTGGCTGAGCAATATTTTTGGTGGTAGGCTCTGCAGCAATCGTGACCGCTAGATCCACGTTCTCTTCCTGAATCAGAACTCGCTGACTGACGGGTTGCATCATCAGAGCTACATTTTCATCTGGCATACCGGGTACAGCATTCAGTACCAGACTGCGAATCTGTACGGTGAACGCCTTCAGGTTAATTTCCGGAGAATAGCGTACCAGTACGGAAACAGAGGGCTTTATAGGAGCGTTAAAACCAGCCTCTGCCACTTCCTGACCAATTACTACATTTGCACCTATCACGCCTTCAATATTATTCAACATGCGCTCAAGGGATTGTTCTTTTAGGTAATTGATGCGAGTTTTTTCCTGGGCAGGAGAAGAAATCAACTGCCCTGAGGGGAAAAAGTCTTCCGTGGAAACAAATTTCTTTTTCGGATAGCCATACTGACGGAGTGTTTCTACAGCATTCACAAATGCATTCTCATCAACGCGCAACATAAGGCTACCATCTTTATTAGTGACCTTATCAGCATCGATATTATTGCTTTTCAAAAGAGCCAGCATTTGATTAGCCTCTTGTTCTGACAGATTGCTGTAAAGTTCAATACGACAGCCTGTCAAAAGAAAGAGGATACCGAGCATCATGACAATCCGTATCATTGCATAGCCACTAATTTATTGATGCCCTGCGAAAAAGCCCCGGCAACTTTGGCCACCAGATCAACGCTTACAGCGCTATTGGCCAAACCATACTGAACAGCTAATGCCGACTCAGGCGAGAGGGTAGATACGGCTTTACTGCTTTCCATTCCTTGAACCATCTCGGCCTGCTTCACCTGCAGCGTTTTAACGATGGTATTTTCAGGCAGTGGGTTCACGTTACCTGCGGCCAGTTTTTCATTAAAGGCGGAGATCAGTGATGCATCAGGAGTAACATTCCTGGTGGCTATTGCCTGCTCCAGTGCAGCTTTTAACTGGCTAATTTCCATTTCTAACCTCTCACATACATTTCATTAATTGACGCGCTTACCTCTATAGGGGGGGCTGTGTTCAGTGTTTCGAGCAGCGCTTCACAAGGACTATAGCTGGGTTGCGTCAGCCTGCGATTGTCAAGTAATATTGAAAAAATATTCTCACATTGCTGCCGCGTACGTTCTTCCGGAACCAGTTCCGGCAGGGCTTCACATATCTTTATTGCTTCATCATGCTCTCCCCGCCATGCTGCCATTATTCCGCAGAGCACAGTGAGTTGCCGTGTACGCTTATCTACCATCATATTTTGCTAATGACCCCGGTAACCATATCTCTGACAGTCTTAATAAGACTACTCTGATAGTTCACGTATGAGGAATATTGCTGTAATGCAAACTGCATTTTAAGCATGGCCTGCGGATCGTTAATATCGGCTTCATCAATGCCATTCTGAATGCGAGTGACCGCACTTTCTGAATTTTGTGTTAGTTGATTAAGTACTGAACCCAAATCCATAATATTTTCACCTAAAAATGTCGCTCCGTTTTAACGGAGCGACAATGTAATTAACGGGACAATTCAAGCCACTGTTCGTCATCAACCTGCATGACATTGGCACCTTTTTGTTGCAAAAAAGAGACCATTTTCTGTCTGACTTGTCTGGCATTCTCCGAACCGCTCTGCCGTATCATTGCTCTCAATTTCACTAGCTCAGGTACGTAGGCAGCCGTCTCCTGCCACAGGCGAAGGACAGACAATAATACTGTCTGCAGTCCACTTCTGGCTTTTCTGCTTTCCAGTGAGCAGATCAGCAGCGTGTCCCCTTCCGGCCGATAAACAACGTTAAATTGGTCGTTGCTAATCTCCCATCCGAGCACAAAAGCGGTCTCTTCAAAAAAGACTTGAGTGGGTATAAAGCCCTGAGTCCTCATCTGGGCATTAAATTTCTCAGCAACCGCCGCATCATTAACTGTCATTTTATCATTGCAGCATTGGTAAACTCCCGGAAGACGGTATTAATGGCTTCCTGCGTTTTCAGCACCTGGCGGGCGAAATCATCTGCTTTATTTTCAGTCCGCTCACGATCTTTATCGTAAATTTCTTGATGCCCTGCAATGGTTTCACTTGCCAGTTTTGCCGGGTTAACTTCATTCTGACGTACAGACGTTTCCGCAAAGCTACCGCCCGCCTCTGCCATTTTAGGGACGAGCTGTGAGCCCAGCATACTTTTGCTCATCCCCCCCATAACGCCATCCGTACCATTTTTGATGCCTTTCACACCTAATGCGCCACCGACAACCGCGCCCCCAATTGACATCCCTGCTGCGAGGTAACCCGCTTTAGCTTCTGCTGCATTAGCTACCTTTTTCTTGTCCAGTTTACCTTCCAACAGCGTGAAACTATTTGAGCGTTGCTGTACCTGACGATCCTGTGTTTGATCACGAAGTGATTTAAACATCAGTGAGATTTTGTCCAGCATGCTCTGAATATCCATTAAAGCACCGGAATAAGACTGGCTGGCAGGGGCTAATGTCGCTGTTGCCGAATTATGGGTCTGGACCGGCGTGTTTCCAGTATAAGAGCTTGACTGAATTTGCATAATGACTCCTTGTTAAACCATATTTTTAGCGATGCGGGAGCGAATTGTTGCGTTCTCCATCATTACATCAATAAGTTTTTGATTCCCGGAGCTCCAGGAATCCGTTGCTTTTTCCAGACGACGGGAATTGTCTTCTGTTGCCTTGGTAAACATACCAATCAGCACTTCCTGCCAGTCCATTTTGAGTTCCAGCTCATTCATTTCCTTTTGCAGGTTTGTATTAAGAACGCCCATGACGCCATTGCTTACGCCTTGCGCCACAGTAGTCAGCAGCTCCAGACCGTGGATAACACCGTTGGCAATTTTTTCGCCGAGCCACATTGCCGATGCACCAACAACAAAGCTCAGGGATGTACTGATCCAGTCCATGATATTATTCATTTTCTGCAACCAGGCTGGGGCATTTGGCCCCATTACCAACGACGCTGTATTCATTGCAGCCGATGCTGTACTGGCAACCGTCGCACCAATCATGCCAACCATGAGCGGCAGTGACATCGGTACGAAAACCATCGCCACGACAGAAATAACGGGCATAATCCATTTCATAATGGCGCCGAAAATACCGCCTTTTTTGGCATTCTCCTGCTGTTTAATGGCTTTCTCCAGATCCTTGGCGAAATCAGCCACCTGCTTATCCATCAGTGTTTTTCTTGCTTCCGTCGCAAGAGATTGCGACTTAGTAACCGCACTGGCGGTATCACTGAATGTTTTAATCCCCAGATTAGCCGCCTGCAGAGACAGAGCCTCAATATTCATGCCAAGCAGTTTGCCCATAGGCATGGTTGGCGCATTCATAACTGTCTGAATGCTGCGTTCCGCCTGCTGTGGTGATACCGGGATAAACCCGTTTGGGATCACCAATGAACGATGGTCACTTTTATTACTAATACTGTCTCTGAGCGCATTGGTGAGTACACCAGGCTCCTTTTCCGACGTATTTAACCGTGAGGCCCGTTGCCGTAAGGAGGCCTGCAACTCCTCGACTTTTCCCTTCAATGCCGGTTGATGCTCTGCTACCTGTGAAAGTACACCGGAGAGCGCAGGCTGGTGTCGCGAAGTGTGTTCTCCGAGATATCTATCCAGCTGACTTAAGGCCGTGGAGGAAAACTCCCCCCGGGAAAAACGGGAGGCCAGCTTTTGTGCCAAAGGATCCGTGGAGTCCTTCAGAAGCAGATGCGAAATTTGCTTCCCGGCAGTTTGAAGTGCATGGGAAGCAGCAGTTTTTTTCTCTTGCGGACTGCTCATCATCTCCGGATGCTCGCCCGGGAGCGAGTCCTGGCGCGGAGGTAATGTTGAGAAACTGATTGCTTGCATAATATCTTTATTTACCTTGGTGTGGACAGTGACTCAGTTGCTCGGCGGCCTCAGTCCGTAATTCATGCCAGACCAGTTGGTGATTAATCAACTGAAGGACAATTTCTAGCGCCTGTCGTTCCTGCTCACGAAATTCCATCGCCCTGTAACTCTGGGCGGCAAGATAAGGTGGACGAGGATCGGTGACAATAATCGTCCCGGCCTGGCTGAACGCAAGTACCGCCGCATGATGGTCGCCCAGTTTTTGATAGCACAGTCCAAGCGACAATAAATATTCACCGTTAAAGTGATCGCAGTAGACCAGAACATAAAAGATATTACGTGCCTGCTGGTAAAGCCCCTCACTTATCTTCTGCCAGCCCAGGCAAGCCATATTATGCAGATGGTCTTTCGGTAAATCTTCAAGCATGCGTAACGTTATTCCCTGCAAAAAATACTGCTGCAGCTGAACAAAATCGTCACTGTCTTTCATTTATCGGATGCCCTGAGCAATTGTTTTATTCATGTCAGCCAGCATGGTTTGCATACTATTGATCAGTGAGACACTGACGTTATAGGTCTGCATCAGCTTCTGAAGCTGTAGCTGAGAAGACGACACAAAATCAGATGCGCGGTTAGCTACGTTTTCAAGCGAACCTTTAACCGCGTTGAGTTGAGCCTGAGTCAGTTTATTCTCTGAACTTGTCCAGCCCCATAAACCGTTATCCTGATAACCGCAAACCCCTGGGATTTCGAGATGATTTTCTTCAATATATTTCCTTACGTCAGCCGGCAGCTCACCTAGCGCTTTATTATCTCCCTCGGCACCCAGCTCTGCGATCAGTCTGTCAACCGCGGTCAGATGTGATTGTGCCTCACGAGAATTTTGTGATGCTTCATCCATCGCCGCATATTTACCATTAGCCTGATCGGAGATCATCTGCATAAACATATAGAGCGTCATCAGTCCTCCGGAAAAGACACTGTCACCCTTCAGAAGGTCTGCAGGAGAAATACCAGATGACGTTGCCTGATATTCATAATCAATTTTTACCGTTACCGGTGGATGAGGGCGTTCTGAGCCCACTAGTGAAAATTCATAGCCAGGGTTAAGACTGAAGCCAGGGTTAGGGTTAAGATTGAAAGCACTCATAATTACACTCCTAAATATATAAACGTTTTTTGGGTTTAACCACTCGCGTGGTTGATTTTTCTGCCTGCATGGCAGAGTCTGGCTCTGCAGCAGGGATTTTAGCCTGCTGAGAAGAAGTCTGTAAGTGTGAATATTGCTGTTGAAGAATGGTTATTTCTTTCATTGCCTTCTCCCGCAGCGTAGTAAATCGTTCACTTTGCTGGTACTGCTGAAATGCCAGCAATCTCTCTCTGGCTGTATCGTCGTTCTTACTCAGCCTTTCCAGTGACTCGATTTCCTGTGTGAGTGCGTGAAATGCACTTTTTTGTTTCTCAATGTCATCAATTCGTCCATTAAGTTGTTTTAATAATTTTTTCATATTCTCAGAATTCATTGTTTATCCTCTTCAGAGATAATGGCGTCCATCATTTTCCTGGCAGTCATAATAGCGTTATACACACGCATTTTTTTTTTGTACTTTTGTTGGCAAAGCGCCTCATTTAGGGACGGTCGATATATCTCTTCAAAACGATTTAAGCGCATTTTGAGCAAGCGTGCCCGACGATAGCGTTTCGGGCCGTCAAGGAAATTCTCAAGTTCAGTTATCACAACACACCCTAGAAATTAAATGTGTAATGCAAAAGATTATCTCCAACCAAAAGATCTATACCGTTTTTTGCATTAATTGAAACAATTTCGTGGTTATTTTCCAGCCGTGCTCCTGGCTGCAGGCGACGGCCATCAAGTAATTCTACAAAAGGTTTATCCTTACTACCGCCAACACTGACGACTGGATTTGGGAATATACTATCACTGGGGCTAACAGGGTCCATATTCTGGAACATGATTTTATCCTGATACCCTCCTGTCAGCCGAGCCAAACCTTTATTAAGTGCATCGCGCTGTTCTTCTTCCAACTGGCCAGTAATAATAAAACTTTGTTTATCCCGCTCAATGCTTACTTTTCCAAGCAGTCCTAAATCCTTTACAAGATTAATCAGATCCTTCGTATTCATCAGGGCGATATTTTTAATCTCCCATTGTTGAAGTCCATCGATGTTCTTTAGTTCACGTAAGAATTTTCGCCACGTATCATCGGCTATAATTACGCCGCCAATCTCAACTTCACCTGGATTTTTTCCGGCAGTGACTGAAAGGGTATCGTAACCAAAACGAGCTGCAAGATACTGGACATTATCATTGATATCCTCTTCGTTAAAAGCCTGCAGCTGATACCGGATTGCGTGCTTTTTTAACATACGTAAAACAGGATTGATAGCAACCTGCCCAGGGTAATAGCCGGTGAGTGTCACTTGATTGGCATTCTGCCAGGCCAGTTTTACTCCTGGCAGTCTGTCCTGTTGCTGCTCCAGCCATTGACGTACATTTTTTTCTGGATTTTCACGGCCCGTATGCATACCTCGATGGGTCAAGCTGCCGACGGCCAGGCTAACTATCAGCACCAGAAGCATCAGGGGGGCGATGCGCAAAGATAGCCCCCATCGTCCAGTGGGTATTTGTGCTGTGTAAAGTGTTGGCAACACTACAGGCAAATCGAGTTTGTTACGTTCACTAATGAGGAACTGACAACCCGCGACTTCTATCACTTTCTCCCGCGGAAGTTGCTTCACCTCCGACAGTTGTCCCCCCACATAGCAGGAGATATCTGATGCAAGAAAAATCTCCTCTTCCACTTTATCAAGTTCGAAAGAGAGACTATCCCCATCCAGTATCAGGTGAATATCACATTCCTCATCCTGACCACAGATCAGCTTTCCTTCAGGGAACAACAAAGCCTGGTGTTTTAAAGGTCCATTCAAAAAATGTAAATACAGGCTTATCATTTTTCTGATCCCATACCCAACGGTGTGGCCTTAATCAGAAACAGACGTACCACGCTATGTATCTCATCCCTTTCCGTACCAAACAGATGACCTATTAAAGGGAGATCGCCCAGCAATGGAATACTTCGCCGCCCTTTAATTTTTTTGTCCTGAACGAATCCTCCCAATAGCAGGCTCTGCCCCGGACGCAAAGTGGCCTGGGTCGTGATTTCGGAATTCTGAACCTGTGGCAGAACATCTCCTCCACTGCCTGCAGGTAACTGCTGCCCATCCTGAATATTAAGAACAAGGTTAACTTCTTCTATCTTTCGGTTTCCTGTAACACTTTCCACTACGCGGGGCGTAACTCGCATTAATGTTCCGGCGGTAACGCCTTCCAAGCCAGCCGTGTTTTCACCATGAACGCGGGTGTAGAAAGTGACATTTTTATCCAGAATTGCCTGCACATTATTCAGCGTAACAACCGAGGGCTGTGACAGGATCTGTGCCTGAGAGCGCTGCTGCAATGCGCTGACCCGGGCCATAAATTCACCAGCATTACTCACAACACTGGACATGTAAGAGCCGTCACTCACGCCGCTATTAAAGGACGCTGATAATCCTCCGCCACCGACAGTGCCGCTCCAATCCACCCCCAGTTGCTTGAAGTTGGCTTCATCCACATCAATGATTGCCACGGATATTTCTATCTGATGGTTTTGTCTGTCCAACTGTGTAATCAAGTTACGGTACAACTCCATATTAGCTTCACGAGTACGGACCAGGACGGCATTCTGTGCAGGATCGGCCGAAAACTGGGTAGGACCGACAGTTCTCTCTGCCTCATCCTGTCCGTCGCCAGTTGGCAGCGCATTATCAGATCGCATTCGATTCAGGATCGATACAACTCCTGGTACGACCACATCCTGTTGACGATATTTGTATGTAATATCAGCTGCAGAAGCATAACGCAGCGGAAATACCTGGATGCTCTCGCGGTTCAAAGCTCGAGCTTTAGCTTTATCATCTACTTCGTGGGTCAGTGTTGTGACCCGCTGGATACATGCCGGCACACCGGATATCTCAAAGGAACTGAACCCCTTCATTTCCCGGAAGCGACATCCTTCCACGCCCGTGACCTTACGCGTGGCCAGGTAACGCTGCAGCTCTCTAGGCTCAATGTATTGTGGCGTCAACACTTCCGTTGCAACTTCACGTGCCTTATAGACATAGAGCGTGTCGCCGTTGTAATACCATGCCAGATGGTAAAGCCGGGACAGACGCTGTAAAACACGATCGGGCGTATCTTCATCAATACTGCCAGTAAACACATCATTTACCGTCTCACTTACGACTACCGGGACACGGTAGCTCGCCCCAAAGTCTCGAAACAACGTTGTCAGCGGCATACCTCGTGTCCGTACACTAAAGGGTTCCCCCTTCCAGTTTACGGCCGCCTTTGAGGCCGGAGTCCAAATCACCAGAGTGGTTGCCACAAGGAGCATCCCCACTTGAAAAAAACGCATATTTACACCTCAAAACCACTTCGGCCTGTCGGACTCGGCTGGCTTCGTAATTCATTTTCCAGCCATTGAGCAACGTTAAACTGGGTCAGAAAACGACACCTGCAGTGCTCGTCCGTGTATTCCCAGGCAGTACTAAACGACTGAGCAACCCACCACTGTGACTCTGAAAACACCAGGGCAAGGTTCAAGTCGGTTCCCAAGGCCATAAGCTGCATATTAATTCCGGAAACCCAGTTCATTTCAGGTTCGGTAACATCCGTCCTGACATACAGATTGGCTGATATAGAGCTTTGATAGATTACCGCCTGGCGCTGCCAGTACTGAAAGCGAGCATAGCTACGCCGTTCAATTGAGGTGATGATCACCTCAGGTACAGCCATTAATGCGTTAATCATTTTCTGCTCCAGGTACAGCGAATAGTGCACATATTTGTATCTTCCGGGGTGGTCGTATATAGGGCAAACACCTTAATTGAAGTATTTCAAACGAAATTTAACCTTTTACAAACACCACTCAGGCAATCATATCGCATTGATAAATAAAAAAATAAACAAACACATGGAAAATTACGGTATAGACCGGAATAGGCTAACGTTTCACAATAAAACTGAATTTTAGTTTGCATAGCCAAATAGTAATAGGTCAGGAATGCTCGTCATCTGTATTGACATCTTTAAAAAAATGTAAAAACCCAGGTTCAACGCACATCATATTTAGATGTTTTAGGACTTGCGCTGCATTCGATAGATCAGAAAATGAAGTCCATCAATATCATTGAGCGCTATTTTTCAATGGTGGAAAACATTATTTTTTTTGAAGCATTAATTTAAATGGAATAGGTCTTTGCAATGCAACTAAGGCGACATGCTTTATAGTACCTTTTGTGACTATTTTTCTTTATTTCCCCTATCATAGCGCACATTTTTTTGTAAATGAGACACCTCTGTCAGAGATTGGGTGTGGGTATTTTGTTCACCCAGTTGACAATATAGAACTGACGTCACTATTTTACGGCGTTCATTCGAATATTTAATGACTAAGGAAAGCATGCATGCGGCATTACACGGCCTCTAATTTTAGCAACAGGGAAGCCTCCCATTCAGATATTGTCATCATTGATAATAATGCCATTACGCCTTATGCCATCACTAAACTGCTTGCAAGGCATCCTGGTTTTAATGTTGCAGGCTATGCAAGTGATGGCATGTCTGCCCTAACCATATGCCGAAAAATATTGCCAAAAATTGTCATAATCGATCCGCACCTGCCAGGTTTAGATGGGCTCTCCATCGTTCAGCAGTTACGCCGAATTGACTCTACCGTAAAAATACTTATTTATGGGTTCGAGCACCGCCAGTTATCTGTTATGGACTATATTAATGCTCGCGTAAATGCCATTGTTTTAAAGAACTCTCCAGTAACTACATTGGTAACAGCAATTAACAACATTGCAGAAGGCTGTGAGTTTCTTGACAACTCTCTTTCACCCGCATGTACGGAAGAGTCCGAGCAGACTATCGTTCACAATAGCCCGATCACCCTGCCACGTCTCTCGCCTAGAGAAAGGCAGATTCTAAAAATGATTGTTGAAGGAGGTAAAAACAAAGATATCGCCAGGATTCTTTCCATCAGCGTTAAAACTATTGAAAGTCATCGTTTGAATCTGATGAGAAAACTTAATGCACACTCCGTATTCGACCTTATTCGCTGGGCACAGAGATTAAATATTTCCCATTAATAACAAATAACAGAAAAATACTATGAAACCTAACGTATCACGACGGCTACGCCTTATCGTATATATTCAGGCCGCACTCCAAGTTGTACTCCCTGTCCAATTGGCCTGGGCTAACTCATCCGTATCACTCCCGCAGCCACAAATAATTGATGCAGGTAATAATAGTCTGGAAAAAGCTCGTAAAGAGGCCCAGCTAATAAACCTTAACTATTTTAAACGTGGTTATGTAGTAAAGCCTGGTGAAACCCTTAAGCAGGTAGCGGAAAATGCCCGTGTCAGTCTTTTGACATTACGGGAAATTAACCGAATTCATGTGCCTGATGATAAAGCGTTTTACGCTACCAAAGCCGGTGACTACCTGATGATTCCCGACTGGACGAAACCGGAGAAAAACATCTCGCTTCCGGCTCCGTCAGTTTCATACTCGCAGAACAAAACTGCCACTGATGATGAGGGAAAAGAAACGCGCGCCGCCAGCCTATTGTCAGGCTTAGGTACAGCCTTAAAGTCTGAGGATCAGTCTTCTGCAGTAAGGGGATTGGCCATTAACAACGCAACAGGCGCCGCTACACAGGCTATTCAGAACTGGCTTAATCTAGCCGGAAACGCGCGAGTCAATCTGAGTGTGGATGACCATATGCGTTATAACGGTGCCAGTGGGGACCTGTTAATCCCTCTTGGCAAAGAAAATGAAAAACGTCAGCCATTCATTCAAACGGGTGTTACTGATAAAGATCGATATACCACGGCTAATATTGGTCTTGGTCAGCGTCACTTTAATGATGATGACATGTTTGGCTATAACGTATTTATTGACCAGGAACTGCGGAATAACCATACCAGAATGAGTATTGGTGCAGAGTACTGGCGCAACTATCTGAAAGTAGCAGGCAACCTTTATTTAGGTTTGAGTGACTGGAAAGAATCCCGCCGCCTTCAGGACTACGAAGAGCGCCCAGCATCGGGTTATGATCTGCGTACCGAAGCTTGGTTACCTGCTTATCCGCAATGGGGCGGCAAGGTTAAGCTTGAACAGTACTTTGGCTCACAAGTAGGCTTGATCAGTGCAAACGATCGCCAGAAGGATCCATTCGCTATAACGACGGGGATCACTTATTCTCCAGTATCGCTGTTTACTGCAGGCATCGACCAGAAACTGAGTAACGGCAAAAGCGATACGCAATTCAATGTTCAGCTTAATTATCAATTCGGCATTCCTCTTAGCCAACAGATTGATCCAGAATACTTGCAGCAACGCAGAACGCTGAATGGTTCACGTCTTGATTTCGTTGACCGTAATAATGTCATGGTCATGCAGTATCGGAAAATGGACATACTCCGCCTGTCTCTTCCTGAAAAACTTACCGGGGAGGCCTCTACAACCCATACCATCACTGCGTCGGTAAAAGCGAAACATGGCCTGCGCAGCATCGACTGGAATACTTCTGAGCTTATGTCTGCGGGAGCCTCTGTTTCTGAGGCAAGCGGTAACACACTGACGCTGCAGTTACCTGAAAATCCAGGAATTTATCCAATAATCGCGCTCGCCTGGGATAAACGAGGCAACAGTTCTGCACCCGCAACCATGATGGTAGAAGTGCTGCCTAAAGCAATTCAACCTGGGCACGAAATCTCTGAAATCAAAGCGACACCGCTTAAACAAAGCGCAAATGGCATTGATGTTATTACCTATAGCCTTAAAGCTACCGGACCGGATGGCGCAGCGGTTAAAAATACTCGCGTTCAATGGAAAAGCGATCACGGAACTATCCTTCAACCGGAAAGTCGTACTGACGCCACAGGCGAAGCGTCCACGATGGTTGTAAGTCAAGATGCTGGTCGTGTAAGCCTGAATGCCGTTCTGCTTGATGATAAAGGAACTCGTCTAGCCGAAGGTCAGCACAAAAACGCAGAATTTATCATAGTAAAAGAAATTACGACGTTGAGTGCCGATAAAAATTCTGCAAAAGCAGATGGCTCAGATGTGATTATTTTTACCTTCCAAGCCAACGATGAAAGCGGTCAGCCACTGGCGGAACGTAATATTGAATGGCAGAACGTCGATAATCTTGGAGAGATCACTCCGGATCAGACAAAAACAGATGCTGAAGGGATAGCAACTGCCCGTATTAGCAGCAAGACCCAGGGTACTGCACACGTTGCGGTTAGCCTGAAAAACCCGGATGGCAGTGAACGTAGCCGTACAGTCAGCCAACCGGTTACCTTCAGCAATAGCAGTATCGCGGCGAACGTGACGGTTGACAAAAACACCGCCCTGGCCGACGGGTTCGACACCATCACCGTCACTTATGACGCGAAGGATGCACAGGGCCAACCTGTCGCCAACGCCGATATCGCCTGGGACACCACCGTGGGCAACCTGACCGGTACCCCGGCTACAACGGATGCCAACGGTCACGCCGTCGCTACCCTGGCCAGCAACACCGTCGCCAACGGGGCCGTCACCGTCACCCTGACGAAGGAAAACCAGCCGGCGGCCAGCCCACAGGTGAACTTCGACAAGAGTGCGGTCATCTCCCTTGATGCCGACAAAGCGTCTGCCATCGCCAACGGCAGTGATGCAATCACCTTCACCTACACCGTGACCGACAAGGACGGTACTGCACTCAGCGGCCGCACCGTGTCCTGGGAGAACGTCAAAGGTATTGGTACCCTGAAGTCCCAAGAGTCGACCACCGATGCCAGCGGGAAAGCCCGCGCGGTACTGGTGAGCCTTGCCGACGGACAGACCACACTCGCCGTCACCCTGAAGAACAAGGACGGCACCAACCACGACAGAACGGAAAGCCAGAACGTAGACTTTACCCGCAGCATCGCGGCGAACGTGACGGTTGACAAAAACACCGCCCTGGCCGACGGGTTCGACACCATCACCGTCACTTATGACGCGAAGGATGCACAGGGCCAACCTGTCGCCAACGCCGATATCGCCTGGGACACCACCGTGGGCAACCTGACCGGTACCCCGGCTACAACGGATGCCAACGGTCACGCCGTCGCTACCCTGGCCAGCAACACCGTCGCCAACGGGGCCGTCACCGTCACCCTGACGAAGGAAAACCAGCCGGCGGCCAGCCCACAGGTGAACTTCGACAAGAGTGCGGTCATCTCCCTTGATGCCGACAAAGCGTCTGCCATCGCCAACGGCAGTGATGCAATCACCTTCACCTACACCGTGACCGACAAGGACGGTACTGCACTCAGCGGCCGCACCGTGTCCTGGGAGAACGTCAAAGGTATTGGTACCCTGAAGTCCCAAGAGTCGACCACCGATGCCAGCGGGAAAGCCCGCGCGGTACTGGTGAGCCTTGCCGACGGACAGACCACACTCGCCGTCACCCTGAAGAACAAGGACGGCACCAACCACGACAGAACGGAAAGCCAGAACGTAGACTTTAC
>Ga0206941_10003_pt1 | contig 91531 bp, 68 predicted proteins | sample Alteio_BWOrgHeat_9_FD_153251 | JGI IMG/M metagenome (GOLD analysis project Ga0206941, IMG submission 153251) | Enriched cells from forest soil in Barre Woods Harvard Forest LTER site, Petersham, Massachusetts, United States -... | ecosystem: Environmental > Terrestrial > Soil > Temperate forest >...
AATTTTGGATAGTTATATAACTTGGTTAAGTCATGCAAAAAATCCAACTGAGCATCTGAATACAATACAAGAACTTATGCCTGCGGATGATGATTGGGCTGCATACAAAAACATCTGCCTCGCAAAAGTACTTGCTGTTTTTCCGCGAACTTGTACCGACTTTGATTTCTTCCAATGGGCATTAGGAAGTGAGTCGAAAAAATCAGGCGATGAAGCACTCGGTATATTAACCGCACATCTTGCAACGAATCCACCCATTCGATCTTTAACTACGAATATACCTAAACTCTCTGCGGTCGCTATAAATGCTTTTATTGAGGCACTCAGAGACAATAATTCAAAATTGGTTAGCCTACAGCAAGGCTTCAGCATAGATTATAAACAAACTGATACATTTAAAATATTGAGGAAAGTACTAAAAAGAAACTTTGATATAACCTACATTAAAGCAGCATACCGGCAAACTTTAGCAGCACTGGAAGGAAATGAGGCGCGCTACACTGATGCTGCAACAAGTGCTGATCCTGAAGAAGTCTCTGACGCATTAGCTGATTTGAAAGCGAAACGTGATGCACTCACTAAGTTTAAAGACGACTACTACTACCCACTTAACGAAGATGAAAACGAGGCATTGTTCCAAGGCGTCCAGATAAATATTTCTGCATTAGCTGAACGTTTTTTAAGACTGGAAATAGATCAATCTGTTGCAAAAATTGCTCATATAGCAGAGTCACCTGAAGCAGTCTTTGATGAAAAACCCCATCTTGCTCTTCTGTATGAAATAGGAAAAAATCCCGACATTTCTCCCCCAAAAAAAGCAGAATTATTATACGCCTATTTAAGCGGCATACTGACTCCTATATCGACCAAAATAAACAAAGTTAACACACTGACAGATCTACAAGATTTAGATAATTTAATACCTCTCTTTTCTATACTGGATACAATTAAATTTAAACATCCGATATATCTAGCACTCACACGAAGATATCAAGAAAAAATAGAGGTTTGTTACTTACAAACTTTACAAAAAGAGGAAACGCCACCTAAAACACCAACAAGATACAGTTTTTTGTCAGCCACTACACCACTACCTGCTCCGGCTCCTGCAGCATCGACGACAGAACAGGAACAAGAAGAAAGGAGACAAGCCGATTCAGCCGCAGGTACTGCTATGCCTATTTAGTCACTGATGTACGCAGTCTCTTAGACAAACTCACTTATGCCTTCTCTTTGAGACTGTTTCTTCTGCTCTGGCAAACACACTTAACCGCTGTTCTGCTTTTGCATTCACACTGCCTATGGGGAATTTACCATTTTTGCCGCGTTGACCCGCAGGCAGTTCAGACAACAACTCCAACACTTCATCAATTTTATTCACGGCATAGACATGAAATTTTTTCTTTGTGACTGCCGTCACGACTTCATCTTTCAACATTAAGCGCGTCGCGTTCGCCATGGGGATAATCACGCCTTGCTCACCCGTCAACCCGCTTGCTTTGCACACATCAAAAAATCCCTCTATCTTTTCATTCACGCCGCCCACTGCTTGCACGTCGCCGTGTTGATTGATCGAACCTGTCACTGCGAACGACTGTTTGAGCGGTACGCCTGCAATCGCAGAAATCAACGCACATAATTCAGCTACAGATGCACTGTCGCCATCCACTTCGCTATACGTTTGCTCAAATACCACACTGGCAGATAATGAAAATGGCGCATTTTTCATGTAACGCTCTGCTAAAAAACCTGAGAGTATCAACACACCTTTTGCATGAATCGCACCACCCATATCTGTTTCGCGCTGAATGTCGATGATTTCTCCTTCACCTACATGCGCTGTAGCAGTAATGCGACAAGGATAACCAAAACTAAAACTACTGAGCTGCGCGATGACCAATCCATTCACCTGCCCCGTTTTTTTTCCGCCCAAATCAATCAACATGATTTTTTTCTGAATCTCTTCATACATTGATTCACGCGATCTATCTAATCTATGAATTTTGGCATTGATGGCTTGTTTAATATCTTCAACCTGCACTATATTTTGTTTGCGCAGTCGCGCCCAATAATCTGCTTCACACACCAAATCGTGAATGCTGCGAATATGCACAGATAATTTTTCTGCATCTTCTGCAAGACGTGCGCTGTAGTCGATCATAAATGCAATCGCTTTACGATCAAACGCCAGCAATTTATCGTTGTTGATTAACGTCGCAATAAACTGCGCATAACGTTGTAAGTTCTCTGGCGTGCGCGGTATATCATCTTCAAAATCTGCAGCGACTTTAAATAGTTCGTTGAAATCCGGGTCTGCTTCACACAATGAATAATGTAATAATCGATCTCCCAACAAAATCACTTTGACGTGTAACGGGATAGGTTTTGGCTCTAAAGATAAAGTGCTAAACGCACCCGTAGCTGGCTCTGGTGATTCCAAAATCATTTTTCGTGCATACAACGCGCGTTTTAAACCTTCCCAGGCAGATGCATCTTGCAATACTTTTGCTGCATCCAAAATTAAATAACCGCCATTTGCACGATGCAATGCGCCCGCTTTGATCAATGTAAAATCTGTGGAGAGCGTACCAAACTGAGTCACATATTCCATTCTGTAAATCAAATTCGCATACGTGGGATTTTCTTCGTAAATCACCGGCGCACCTTTAGTATGCGCATTATTCACCAACACATTTACCTGGTAGCGTGTTAAAGGATTTTTCTCGGCATTGGCAGGTGCTGTTTGAGTTGCTTCATCACGCTTAAGAAAATCATGCGCATGTTCAATCACATCATTTTGCACCGCATCTAAATAACGTATCACCGCTTTAAAGCTTTTGTATTTTTTCTTGAGATCATCAAAAAAATGCGCCACAGCTAACAATGCAAATTTTTTCTTCAGTTCTTTTTCTTTCGCGCGCTGTTTTTTATCTACACGTGGCACATCTTTCAAAAAATCAGTTAACTGTTCAGTAAACGCCAAAATCAAAGCATCTTTTTTGTCACGTTTCTTTTTATCTAATCGAGCAAACTTTTCTGCACTGATCGCCCTGCCCTGTTTATCCGCGGGTAATATAGTAAATTCTTCAGTAGAAGAAACAATGATCAAGCCTTGTTTCTCAGCTTCGAGTTTAATTTGATTTAAGATTTTTTCTTGATGTTTGGTTAAGGTGTCGCTGATTTTTTGCATCTGCGTGCGATATTCTTTGCTCTCAAATATGATAGGAATAGAAGTGCAAATGTCTTCTACCAGCGTTTCCATATCATGCGACAAGTTTTTTGCAAAACCAGCAGGTAAGCGCAGCGCAATGGGTTTTTGTGCATCTTCAAAATTATAGAGATAACACCAATCAGAAGGCACTTTTTGATGTTTGGCTTCTTCTTCCAACGCACTGAAAACTACGGTTCGTTTGCCTACACCTGACGATCCCATCGCATATAAGTTATAACCGTCTTTTTGAATGCCTACGCTGAACTGCATGGCTTCTACAGCACGAGATTGCCCTACAAATGCGACGTTTTCTTGAATATCTGCGGTAGTTTTAAATTTGAAATGACGTGCGTCAGTTTTTTGAGAAAGCTGAGAAGGATTTAAGGGGAGGAGTTTTTTCATGGAAAAATGGTATCTATTCTTCCGGCGGGACCATATAAATCGGATCCTCAATACCACGACTACCGCGTTTCACACATTCTGCTTTAGACAGCCTGAGGAACCCTGTACCTTTACAATCATTTTGTCTCTTACATTGATTGATCATATGACAACCACTACTATACATTTTGCAATCGCTTGTGCCCTTGCAGCTGTTTACACCTGGGCAGATAACCACACTTGTATTTTTTGCGGATGAGGTGGTGGGAAGAGCAACTAAAAAAGACACTGCCACGGCTGCGGCAAGTGAGGCACCAAATCTTTTGGTAGATGTAGACATCGTAGAGCTCCCTTTTGAAAGGTCTGAATAGTATCACTCGTTTGTCTAAGCAAAAAGTTTTTTATCGAACGTTGAACCGTGTCACCCTACCCGTGAATAGTCGCTCTAAATCAATGTCAACAACACCTCTTTATTCTCTGCAAATATTCCCGCAACTGCATACAGCGGATAAGAATGTACTTTTTCGCAGACAGAATAATTATGCGCAGAAAACCGCACGCCGTAAGGTGAGAGTGCATGCGTTTCTAAAAAGAGATGTAAACTTTTTAAGGTAGTCCCTAATGCACTTTTGACTTCAATGGGAATGATATTGGATTGATGCTGCATTAAGTAATCTACTTCCGCATTGCTACCACGAACTTCACGATGCCAATAATAAAGATCCGCGCGTTTTTGAGGCGCCATATAAGCTAATAATTCCTGTCCTATAAACGCCTCTGCAATTTCTCCCTTGTTGATTAATTCTCGCGTAGGATTTAATAACCAGCCTTTAAGGTCTAAACCTAACATTGACTGCGAAAGCGCCACATCCAAAAAAATGGCTTTGAATTTTTCAGGTGTTATTTCTGCACCAAGTGGAATGCCATTTCCTGATGTGCACGTCACTTTGGAAATAATATTGGCTTTCTCCAGCAATGACAAACACGGCGCTAATTCACGCTTCCTATAATCATTTGAAATTTTATTGAACTTAATGGGTCTGCCTAAAAACAAAGGAATGCTTTTAAAAAGTAATTCCACATATTTCAATTGGAGTTTTTTGCTGTATTTTTCAAAATCCTGGCGATAGGCTTCGATTAACGCATCATGTACCAAAGAACACTCGATAATGTTCTGTGTATCAACCCAGGCCTGCACTGCTTCTGGCATACCCCCTACTGCCAAATAAACACCCAGATAATTCAATAATTTCTGGTGCACAGGTTCAGACAATACTTCTTTGGGATTGTGTTCTAATATCTCTACCAATACATGTTTTTCGCCTATCGCAGCTAAAAATTCTATAAAAGACATGGGATGCATATATAAAAATGATACTCTGCCTACAGGCACGCTAATATGCTCAATAGCAAAATCCAGCAATGAACCCGCAGCAATCACGTGTAAATCAGGCATTTCTTCGTAAAAATAACGCAGCGCCATGATGGCTTGTGGCACATCTTGTACTTCATCCAAGAATAATAATGTTTCGCCAGGGAGAATATCTTTACCGATTATCAGTCTGAGTTCTTTGAGAATACGGTGGGGATCTAAATCTTTGAGGAAAATATCTTTAACGGTGGGCAATTGTTCAAAATTTATTTCCACATAACTGTTAAACAATTTACCCAAATTTCGTACAGTATGCGTTTTGCCCACCTGTCTTGCGCCTCTTAACACAAGAGGTTTTCGCTTTGGGTTAATACGCCATTCTGTAAGGTAGTGATCAAGGATACGTTTCATGTGTGAATTTTTTCTTATGCTTTAACAAAAACCAGCCACTTCAAGTACAAGCGGCATAAACACAAGGAGGATATACCTTTATGGTTGTAAATCAAGGATGATTTTGATTTTAATGGTTGCAAATCAAGGATGTTATTAAATTTAATGGTCGTAAATCAAGGTTGTTAATGACCTACAAAAAACCTCATCCTAATTTTTGTCGTTACGACGAACATTTTTTATACATGACTTAAGGATTCATTAATCTAAGTCCTTTACGATGGCTATAGTTTCATTTAACAAAAATTCAGGTATTATTGCGAAAGTTTAACCCACAACAGACGAGGTAGATGATGAAATCCATTCTTTTAGCAGGTCTATTATTCGCTTTCCCCCTAGCCAGCTCCGCCAAATTTGATCTTTTTTCTTCTTTTAGCACCAATAAACCCGCAACATCAGCGACCACATCCTTAGATGACCAGGTTTCTATACTCGCAGATGCAACTCCGATTGATCCCAAAGTGCTGAAATTAGCCCTTACAGCTTATAACTGCGCGGCAAACGCGGGACAAAATAAGCAAGAAATTCTCACTATTGTAGACTATTCCAGACCTTCCTCTGAAAAACGCATGTGGGTACTGGATTTGGCGCAAAATAAGGTGCTATTCCATAGCCTGGTGGCGCACGGCCAGGGGTCGGGTGAAGTGATGCCTACTCGTTTTTCTAACAAAGCACAAACGCATGCGTCTAGTTTGGGGTTATTCGTGACAGGAGAGGTTTATCAAGGTAAACACGGTCAATCATTGCGATTGCATGGCATGGAAGAAAACTTCAATGAAAATGCATTATCTCGCGCGATTGTGGTGCATGGCGCAAAATATGTGAATGCCTCCCTGGCAAAATCAGGTCGTATTGGCAGAAGCTGGGGTTGTCCTGCGGTGCCACAGGAATTAGCGCAACCCATTATCGATTCTATTAAAGGTGGGAGCGTGGTGTTTGCTTACTACCCACACGAAGCGTGGTTGGAGAAGTCGAAGTATTTAAATTGTAGCGTGGCGTAGAGTTTTTTCTTTATCAGTAAGAAATTTTTTGGTAGATCTGGTTAGTTTAGCGTTAGTGTATTCAAGCTTTTCAACTACAATGAAAGATAGGTAGGGCTAGACGTTCTTTTTAAAAAATACTTTTAGAGGTAAAAAAATGCCAAGTCATTACAATTCAGGAGACGATTCCCAGAGTGGAAACGGAGAGTGGGACGAGGAAGTAGACACGAGAACGAAGGACTGGGTGTGGGAGACGACTGGTCTGCGTGAAGGTGACGACGGGTATGATGTTGCTTACTTTGCAGCTCTGCCACACATAAAAAGCAGGCTGAGATCCGAGCAAGAACGAGAACGAACAGACGCATGGATACATAGCGCTCAAGATTCAGCCACACACACAGCTGCTCCTCCTGTTTCTGCTCCCGTAGCTGCTGCACCCTCCGTGTACACCTCTCCTCCCCCCGTGGCTCCCGTGCGACAAGCTCCTAGCGCAGCAGAATTGGAAAAAGCTCGTCTAGCAAAACAAGCGCACCGCGCCGCTTTAGCAGAACAAGCGTACCGCGCCGCTTTAGCAGCACAAGCAGAAAGAGCGGAAAAGGCTCTTCTCCTAGATGAATACTCCCGCCTCCATCGACAAATCAAACGAATCGAAGGAAAGCCTCCCAAAGCTGTAGACTCTACTCTTATTGGTATTGCTTCATTTCCGCTAGAGAGACTAAAAGATCTTGTTGCAGCAAGCGAAAAAGAATTAGCCGGTACTCAAGCAACATTGAAAGCGGCTACACTTGAAATCAAGGAAACAGAGATACAAATTGAACGACTCACAGGTCAACCTGTTGAAGAAAAAGAGCCAACTCCTTCTGACATACCCTCAGCAAAGAAGATTCTTAAAAGTCGACACGAAGAATTGGCGACTGCTAACAAGGAGTTTGCCGATAAGGGATTGATGATCAGCGAGCTAGAGGAACAAATTCAACAATTGACAGGAAAGCGCCCTCAAAATCTAGAAATCTCTCCTTCAGATATACCCTCAGCAAAAAAAATTCATGAAAGTCGAACCGAAGAGCGAGACAAAGCTGAGTTGGCCACTGAAAGGCAACTGGGTGAATCGCTATCACAAATCAAAGCTCAGCTATCAACACCCGAAACAGAATCATCAGCGCCTGAAGTCGAAGCGTCTGAATCTGCAGAAACACTTCTTAAAGGCTTTACTGCTTTTCTCCAAAAGGAAGAAGCATTAGCTGATGTAAGAGCTAGCAAACAAACTCCAGATGTAAAATCAAAATCGCGTGAATATTCAAAATCGCGTGAATATCTGGAAACGATACTTCCTCGTGTTATAAATCAGCTAAACCAAGAAACAGATTTATGTAAGCTTCCTTCGTATTTTGAATTGATCAAACAAATTAAATCCCGTTCTTTACTAAGCAAAGATGGCGCTCATATTCAAGCATTAGAGCAAGCTTATGAGACAAACGTACAGGCCAGTTTAAACAAACTCATTGAAGAAAAGTGCACACTGCCTGAACCGTTGCCTCCAAATCCAGGTGAATTTCTACGCACGGCATTTAATAGTACTGATGGTCAAATCCTCGGCTATCATTTTTTGCCGCTTGATGAGGGACAAAAAATGATGGGGAAATGTCCTTTGCATGTATTAGGCCAATTGAAGAAAGTTGATTTCGCTAAAATGGCAACAAACGATACAAATATAGCAGCCACCAAAAAATTATTTAAGACTATTTTTGATAAGCAGCGACCCATATCGCGTGAATATGATACAGCACTTAAGCAATTTTTCTTCTCGTTGATAACGCAAAAAATAGAAAATGATCCATCTCAATGCGCAGTTTACATAGAAGAAATTGAAATTTTCCATGAATTTTGTGATGCTTCCGTCAAACAAAAGCTAATCAAAGAAGTCATTGCCAAAACGGTAAAAAGAATAAGCAATTCCAATGCTAGTGCATCTAGCGAGCAACTCACGAAGAATCTTAAAACTTTAGACCGTCTTCTCACTCTTCCTGTGGTTGAGAACGATAGAGATCTTACACTTCAACAGAAAATACAATCGTTACGCGATAAAACGGAAGCACAAACTTACTTAACAAACGCTCTAGAGCAACGTCCACTACAAGCACAAGCGCCAACACAAGAGGCAATAACCACGTCTACCCAACTAGCGCAAAATTGTTTAAATAAAGTAGGCTCTCTATTAGGTGAAAAAGAAGCTCTCAAAGAAGTTGATCCCACTATCCTCAATATCTACCGCGAAGCCATTGTTGCGAGTTGCCAAAACTTAGTTAACACTGATTTAGGAGAAAGGTTTGCTATTGACCATAAAGAAGCTCATATTGCTTTAAGGAAGTTATTTGCAGATCTTATGAGTGAAACAGATCCTATTTCAACCATAGAAACGTTTATTAAAACTCCAAAAAAAGGAATGGATAAGGCTGCCTTCAAAAGAAATCTAGAGCTTAAAGCATTATTTGAAGCATTAAAATCGATCCCAGAAAAATTAAAGCAATTACCTGATTCTTCAAAAATACAAGAGAATCTATTCGCCGCTAAAGTAGAAGCTCCTCGTCGTGCACAATCAAGATCCAGTACCGCAGAGATTTTTAAAAATCTAGGCGATCCGAAAAAAAATCCATCTAAACGTCCAATCGCTAGAGGACCTTCCCCCGTGGCAGCATCAAGAACAGCAGAACCTGAGAGAGACACTTCTTCTCGAGCAGCAGCGCCACCACTAGACGAAGCCTCAGAAGCAGTATCAAGAGCAGAAACAACTGGAGAAGGCCCTGCTCCGGCGGCAAAAAGTCCTCCTAGGCAAACTTGGCAGGGGCAGAGGTCACCTAGTGATGCAGCTAGACCACCCAGCCCAGGAACACCACCAGCATCTCATGGTGCCTCGTAGAACTCCCTCAGAGACTCATCCCCAACAGGAGGAAGTTTCACTCGCTAGAAGCTCCAAAGAATGAAGAGCCAACTACCATTCTTCATTTTTGGTAACTATTCACCCTTCGAAGCGTTTTTGACTTTATCCCCTCTCCCGGAGCGTCTTTTGCGAGGGGAGAGGGCTAGGGTGAGGGTAATTTTTTAAAAGCATTTTTATGCTATCAACAGATGATAACAATACAAAACTCATGAAAGAACGCGTACGTCATTTAAGAAAAAATATGACAGATGCAGAGAATCGTGTGTGGTATTTTTTAAGAGATCGTCGATTTTGTAATTATAAATTTGTACGACAAAAAATAATTGGTTTCTACATTGTAGATTTTGTCTGTCGTCAAAAGAAAGTGATTGTAGAATTAGATGGAGGCCAACACGCAGAGGCTATGTCCTATGATGAAAGGCGAACGAAATTTTTAGAGAAGAGAGGGTATATTGTGTTTCGTATTTGGAATAATGAGGTATTTGAAAATATCGAAGGAGCAACAGAGGCGCTTTTAGAATTATTGGAAAAAAGATAAAAGATTACCCTCACCCTAGCCCTCTCCCCTCGCAAAAAACGCTCCGGGAGAGGGGATAAAGTCAAAAAATGCCCCAGGGTGTGAATAGTCACCATTTTTGCCCCCTACAGAGCGGCGATTCGTCAAATTTGATAGTGTTAATTTTTTCTTAAGCTTAGTGGGTTACGCTTCCCTGATGTTTTTCATGAATAAGAAATTTTTTGGCAGACCTGGTTAGCATTAGCACGCTCAAGTTTTTCAACTACGATGAAAAAATAAGGTAACTGCCTGGGAGAAGAGGCAGAGGTCTGCTGTTTAGCATTTTAAAAAATATATAGATAGGAGATAAAAGATGGACTGTCATCGTTACGAGGTCGCAATCGAAGACCCCAAAAAAATAGCATTTGATGCTGAGGTCGCTCGAAGGAGAGAATTAGCAATGCTGGGCAACGATTTTCGTGCACGCGGTGATCTTAGCGAGTGGACAAAACTCACTAAGAAAATAGAAAGTAAAGTACGAGAGGAATGGAGCACCCCGCACCGCTCTCTTGCCACATACAACGCAAGCATGCCCGCTTCACAAACTCCAGCACCAGGAACTAGGCTAACAAGTGAGCAAATAGAAGAGAGAATAGTTGGGCAATTGGGCCGTCGCCCTACGTTGCCAAATGAAAGCGATAGAATGGCCTGGCTTGATGCGTATCACCGGCGAACCGAGTATGATGAGAAGGAACGTGCATTAAGAGCAGAATTGCAGCGTGACCCAGCAGACATAGCAGCCGAGCAAGCACGCTGGGCAGAAACAGCACGCAGACAACAAGACGAACGCCCTAAAAAACCAACTGGAGAACCAGTGGATATACGTAGAGTAATTGCAGCGGGCACTCTAAATAATGCTAAAGATCCATTCAAACGCACTCAACTTCAAAGACAGCGAGCAGAGAAAGAAGCTAAAAAACGAAGGGATTTTGAAGAAGATAAATCTACTCTTGAACGCCTCCGCGAACAAATTAAAACGCTCAGAGGATCTGTTCCTGCTGAATTATCAGACACCACCGCTTTCAATCCAGAAGAAATAAAACACAATATTCAGCGTCTTCAACAAGCACTAGAAACTGCTGAAATCACCCTTGGCGAAAAGAAAGCTCAGATTCAGCAGCTAGATGAAAAAATTGTAAAGTTGACCGGGCAATTTGCGCCTACACCAGAAGCTGCCTTTGCAACCATACCGTTGGCAGAGGAGACTACCAAAAAACGCGAACAAGAACTGGCAGAGGTTGAAAAAAAGGTAAAAGCTGGCCAAACTGAAATCGAAAACTTATGCAAGCAAATCACAGAGCGCACAGAACGAGATCTCAACTCATTATGGGTTCAACCTATAAACCGTATAACCCTGGCAAACATGGAGAATATCCTCGACCTTCGCCAAAAAGAATTACAAAAAGCTAATGAGGATATAGAAAAGAATAAAAACAGAATCCAACAATTAAACGCGCAAATTATAGCGTTGACAGATCAATCTGCTGACCAATTAGAAATACCTGAAACTCTAGCTAAAACACTTGCAGTCATTGAAGCGGGCAATCGAAAATTGGCAGAAGCTACAGAGACTGCAAAAAATCTTTGCGATGAAATTCAAAAAGTCACAGAACAGGTTGCACAGCTCACTGGAGAGGAGGCTTTCGCATCATTACGTGAAGGCACAAGCATACCCAGAGCACAGGAGACTCTAGCAACTCGTCGTGCAGAACTAGAAAAAGCTTTGCTGGAAACCGAACAAAAACTAGACGCATTGTTGTCACAAATCAAATCTCACTTTGCAGAAAGTACGACCGAATCACCTGCTTCAATAGAAACACTTTCTCATGATTTCCTAACATTTTTAGACAAAGAACAAACCATAAACAATACAAAATCAAGCGAACGCAATTCACACGCAGGATCAAAATCAAGTGAATATCTAAAAATGATACTTTCACATATTGAAGGAAATTTAGCGCAAGAAACTGAGCTCTCTCGCTTTCGTTTATACGCAGACTTAATCCAGAAAATTAAAGCAAGTTCTTTATTAAGCAGAGAACCTGACCTTATTCAAAGATTAGAAGGCGCTTATAAAACAAAAGCAAAAGCGTACTTAAACGATTTCATTCAAAAAACCCTCACATTGCCCGATTCAATTCAAAATCCACGTGAATTTCGAGAAAAAATGACGAAAAATATTGGAGCTGCTATTAATGAATTTGAACTCCTAACATTAGTAGACAAGAGAGAAATAGCACTAGAATGGGGAAATATTTACGATGAGCGATTAACCGCTTATTTAGAAAATTTGATCCAAAGAAACTGCACATTACCTGAACTGTCCCCTGAAGGAAATCCAGGCCAATTTTTGCGCATAGCATGTGAAGATACTTTTCAGATACTCAATGAATTCTTGCCGCCTGAAGCAACGGTAGAAGCAGAAGCAGAAGCAGCAGTAGATATGTATCGCAAACATATGCGTGACCGATGTTTGCTCCATACACTAACTCAATTACAAACTATTGATTTTTCCGCATTGGCAGAGAATGAAGCAAACGTAGCAAGCGTTAAAGAATTACTGACGTTTGTCTTTGATCAAACAGACCCTTTATCCACAGAAGTATCTGATACATATGACACAATATTTAGGCATTTTTTCTTGTCTTTAATAGGACGAAGAATAGGAAACCCACCCACTTGCGCTCAATGCGAAGCTTATGTTGAGGAAGTTCAAAGGTTTCCCGGGTCGAAAGAAATTAAACAAGAGGTTCTCAAAGGATTTGTGGAGAATATATTAGCAAGAATTAGTCATTCTTCAGATGAGGTGCTTTTAGAAAAACTGCTAGAAAATCTTAGGATCTTAGACTATTTCCTCACTCTTTCTATTTTCGAAGGAGAGAATAATGCTTCTCTTAAAGAACACATAAAAAGCGTACATACAAAAACTCAGGCTTTACGTAATTTAGAATTGAATAAAATTCAAAAATTGTCCGATGATCTAGGTATAACAATGTATAGAATAGACGCGACAACTTACTTGACACGTGCCTTAGTAGAAAGATCGAACACAAGACAAGTCAGCCCTGAGCAACTAAGAGCGTCTAGCGCTGCAATAAAACATTGTTTAGAGGCCGTAACGCTATCATTAATAAAAGAGCGAGGTACTAAAGGGGTAGAAGCTGATTCAACAATTATAAGCACTTATTGCGAAGCCATTATCGTAGGTTGTCAGAATCTAGCTAAATCTAAATTAAGCCCAAATTTTGAAACGGCACATTCAAAAGCCTACGCAGCCTTAGATGACTTACGCGGAGAGTTTTCCAGCGAAACAGCTACCACAGCAATTAATCGTTTCCGTGGAAAAATATTTAAAAAAAGAATGCGGAATAATAATGCTGTCAAAAAAGTAGAAACATTTCGAATATTATGCCAAGAACTAACTTCTATCAGAGACAAGCTAGACCAACTACCTCCTGATTTCAAAACAAAAATACAGGCTCAATTACTCCTGGCTGCCGGAAATATTGATGGACGCACACAAACAAGGGAGAACACAGACAGGATCCAAACAAGCTCAGCAGCACGTGAAGCTAAAGCAAGAGGAGAAAAAATAGCACCTCCAAGAGCGCCGCAAGGTGGAGTTGGCCACTTTGCATCTGCTCCAGCAGGTACTGATGCAGCAGCAATGCCACCAGATCCTCTCCCAGCACCAAGAGGAGAAACTGGAGAGGCGACAGCAGGTAGGGCCGCCACATAGTTGGACTGGGGATACAGCACCCATCATCACTGACGCATTTCTGCGAGATATCAAATTGGCAGGCGGTGTATGCGTCGTGATAAAAGGCCGAATAAAGCGCAGGAGTCGGGACGACGACGAGCCATCGGCCGTTATCATGATGCATGTACCCTAATATTAAACCTAAATGTTTTTAATTTTTTAAAAACTAAACCCCCTCACCCTCACCCTCTCCCCCATAAAAAAAATGGGGGAGAGGGGATACCTGGGGAGTTACAAAATAGCTTTTTCATTTAATCAAAATCGGTCCTGCATTTTCTGGCACTTCAATGGTTGTTGTAGGTGTAAGCGCATTTAACACTTTCAACAAATCTGTTTTGTTCAATCCAATGCAACCATCCGTCTGTCCGTATTTTTTGAAAATATTCTGCCGAGCGAGATGCATAAAAATCGCGCTGCCCTTCCCTTTCATAATGGGATCATCGTTGTAACCTAACACCACAATAATGTCGTAGAGATGATCCTCTCGCCATAATCTTTCATGACGTGGCACTTGACGTTTGAATGCAGAGATTTTCACAAACTGATTGTAATAGTCAGAATTCACATCATCTACCCAGCCGTCGTTTGGCGTGAGTGCCTGAACTTTGAATCCCTCTTGCGCGAGTGCTTTTAATAATTTAGTTTCTTGTGCGTCCATTCTATCTGCACGATATAAAATTTCGCGGATGGGAAAATCACCTGCGGGCGTTGCACCGTCACCTTCTTTTTTATCCGCACGAATGCCGTTTTTACCAATGCTGCAGGTGAAAGTTTGCGACGTTGCTACCAGCATACATTTGTGAGGCACTGTTCCCATGCCAAGACCTAGATCTAGCCATTTCCAAAGAATAATGAAAAGGATTAAAGCTGCGAAAAATAGGATGAAAATACGGGAAAAAGTATTCATAAAAAGATGAAAAAGATTGTTTACCACAGAGGCACAGAGACACAAAAACACAGAGGAAAACATTAAAATTAAAATCTTTTTAAAAAATAAATTTTTGTTTTTTATGTTTCAATCTTTCTTATGTTTTCTCTGTGTCTTTGTGTCTCTGTGCCTCTGTGGTAAATTGTATTTTTTAAGCCCCCTCAGGTACGAGGACTTCTCTGCTACCCGCATGATCCATTGAACTTACCACACCCGCTGCTTCCATTGCTTCTACAATATTCGCTGCGCGGTTATAACCAATCTTCAAACGCCGTTGCACATTTGAAATAGAAGCACGACGCGTTTCTATCACAATTTGTACTGCCTGGTCATAAAGAGCATCCTGCTCACCCGAATTCTCTGCCGTGTTACCGGCACCACCTTCCGCGCCATTTTCTTTTTCGTCTCCTGCTAAAATTTCAGGCAAATACTGGGGTTCACCACGACGTTTAATATCTTCCACCACACGATGCACTTCTTCATCAGCAACAAATGCACCATGAATACGAATCGGCACACCTGTTCCTGGCGGTAAATACAACATGTCACCATGTCCTAATAATTGCTCTGCGCCTTGTTGATCTAAAATCGTACGTGAATCAATACGTGATGATACCTGGAAGGCAACACGGGTGGGAATATTCGCTTTGATTAAACCGGTGATCACATCTACCGATGGACGTTGCGTCGCCAAAATCAAATGAATACCCGCCGCTCGCGCTTTTTGCGCAATACGCGCGATGAGTTCTTCTACTTTTTTACCGACGACCATCATCATATCGGCGAATTCATCCACCAGCACAACCACGTAAGGTAATTCACACAACTCATCTTGTTCTGCGCCTGATTCTGCTTGCCAGAAGGGATCCATGATAGGTTCGCCTTTTTCTTCGGCATTTTTTATTTTTTGATTGTAACCACCTAAATTACGCACACCCATGGATGCCATCAGCTTGTAACGTCTGTCCATTTCAAACACACACCAACGCAGCGCATTCGAGGCATCTTTCATGTCTGTCACAACAGGTGTGAGCAAATGCGGAATACCGTCATAAATAGAGAGTTCCAACATTTTTGGATCGATAAGAATCAAGCGCAGTTGTTCAGGTGTGGCTTTGTATAACAGACTCAACAGCATCGCGTTTAAGCCAACTGATTTACCCGACCCCGTCGTACCTGCAACTAACAAATGCGGCATTTTTGCGAGATCTACCACTATCGCACTGCCGGCGATATCTTTACCCATTGCCAACGCGAGTGGCGATTGCATATTTTTATATTCGGCTGAAGACAAGATTTCACGCAGGCGCACAATTTCGCGATCTTGATTCGGTAATTCAAGACCAATCACTGATTTACCCGGAATAATTTCTACCACACGCACGCTAATCACTGATAGAGAACGTGCTAAATCTTTGGCGAGTGTGGTGATCCGGCTGACTTTAGTGCCGGCAGCTAATTGCAATTCAAAACGCGTGACCACAGGACCCGGATGCACAGCCACTACTTTGACGGCAATACCAAAATCCTGAAGCCGCAATTCGACGTCGTTAGAAATTTCTTCCAACTCTTGATTGGTATAGCCTTTGATATGCGAGGTATCGGGGAGGTCTAACAAAGAAACTGGCGGAAGCGTGCCCGCAAGAGAAGCATCATACGTGCTTTTTTCAGCGCGTATATTTTTTGCTTTAGTAATAACGGGGTTAGATCTACGTGCAAATAACCCTCTGGGTTCATCCTCTTCATCCTCATCTTCATCTACTTCATATTGCGAAGCCTTCAATGCTTCTAAATTAATTTTAGGATCCGCGCGTAATATTTGGGGTGCTGCCCTGCCTCGAGTGAGTTTTTTCCTGTCATCTTCTTCATATTCCTCTTCATCCGTTTCTTCATGTTCACGAGACGTGGTCACCCAATTGTCTACGCGTGAAAAAAGTGCGCTGCATTTTGCTGCTAATCGCCATACGCTTTCTCCCAGCGAATCTGCGATTTGTACCCACGACAGCCCGGTAAACAACGTTAAGCCTGTTAAAAACAAACCACCTAACATCACATTAGCGCCCAGCGTATTTAAAAAATTGACGATATGAATCGCGACCCACTGCCCTACGACACCGCCCCCACTTAAACGTGGTGGATCTAAATACCAATGTAACGCCGCTAACGCACAACCCGGTACAAAAATCAGTGCAAATCCTGTGATTCGCATGACCAGAAAATGCATGAAGTATTCTTCTTGGAGGGAGTCTTTATAGCGGAAATATAACCAGGTGCTATAAAACAGTACTAACGGTAAAAGATAGGCAATATAGCCAAATAGATATAAAAAGAAATCAGAGAGGAAGGCACCTGCACGTCCGCCTAAGTTGATCACGTCTGTGGCTTGTCTGATTTGTGTCCAAACAGGATCGGCTGACGTATGCGTAAAAAGCGCAAGCAGCAAAAATAAAGAGACCGCCGCAACTGCTACTAGCGCGCCTTCGCGTACTCGACGACGAAAATAGTCTGTAAAACTAGGGGCTTCCTGCTTGGGTTGTGAACGTCTCAAGGGCAGATCTCATGGGGTTTGATGAACGAGGCGTATTATGCGATATAGAAAAGCAAAATGGTAGATTTTCGTTGGACAAAAGAAAGGCGAGAGAATAACATTCGCTCCAATAACAATATATTAATTAAGAGGATTAAGCTATGCATGATCTTACCGCTGTTTTTGAACCTGCTGAAGAAGGTGGGTATGTTAGTTGGTTCGAGGAAATTCCTGAAGCTATGAGCCAAGGTGAAACTATTGAAGAAGCTAAAATTAATCTAATAGATGCTTTTAAATTATTGATAGAAGCTAATCGCGAGCAAACAGAAAAAAGCCTTGTTGGTCACTCAGTATTCCGTGAAATGGTATCTATCGCAGCTATATAAACATGCGCTTAACAGATTTAATAAAACATTTAAAAAAAGAAGGATGCTTTCTTGTAAGAGAAGGTGGTAGCCATACCATTTACAATAATCCCAATAATAAAAAAAACGTACCAGTTCCCCGGCATCGTGAAATTAAAAACATGCTTGCTAAGAAAATATGCCAGCAATTAGAAATTGACCCTCCCTCAAAATTTTAAGAGATTCTAGTTATGACGTTCGTCGTTACTGATAGCTGTATCCGTTGCAAATACACCGATTGCGTTGAAGTCTGCCCTGTAGACTGCTTCCGCGAAGGCAAATATTTCCTGGTGATTGATCCAGATGAATGTATTGATTGCAACTTGTGTGTGCCGGAATGTCCAGTGGATGCAATTCATGCCGAGGACGATGTGCCTGAAGATCAAAAACATTTTACAGAACTCAATGCCACACTTTCAAAAAAGCTACCTTCAATTACAGCTAAAAAAGATCCTTTGCCCGATGCAGAAAAATGGGAGAAAGAGAAAAACAAATTGGGTACTTTACCGCCAGAGGAACTCGAATAAAAAATTAAAAATTTAACGCAAAGACGCAAAAACGCTATAAAGGCAAAGATCGCAAAAAGGCAAAATCAAAACATTTTTAAATCTTTTAATCTTTTTTGCGTCTTTGCGCTTTTGCGCCTTTGCGTTAAAGTTGTGACGTTTTTATTTTTCATGTAACGCATCATAGAGCCGCTGCCCCAAATCGATACTCATCCCTGATACTTTGCAGATTTCTTCAACACTCGCGCCCGCAATTCCTTGCCATCCGCCAAAATGACGCAATAATTTACTGCGTCGTTTGGGACCAATCCCAGGCACATCTTCTAGTCGTGAAGTACTACGCACTTTAGCGCGTTGCTTGCGATGTCCTGTGATGGCAAATCGATGCGCTTCATCACGAATACGTTGCAGCAAATGTAATGCAGGCGAATTGGGTGCTAATGAAAGTGGCTGTGGTTGGCCTGAGACAAAAATCGTTTCAAATCCTGCTTTGCGTGTAGGCCCCTTAGCAATACCCATCAAACATATATTCGTAATTTGTAATTCTTTGAGCACTTCTTCTGCTACAGCTAATTGGCCTTTGCCGCCGTCGATGATAAGCACACTAGGCACAGCTCCCTTTTCTTTGAGATTTGTATAATGCCTCGTCAACGCCTGACGCATCGCACCATAATCATCTCCTGCCGTCACGTTTTTTATATTAAATCTTCGATAATCACTTTTCACCGCGCCTTTGTCATCAAACACGACACAAGATGCAACCGTTGCTTCACCTTGTGTATGGCTGATATCAAAACATTCAAAACGTTTTGGTAATTCAGTCAGATGTAACGCATTTTTTAATTCTTCTAAGGCACTGCTATACAACATCTGGCTGGATAAATGCGCGTCGAGTGCTTGTTGCGCATTGAGTAACGCAACCTGCATCCACTTTTTAGATTCCGCACGTTTGGGTTGCAGAATTGTGACTTTGTGTCCCCATTGCTCTGATAAAGTGTTCGCTATCCATGTTGCATCTGAAATTTCATGATTAATATAAATACGTTTGGGAAGAGATTTTCCGCGAGCGGGGTTGAGATAGTATTGTGGAAGGAATTCAAACAAGGCTTCATTCACATCCTCTCCACCGGAATGATTTTCATGAGGGGGGAGGGCTAGGGAGGGGGCGTTGTCGAATGGCTTTTCACTATTTGAAACAGAAGCCAACTTTAACTCCCTCACCCTAACCCTCTCACCTCGCAAAACAGCTCCGGGAGAGGGGATATTAAACGTCTGACTGCCTATCCAAACTCCACTTCGAATACACAACACCTCTACACATATCACGCCTGCGCGACTCACCAAAGCCACCATATCCCAATCATTCACACGTGCATTCACAAATTGCTGCTGTTGAATTTTTCGCAAATGGGCAATTTGATCACGATATCGCCCCGCTTCTTCAAACGCTAAATCATTCGATGCTTTCTCCATGTGCGCTGCTAACGCATCTATCACGCTGTCGTTTTTTCCCTGCAAGAACAGCTTCACATAACGCACATCTTCTTGATAACTTTTCTCATCGATATATCCTACACATGGCGCGGTGCAACGCTTGATCTGATATTGCAAACATGGCCGCGTGCGGTTTTTGAAAAATATATTACTGCATTGACGGAGCTTAAATATCTTCTGGAGCAAATCTAACGTTTCATACACCGAATGCGCACTCGGGTAAGGGCCAAAGTAATCGCCTGCTTCACGCTGTGTGCCACGATGCGTCTGCAAACGCGGAAAGGGATCATCGCGAGATAAAAAAAGATACGGATAAGATTTATCGTCTTTGAGCAAAATATTATATCGCGGACGTAACGCTTTGATCAGCGTGCTTTCAAGCACCAATGCTGCATTTTCAGTGGGCGTTATTGTGATATCGACATGATGCACTTGCTGCATCAACACGCGAGTTTTATTATCTAATTGATTGGGAGGACGAAAATAACTGGAGACCCGATCTTTGAGGTTACGTGCTTTTCCTACATATAACACGCGCCCCAACGTGCTGATCATTTTATAAATACCAGGGTGGGTGGGTAAGTTTTCTAAGAAATTATGTGAGTAGTCCATATCGCTTGGCTAAAAGCACCAATTCTACATCATTTTTGGCAGGCAGTTTTTCAAAAAAACGTGCGCGGTAAGTTTTAAGGGTGCTGATATGTATGTCTAGTTTTTTACAAATTTCATGATGAGTCAACCCACAAGCCAATAACAAGACCACCTGCAATTCACGCTCAGACAATAAATCAAAGGGATTTTCTAATAATGTTTCTACTTGTATATTGAGATCTTTTGCCACACGAGGACAAACATATTGACGCCCTGCACACACTGTTCTAATCGCTTTTAATAATTCCTCACGATCATCGGTTTTATTAAAAAAACCTTTCACACCCAGTGCAAATAATTGTGGTATCAAGGCAGTGTCTAAACAAGAAGTGACAATAAGAATTTTTGAGTTGGGGGAGAGCTGTAATAAAACAGGGGCAAGTTCTCTGCCATCTGTCTCAGCTATTTTGAGATCTAACAAAATAAGATCAGGTTTTAATTCAGCGCATAATTGTAACGCTTCTTTTCCTGAAGCCGCTTGCCCCACGACTGTCATATCGGTTAAATTTTGTAAACTTAAGCAAATGCCTGAACGGACTAAGTGGTGATCGTCAACGACGAGTATTCTGGTTGGAAGCATGAGTTAAAATCGTTAAAAAATTACTTATTTACCACAAAGACACAGAAACACCGAGGAAAGATTAAAAGACAAAAAATAAAGATAAAATATTTGATTTTTTAAAACATTTTGCTTTTCAAGTTTTTCTCTGTGCCCCTGTGTCTTTGCGCCTCTGTGATAAATAATTTCTTTAAACAGTCTCCTCCACTCTCTCATCCTGGTGGGTTAATTTAGCCACCAAACCCGCCACACGCTGCCGCATCTGACGACGATCCACAATCAAATCTATCGCACCATGTTTTAATAAAAATTCGCTGCGTTGAAAACCAGGGGGTAAGGTTTGACGCACAATCTGCTCAATCACGCGAGGACCTGCAAATCCAATCAATGCTTTTGGCTCTGCAATAATAATATCTCCCAACATCGCTAAGCTTGCCGATACTCCACCCATGGTGGGATCCATCAAGATAGAGATAAAGGGTACGCCTGATTCAGATAATTTGGCGAGCGCTGCACTGGTTTTAGCCATTTGCATCAGGGAAATCAAGCCTTCCTGCATACGCGCACCGCCACTGGCGGCAAAACAAATAAAGGGGATTTTTGCCTGTAAGGCAAGCGCGACACCTTGCACAAAACGTTCGCCCACTACCGCACCCATTGATCCACCAATAAAATTAAAATCAAACGCTGCCACGATAACTGGCATCTGCATAAGATTGCCTTTGACGACAACTAATGCATCTTTTTCAGACGTGTGTTTTTGTGCAGCAACTAAACGATCTTTATATTTTTTGGTATCACGGAAACGCAGAATGTCTACCGGTTCTACGCTAGTGGCAATTTCTTCATACTGCCCATCTAAAAAATAACTCAGGCAGTAACGCGCACTAATACGTAAATGGTGATCGCATTTGGGACATACTTCGAGGTTACGCTCAAGCTCCGCGCGGTAAAGTACCGCGTTACACTCTGGGCATTTGCTCCAAACTCCCTCGGGGACACCTCGTTTTAATGTGGTGTCCACCTTGGAAGGAAATATTTTTTTAAACCAGCTCATTGTTATGTATCACTATCTAAAATTGGCACAAACACACAGATTTTAGGCTAGTTTGGTGAGAAACACTTTTTTAAAAAGCGGAACATAGATAACTATTTGAGCATTTTTAAATAAAGGGTTTACCGCCAAAATAGCCAAAATATGCGTGTTTCCATCTAGTGCTGCGGAGTCTACTTAATGCTAATTAAATGAACTTTAAATACCAACGCCTCATTTGGACCAATCATGCCACCTGCTCCTCTTTCACCATATGCTAACTGAGAAGGTACATACAGCATCCAGGTCGCACCTGTTTTCATCAAGGGCAATGCTTCTTGCCAACCAGCTATCACACCTGTTACTGGGAAAGAAGCAGGTTGTCCACGTTTGTAAGAGCTATCAAACACCTGGCCGTTGACGAGTGTGCCTTCATAATCCACCGTCACAACATCACTTTTGGTGGGATGTTTACCGGTACCTTCTTCGAGAATTTTATATTGTAAACCGCTGGGTAGCGTCACAACACCTGGCTGATGTTTGTTGGTTTGCATAAAAGCTGCTCCTGTTTTTTGGTTTTGTTCAGCGGGACTAGCGCTGGTTTGAACGGTGGTAGATGTGGTGGTGGTATTGTCAGCGGCGTGTATTTGCATACAAGTCATGCTGGCGATACCGGCAAAAATTAAACTTGGAATCCTGAAGTGTTTCATAAAAAGATAACCTCCGTGGTTGGGCTGTTGGTTTAGATGTAGGTACATCTAAAGAACGGGAGGGAGTTTATCACAAAATTAGGGGCTGTCGACAATTCGCTAGGCTGAGCCAAAAAATCATGGAAGCCAACGCCAAACGTCAGCCATAGTTCCACGCTGCAGCGTAGTCAAAAAATGAAGCGCTCAAAAATCACTCTATCGCTTCATCTATAGACCAACTACAAGATTCCATTTCAGTTAAAGGATGATTATGTAAATCATCTAGTCGATCGTAAATCACAACTGATTTATCTAAAAAAGCAATACCTACTTTTAAAACTTGATCGATATAAGTGTATTGTTTTAAAAACGCGTCATAAGATTTAATATCAATTTGCGCCAAAGCTTTTTTTGCTAATTCAGTTTGGTCTTCATCTGCTTTGGTGTATTTAAATTCTAAAATAATACCGAGATTTTTAGTGGTATTTTTAGGCACTAACATAATATCCGCTCTGCCTCTGCCTGCTTCAGGATTGGAATAAAAATAATGCGTATCTTTTAAACTGCAGATTAAACCTAGCATAAACGTGTGATAATTTGATTCATTTTTAAAATCGAAAAAACTGGTACACGCCATTAGATAATCGCTCAATCGCTGCGCTAAACCTTGAGCATTTCCTTCAGTCAATGCTTTTAAAAAAGGATGATAATAAGTTTCTTGCAAACATTCTTTTAACCATTCTCTAAAAATACTATCGTAGATTGTTCTGACTTCCTGATTGGGAATTGCGAGCAAGCAGTCATAGTAGATACCACTAGGGGCTTTTTGCATGTACTTTAAATAACCACTGGCCAGCAATAAACTACACAACGCCATATTATTGCTGCTCGATAAATCATCATATCGCACGCGGTCAGTGACAATGACAGGAGAAATCAGCGACATATTTTCTGAGACTAATAATTGTTCAAATTCTTTTTTGACTTCTAGACTGGCGTTTAATAAGGCAGTTTTCAATAACTTGTCACTGGCTGTATTCACCCAATAAGGTCCAATTTCACCTTTATTTGATAAACAGCGGATAATTGAGAAAGGATTATAAAGCACAGTTTCTTCAATTTGATAACCGTTGTACCAGGCTTTTATTGCTGCACTGTTTTTTACCAGCTTTGTTTCTATAAATAACGCATCTACTTCTGCTTCTGTAAATCCAAAAGATGCCTGATATGTTTTGTCTGTTAACAGCGTATATTCTTTTAAATTATTCAAATCAGAAAGTAAATTATTTTTGGAAATATACAATATGCCTGTCATGATACCTTTTTGCAGATAAGTGTTTCCTTTTAAGGCATTCCCTAACAAAGTTTTCATAAAAACAGTCAGGGAATCTAAATAATTGCCATAAGCAAAATTCATCGGCGTGTCATACTCATCAATTAGAATATAAGCATTTTCACCATGATGTTTTTTGAGTAATTTACTCAATACTAAAAGTGAATTTTCAAGTTCTGCTTGGTCTACATTGCCTGTGAGATATTTATCTAATTCGCATTTTTCGTATTTATTTAGTTCGCTAGACTCTGTTAAATAAAAATACTCCAAATATAATGCTTTAATAGTCTCTCGAATTTGAGCGATAGCATTTTCAAAACTATTCCCTTTGACTCCTTTAAATGTGACAAAAATAGCAGGATACTTCCCTTGATGATGGGCAACGAATTCTGGGAACTCTTTTGTAATAAGAAGATTGTCAAACAAACTCTCTGTCTGATGCATATTTACTTCGGGTGATAAAAAATGATGCAACATTGACATGTTGAGGGTTTTTCCCCAACGGCGTGGACGTGTAATCAGAATAATATCTGAATCATTTTCTATGATGTCTTTGACAAACAGGCTTTTATCTACGAACAAACAATTTTCAGCGATTAATTTATGAAAATTATCTATCCCATCAGGAATTCTTTTAGACATGAACGCTCTCCAGGAGTTTCAGATCTCTGCTTTTAGCATATTTTTTGAAGGCGCTGAAGCGATAGATGTATTTCTTGCTTCTAAAAAAATTTCTCATTTACGGTATTGCAGAAAAATTTTACCTATATATATTAAGCCGTCATCCTGTGGACGCTTTATCCGCAGGATCTCAATGACCCTGCACTCTACTAATTAAACACTATGCCCATCACTCACTGGCCACTACAAGAACGCCCCCGCGAACGTTTGTTAAAGCTTGGCGCAACCGCATTATCCAATACCGAATTACTCGCGATATTTTTGCGCGTCGGCATACCAGGAAAAACCGCACTCGATATCGCGCGTGATTTGCTCAACAACTTCGGGGGATTGCGTCCACTGATGGATGCATCTGAAGTAGACATCTGTCAGCATGCAGGTTTAGGCAGTGCAAAATATGCACAGTTACAAGCAGCACTCGAACTGGGTCGACGTTATCTAGATGAGCGTTTACAAAAAGGAGAAGTTTTATCTAATCCCAATCATACGAAACGTTTTTTGATTTCAAAAATGCGTCATCACAAACGGGAAGTATTTGCGTGTTTGTTTTTGGATATCAAAAATCAATTACTGGCATATGAGGAATTATTTTATGGCAGTATTCATGGTGCGAATGTACATCCACGTGAGGTGGTGAAACGTGCACTTCAATTAAATGCTTCTGCAGTTATCGTGGCACACAATCATCCCTCTGGTGCAACAAAACCCAGCGCAGATGATAAATATATTACTGAGCAATTGGTGCTGGCGTTAGCACTGGTAGAAATACGGGTGTTAGATCATATGATCGTAGGAGATGGGGGTGTAGCCTCATTTGCGGAGTTGGGGTTGTTGGAGAAATAGCATAGGCAGACACGGTTTAACGGGCACTCTCTTTAGGCGCCAAGATAAGATAATTAAAGTCATCAGAAGATTGTTTAACTTCTTGATTAAGCAGATCTTTAAAAATCCGAAGCGCTCTTTTATTATCCCCAGCAGGTTCTCTTGGTGGTGTAAGATCACTCACTTTAGACATGACCAGATCAACTTCTGTTAAGTGCATACTTCCTGTTATTGCAAAGAGGGTACTATTTTTATTCATACGCCACTTTTCAACAACACTATTAGATAAATAATGATTTGCTTCTTCTAGCTCAGCAACGCCTCCATCTTCTAGTTTTGACAAACTTTTAATCTTCTGGTCTAGCTTTTTCTTCCAAAGGCTTAACAAATCAGCATCTTTTATATCTAAGCATATCTCTTTTAATGCTTTAATCGATTGCTCACCAGCCCAAGCCAATTTATTTTCGAGTGAACTAAAATTTTCAGAAGTTAAGGCAGGATTTTTTTTCTGAGCTTGCTCAAAAAATTTTTGATGTTGCTTTTTGGCAACTGTTACTCTTTCTTCTAAGATAGCAATTTGCCCAGTGAGCAAATGGAATACTGCATTTTTCTTAGGAACAGAAGAAGTATTTTTGGCTCTAGCTGCAACGTTTTTAGCTTGAAGAAATAATCTGTTTTCAAACTCTACCGACTCTGCAGCATTCATTAAGTATTTTAACGTATTGACTCTAGGCGCGTTCCATCCATAACATTCATCCACATTAAAACCCTTAGCGATAGAATCACAAGGAACTTGATGAGAAGAAGAAAATTTTTCTCCGAAGAGAATGACTTTATGATCTTTGCTTTTTCTGCCATTGGCGCTTTTCTTTGCCAAAGCCTTCATGCAATCATTTTGTATTTTAGGATTATTTACATTGTGATGATGTTCTCCTAAAAAAGCCACTTTGAAATTAGATAAATCTTCTTCTAATTTTCCCCCTTGATCTACTAGTTTAAAATTTTTCTCACACTCTGCAGGTAATTTTACAACTGGTTTATTTTTTTTAATCTTTTTTGCAGAAGGCTGATAAATTTTAGGTTTAGTTTCAACCTTAGATTTTTTATCTTTTTTCGCCACAATCGGTTTGGTACTAGACGGTATTTTATCTTTTATCGTAGGAGATTTTTTTATGAAAGAAGGTTCAGAGGGAGTAGCGTCAGGAGAAGAAGTAACTACAATAGCTTCTGCAGATTGCATCGTTATTTTTTTATCTTTAATCGCTTCTGCTCGTGATTTTTTCCCTTTCGCAGCAGGATAACCTCCTTTTTTCGCAGAAGATTTTGTCGAAATAGTTTCGGTTTCTGCAGGTAATGCATGAAGAGAAATAGTTGGCGTTATCTGAGATGAGATTGACGGATCAGAAAACGCAGAAAATTTTTCAAGGAATCCAGCAGTGCTATTTGGGTAAATCATTTGCCCAGACGTAGAAGGCAAAATATTTTCGTTATGATTATTGGCTCCACTACCCACAGTAGCTCTTGCTCTTACAACACTAGAAGTAGTTATACTTGAAAAAAGTAATGCTGCTGGCGCCACCCATCTCAAATTTTCTACTATGCTTCTATACCAACTGCGGCTTTGTTGTATTTCTCTTTTTGCTTTCATTTTTTTCTCTTTGTCACAATTTTTTCCTTGGTGGGCACACCGGTTAAAAAGCAAATCAGCTTATATTTAAGCCGTTTCTATCGCTTTTTCAGCTTCAGCCATTGCGATTGCTTGTTCCATATCAACAGAAACCAATCGCGACACACCTGGCTCTTGCATGGTGATGCCAATCATCTGCTGCGCCATTTCCATCGTGCTCTTATTGTGACTGATAAACAAAAATTGCACAGTTTCAGACATGGATTTTACTAACTTGCAGAAACGACCTACGTTTGCCTCGTCTAATGGTGCGTCTACTTCGTCCAGCACACAGAAAGGTGCTGGTGTGAGTTGGAACAGCGCAAATACCAGCGCAATTGCGGTGAGTGCTTTTTCTCCACCTGATAACAAATGCAACAACGTATTACGTTTGCCAGGTGGTTGTGCACGTATCACCACACCTGCGCTGAGTACTTCATCCCCTACCCATTCTAATTCTGCATTGCCACCTACAAACATACGGCCAAATAATTCTTTGAAATTGGTATTGGCTTTCTCGAATGTCTCTCGCAGACGTGCGCGTGATTCACGATCGATCTTGGCGATGGATGATTCCAACATTTCCATCGCGTCGCGTAAGTCTTTGTCCTGACTGTCTAGATACGTTTTGCGTTCAGAAATGGTTTGGTATTCTTCAATCGCAGCCAAATTAATCGCACCTAAACGTTGAATACGGTTGTCGATACGCTCTAAATTTTCTTGCCAGGTATTTTCTTCGGCGTCTTGAGGCATTTCTTGCAATAGCGCCGCTAACTCAAACCCTATTTCAAGAATTTGCGCGAGATGATTTTCGTGGTTGGCTGCAGCAGTCGTTTGTTTAATGCGCAGTTGTTCTAATGTATCTCGAATTGTTTGTGTGGTTTTTTCTGTATCGGTACGTTGTTTTTCGAGATGGCGCCAGGCGTCTTCTAAGTGAGAAAGTTTTTGTTTTTCTGCGGTGAGATTTTTTTCTATGGTCACACGCTCGTCTAACAAACGCTGCAACTCAGTTTGTAATTCTTCCAGTGGGGTTTGTGCTTCTGCTTGTCGTGCCAGAATTGCTTCACGTCGTTCTTGCAGTTGCGCCAACTGTTTTTCTGCTCGCTGAATATTTTGTGTGTGTAGCTGCAACTTATTTTGTGTGGTAGATAAATTCAGCTGGCTGGCGTCTGCCGCACGTTTGAGCATATCCGCTTCATGACGCGCTTGTTGAAACGCAGTGTCTAATGCTTGCTTAGTTTCTTTAAGACGCAATTCAGTTTCGGCTAAGGTTTGTTTTTCTGTTTGTGCTTGTTCGTAAGTCGCTTGTGCCGTTTGTAACTCAGCGCTTGTAGCTTCACGTTGTTGTGTGAGCTGCTGTAATTCTTCATTGATTCTGTGTTGCTGTTTCTGATGCTGTTCTAATTGCGCCGTTTGTGCGCTGAGTTGTGATTGCGCATCACTGTGTTGCAGGGCGATTTCTCTAAAAGTTTGTTGTTGCGCATCACGCTGCTGTTCAAGTTGTGTGAGTGTGCTCTGCCCTGTTTGACAAGCAGCGTCCGTTTGCTCAAGTTGCGTTTGTTGCCTAGTGATTAACGCTTCTAATTCTTCCAATGCCTGCTTACGTTGCAATACACCGGAAGTGTGATCTTGCGTTTTAGTCACACGTACCCACGATGGACCAAACCAGATGCCTTCAGGTGTGATAATCGATTCATGCGCAGCCAAAGAAGGTAAAAGCTGTATCGCTGTGATGGTATTCGGTGCGATATAAATATGATCGAGCAATCCCGATAAAGGTGTACGAGATTGAATTTTTGAGGTAATGCAAGGCAAACTATTTATTTTTGCGACAGCAATGGTAGAAGCTGGCCAAATCAATACAGGTAAATCTGTGTCAGCTGGCGCACCTGAGTCTGATAATGTGTGTTTGAACGTATCCAGGTGATCTAAACAAACCGCTTCCAGGTACGGCGCCAACACTGTTTCTACTGCTGTTTCCCAGCCTTTTTCTACGGTTAAACCTTCGAGCAAACGTGGCTTGTCAGACCAACCTTGCGCATCTAACCATGCTTTGGATTTTTCATTGTGTTGACCCAGCGCTGCTTGTTGTAATGCATCGAGTGAGGCTTTTTGATTTTGTAATTGATGCAATGCCTGACGTTGTTGTTCGCGGTGTGTTTGTAGCTCTCGATTTTGTTGTTGCTGTGCCTGAATCTGCTGATTGAGTTCAGCGAGTGTTTGCTGGGTATTGTCCAACTGGATTTTCAATGCTTGTGCTTTTTCAGTCAGCTCACTCATTTGTGCAGGTAATGTGGTGTCAGTCAGTTGCGTATGCTGCTGTTCCAATTGAGCTACACGTTCAACAAAGCTCTGAATTTTTTGCGAGAGATGATGGACGCGTGTTTGCTCTACTTCTGCTTTGCGTTGTACCTGGTTAGCCTGTGTGGTGAATTGCTCCCATTCTGTTTGCGATGTGGTGCGTTGTTGTTCTGCTGTCTGTAATGTTGAGATGCCAGTTTGCACGAGTTGCGCCGCCGCTTGTGCTTCTGATGCTAGAGATTCTAACGAAGCAGATAATTGCGTGACTTGGGCACGATCATCCAACAAATGTTGTTCTGCTTCTTGCCACGCAGTTTGCATTTGTTGCAGGTCTTCGGTTAACTGACGCGTCTGTGTTTGAATGTGCTGAATTTGTTGTTCTTGTCGTGCGACTTCGCTACCGGCTTGATAATACTGCGCTTGCACCGCATTAAAATCTTCATTGGTTTGCGTTTGCAAAATACGGTGTTGCTCCATCTCAGATTCAACATGACGATGGGTGGCCATGTTCGCTTCGAGTTGATTGGTGTGTTCATCAAGTGCTTGTTGGTACTCGGCTAATTGTGTGTCTTGTAGACGACAATGTAATGCGTGCAATTGCGCTTTTGTTAAACGCTGTTCTTCTTTGAGGACTTTGTAACGTTCTGCGGCATTGGCCTGGCGTTGCAAATGCGCTAGCTGTTTTTCCATTTCCAGGCGTAAATCAGTTAAACGATCTAAATTTTCTCTGGTGTGTTTGAGGCGATTTTCTGTTTCACGTCTGCGTTCGCGATATTTGGAGGTGCCTGCGGCTTCTTCTAAATAGGTGCGAATGTCTTCAGGCTTACCTTCGACCAATTTAGAAATGATGCCTTGCTCAATGATGGCGTAACTGTGTGGACCTAACCCTGTGCCTAAAAACAAATCAGTGATATCACGACGTCTGCATCGTGCGCCGTTGAGGTAAAAATTAGATTGCGAATCACGAGTGATTTCGCGACGAATGGAAATTTCACTGTATTGCGCGTATTCGCCACCGAATTTTCCGCTAGTGTTATCAAAGTTTAATTCTACTGATGCCTGGCCGACCGGTTTACGACCTGATGCGCCGTTGAAAATCACGTCGGTGAGTTGTCCACCACGCAGTTGTTTGGCGGAGCTTTCACCAATCACCCAACGCAATGCGTCGACGATGTTAGATTTACCGCAGCCATTGGGGCCGACGATAGCAATTAACGCACCGGGCAGCAGAATGGTGGTAGGGTCAGCGAAGGATTTAAATCCTGAGAGTTTGATGCTTTTGAGGTTCATAAAATATGTCTCTGTTATCCACCCGCCTCAACCAAATGCGATCCGCGCCTCAAGATTTTATATTGTCGCTCGGAGATAATTCCTTCTTTAAATTTCTGTTCTGCCTCTATCAACATCGATTGGCCTTTTTCTTTCACCAAACGCCTTACGGTGCTCGTGATATTGTCTAAATTGGTGGATAACAATTCATCTCGCACTTCTTCATTGAACACTAAATATTCGCGTAATGCGACTCGCTTGCCATCTAACGTAGGCACAAGTTTTTGCCAGATAATTAATCGGATCGTTTCTAAAATATCAATCACGCGTCCTTCACGTTCTTCACTGGGAAAAGTACCGACCAGACGTCGCACCACTTCTGCAACCCCGTTACTGTGCAAAGTGGTATACACGGGATGCCCCGTCATCGCAGCTTCTAACACCGCGGCCATGGTTTCCATATCACGCGCTTCACCAACCAGAATCAAGCGCGGTTTACGTCGTAATGCGTTACGCACACCTGCCGCAAACGAAGGCAAATGACGCGGGATTTCAGATTGACTGATGATCGCGGTTGGCGTCTGAATCATGTCGTACACAAATTCAATCGGCGCTTCATACGTTAAAATTTTGCGATTACAGTTGGGGTCTTCAGCAATTTCTTTGATGATCGCCGCCAATAAAGTACTTTTACCGGAACCGGTCGCACCTGTGATGTATACCACGCCATCTTCAGGGGCTATCGCATCAAGAATGGGTTGTGGTAAATGCATGCCGCTTAACGCAGGGGGATACGTGGGAATTGTACGCAACGTCAGCTGCAAACCCGAATGACCTTCTACCTGGCAGCCTGTACCGTTGACACGAAAACGAAAACGCGTGCTGCGGTTGGGTCGAAATTCGTAGTGTGTGTCTACGTCAAATCCGCTGAGAATTTGTGTGGTACCGTTAGGTCCGTAGATGGAATTAAGTAATTCACTGACTTCTGCGTTAGAAAGTCTACGTTTAGTCAGTGCATACAAGCGCCCATAAATTTCAGCAAAAATGGGCTCGTTGGTTTGGAAGGTAATATCTGATGCGCCAAGCTCTGTACAAAATGCGAGCAGTTCGTCAATATGGTGAGGCGAAAAGCGTAAGGGCTCGTTGGGATAGCTGTATTCAGTACTCATAATTTATTCTAATGTTTTCGTGCCAGCATTTCCCTGTTTCTTAATCGCACCTTCAGTACCTGGCACCACCACACTCTTCCACTTATTGCTGTCAGTAATTAACTCAGATGTTGCCGTAATACGTAACACCTGATCGTTGATGCGTAATTGATTCACATCGCCCGTGACACCTAAATCACTTTTTGCAACAAACGGTGCCGTCACGATATTTTGTGCTAATAATTTACGATACAAAATCATGCCGCTGTAATCACGTTTCATGCGACCCATATTTTCAGAAAAAATTTGGTCTGCTTGTGCAGCACCGTCTTTCCAGCCTTCATCGTAGTATTGATTCCAGAGCTTTACTTCTTCACTGTTACGCGGTAACAAAGTGACATTCGGTCTTTCTGGTTCTTCGTAATTCATTGACAAATATTCACGCCAGCTTGGCGCTGTGGTCACAAAACGGGCAGGGCTTTCAATTTTGTATACTTTATCTGCCAGGCGTAATGTGATGGGGCTATCTTGTGCCAACGCATCATCTCCTTCAGATAACACGGGTGGTAGTACATTTTTATCCAATAATAAAGCACCAAAATTAAACACTTGATTTAAATTTAGATCATCTTTTTCTAAAGAAGCATTGATGCCTTTAGCAGTCCATGCTAATGCGCTTTGCGCCCCTAAACCCGTTGCTGCCTGCTGTATAGCATACAGACGAATTTTAGGAATATTGATCGCATCATTTGGTGCTTGTGCGGGTAGATTTTTGACTGAATCCTGACTGCTTGCGCAGGCTGTGAACAAAAGCGGCACAGCAAGAAAAAATATCCATTTTTTAAGCGTGTTTAGCATTAAAGCCTCTTTGAGGTAACAATTTTCGGCATTATAAGGGATTCTAGTGATACTTCAACTCAATCAATCGCCTAGCAGGATAAACAATCACATCCGCCTTATGCCCTGCTTGTACATTGGCATCTCGCAAGATATCCGCTATTGGCATATTGACCGCATGTATCGTGATAATCACAGGTGTGGGCGGATGCTGACCCACAGCACGGAACTGATAATGGCCTTCTCGTGCCAGACGGTTGACTAAGGGCCCGATGGGTCCCGTCCAATCTACGGAGGCTAAACCACCCAGACCCACCGCATTGCCATTGAGTGGTTGGCCCATTTTACTTTTCGGTGCGCTGGCCTTTTCTAATGCCGATAACTGATTGAGAGAACCAGCAGTAGAGACAGCTGCCTCTGATAATTTAGCGCGTGTTTCCTGCACATCACCTCCAACATAATCCACCGCATTTTTCTGTGATGATTGATTAGCGCAAGCAGATAAAAATAAAACGACAGTGATGCTGAGAATACGAAGGTTGATGTCCATATTGAGAACCTCTGTTGAAGTTTAAGGTGGCAGACTATAACACGACTAAATTACTTTGCACGAGCAACCAATTTGTTCTGTCCATCTGCTGCTACAGATCGTATGCTTCCATTTTTCCCAAACGCACCACAAACAGTGAGGGTGCTCACGATGCTTGTCCCAGCGGGTGTTTTTTTCGGCGCACGCTTTTCATCCTCACAGACAAACATTAAACATTCATTATTGAGATTTGCCCTACTCTCCACGCTCAAAAAGGTGAATGCATTGATTGTGGAGCATACATCAAATATTGGCGCCTGTTTGGCTCTTAATATCTCAATCATAGCGCAACGCGTATACGCAATAATGCTTTTTTTATACACTCGCTTCTTCTGCTTGATGTCAGCTTCATATACCGGATATTCTTTTTGAAGATATTTCATCTGTAAAAATAATGCGGAAATTTCATTTTTTATCTGGTCTAATTCTTTTAAAGGGCTCGCAGCAGATAATTTAGTGAATTTCTCTAACACACGCGCCATAAAAGTCTCGGTATCGATAGACAATAGAGAATAATACATATAAGAAAATACGTTTTTTTTATGCGCTCGTCTTGCCAGCCGAATATCAGCTGCAAATGCCGGATATTCTTTTTGAAGATATTTCATCTGTGAAAATAACACAGAAATCTCACTTTTTATTATCTGGTCTAATTCTCTTAAAGAACTCGCAACAGGTAATTTGGTGAATTTCTCTAATACACACGCCATAACAATAGGGATATGTATAGACAATAATGCTGTTTTCCTTGCGCTACTAATGTAGAGATCCTGATCTATTTCTTCCAGCACCACCATATATCCTTCAATAGTAGGCACACTTTCAAGCAATTCTTGTAGTCTTTCATGCAATAACTTTGCACCAATATATTCCATATCAATGGCATATTTCACCCATTGCTGCTCGAAAAGTGCTTTTTTAAATTCTGCGGCAGGTAATGCAATAATTTGTTTGTTAGTTTTTTCCAACAATGCAGCTAAACCAGCATCAAATGTATAGGTAGCCTTTTGGGACAATTCAGGCAATTCATCCGTATAAAAAGGTGTATTTCTAAAACAGGCTAAAACAGCCTGAACCTCAACATCTTTAAGCTCTCTTTTAGCGCGATTAAGATTTTCTCTGATTTGACGAAAACTCTCTTCGATTTCTTCAAGAATACCTGCGTGACTTTTTTGTTGCGGAGGATTTATGTCTATGTTTCTTTTTTTCCATATTCCCGTCATTTTATCTGAAACGTACCTTGGTTCTCGTATTTTTTCTTTTGTTTTATTTTTTCCATCTGCAGCTTTTTTCTTTTCTGCTTCATTATGTTGTACTTTTTTAACCCATAATTTATATTGTTTTGTGTCTTTTTTTTCTGCTTTTTTTATCCTTTCATATCTGAGCATTTTACCAATAATAGTTTCAATATGATCTCCTTCTTCGAATCCGCACTCTTTATCTATCAATGCTTGTCGCTCAATTAATGCTTTTCGCTCAATATCATTCTTTTTTTTCATTTCTTTATATTTTGTTCTTTTTATTTCTTGTTCTTCTGCTGTCATTACAGAAATGCCATACTCCTGAAGTGTACCAGTGCCTTCTGCCACTCCTGTACCTACCGTCTCCTCCTCAACCGTTTTAGGCAAATTGGGCTCAACATATAAAAATTCTCCTTCCTTTAGAATCTTTGCCATTTTTTTCTCCCTTTTATACTTATTCCATTTGAAGCAGTATACTTTTGTGAAAACCCCCCGTTATAATGCCGATATACCAAATTTTATTATTTCTACGAGATATCACCATGCGTAAATCAGATTTAATCCATAAAATCGCCACTCTGCAAGAAAGCCTTTCTGCTTCTGATATCACACTCAGCGTCCAAAACATACTGCTGTATTTGACTGAAGCATTAGGCAAAAAAGGCCGTATTGAAATTCGTGGTTTTGGCAATCTGACCTTGTTATACCAAAAATCTAGAGATGCGCGTAATCCTAAAACCGGCGAAAAACTCAAAACGCCCGGTAAATACAAAGTGCGATTTAAAATGGGTAAGGAGCTTAAAGAGCTGCTGAACCCTATTTAAAAGATAAAAAATTTAACGCAAAGACGCAAGGACGCAAAGACGCAAAAAAGATGAAAAGATTTAAAAATGTTTTGATTTTGCCTTTTTGCGATCTTTGCCTTTATAGCGCCTTTGCGCCTTTGCGTTAAAGCTTTTAATTTTGTGCGTTTTTGTGTTAAAGCTTTTCTCCCAACTTTGCTAACACTTTCGCGATTTCCGTTTGCACCTTCTCCAAATCCTGACTCGCATCAATCACACAATAGCGCGCTGGATCTTTTTTTGCTCTATCCAAATATATCTGCCGGACTCGTTCAAAAAATGCTATTTTTTCCTGCTCAATACGATCACTATTTCCGCCACGTGTACGAATGCGTTGCATACCCAATTCAGCGGGTAAATCCAACACAATCACCCGATCTGGTCTCAGTTCTCCCTGTACCCATTGCTCAATATCTGCAATGCGTTGCAGATTAATGCCGCGACCACCACCTTGATACGCAAATGTTGCATCTGTAAACCGATCACAAACCACCCACTCTCCTCGTTGCAAGGCAGGCAGAATAAAGTTTGCCAGATGTTGCGCACGTCCTGCAAACATCAACAAGATTTCAGTATCTGCGCACATAGTTTCCTGGTGATGTGCGAGAAACAAACCCCGAATCGCTTCAGCAATTTCTGTGCCCCCAGGTTCGCGTGTGAGTACATGGGGAATATTTTTTTTTGTTAACCAATCGGCGATGAATTTTATCGCTGTGCTTTTACCGGCGCCCTCGATGCCTTCGATTGTGATGAAAGTGCCTTTTCCAGAAATCTGCATAATCAAATCTTATTAAAAACTTTAACGCAAAGGCGCAAAGACGCTATAAAGGCAAAGATCGCAATAAAGGCAAAATCAAAACGTTTTTAAATCTTTTAATCTTTTTTGCGCCTTTGCATCCTTGCGCCTTTGCGTTAAAGCTTTTAAGCTTCAATATTTTTCTCTCTCGCATAATGTACTGGCCCACCCCTAAACGGCGCAAAGCCTGTCCCAAAAATCATCCCTGCATCTGCTAAATCTCCATCTGCAACTATTTTTTCACGCACGCAGGCCAATGCTTCATTCACCATGGGCAGAATCAATTTATCTGTTAACGCTTCATAACCTGCTTTTGGCGCTGACTTGACTGGTTTGCCTTTGCGATAGACATAAAACCCTTTGCCTGTTTTTCGTCCCAGGTCTTTTGTTGTGATTTTTTGTTGTAAGGTGTTAGAAATTTTAATGTTAGTGTGCGGTGCCAGATTTTCAGCAACAGCTAAACACACATCCAACCCAACCGTATCAGCTAATTCAATTGGCCCCATTGGCATACCAAAATCAAGCGCCGCCTGATCAATCGTTTCTGGCGAGTAACCTTCATCCAGCAATACCATTGCTTCCATCAAATAAGGCATCAACACACGGTTGACTAAAAATCCTGGGCAGCTTTGTACGGGTAAGGGTAATCGATCAATGCGACGCACAAAAGCAATCGCTTTTTGTACGGCATCAGGGTCAGTATTGTTTGCTTGCACCACTTCTACCAATTGCATCATCGCGACCGGATTAAAAAAATGAATGCCGACTAAACGTGCGGGATTTTTCAAAATTTTACTTAATTCTTCTAAAGCTAAACTAGAGGTATTCGTAGCTAAAATCGCATCAGGTTTTAAATGTGCTTCCAGTGATTGATAAATGCTTTGTTTGAGCGTTAAGTTTTCGGAAACTGCTTCGATCACAACATCTGCCTTGCTAACACCAACGCCTGCCACATCAGGGATTAATCGATCTAAAGCAGCCTGTACTAAACGCGGTGTTTTTAATTTCTTCTGAAACAATTCTGCTGCACGTTTGATGGCGGGAGAAATTAAATCCGGCAAGCGATCTTGCAATGTGACCGTTAAGCCTTTGAGTGCACACCAAGCAGCAATGTCACCTCCCATAACCCCAGCACCGATAACGTGCACATGTTTAAAACTAGCTTTTGTGTTCTTAGCTAAACCTTTTAATCTTGTTTGCAGGAAAAAATCACGCACTAAATTTCGACTCGTATCACCCATCATTAAATGCGCAATAGATTTTGCTTCCAACACCATCGCAGCTTCAGTATAAATATTTTCTTTGACCCAGTTTTCTACAATCGCATAGGGTGCCGGATAATGCGCTTTATTTACTTTTTTCTGTAATTGTTTATAGAGGATTTTTGCTACCCAAGGACGCAGGAATTTTTCGTTCAACCATTTTTGATAAAACACAGGTTGATGTGCGAGAGGTTTTTGTAATAGGCAATAACGTGCAGCTTGTACCAAGTGTCGTTCGGGCACTGCAATGTCTATGAGCCCTAGTTTTGCTGCGGTTTTTGCATTCACAGGCTTGCCGGTGAGATTCATCTGCATCGCAGGCAATACACCAATTAATCTTGGCAAACGCACTGTACCGCCCCATCCCGGATGCAATCCCAAATTGACTTCAGGTGCACCCAATATTGTTTTGGCGTCTTCATCTGCGACACGATATCGACAGGCTAACGCCAATTCCAGTCCACCACCCAAACAAAAACCTTTGATCATCGCGACGGTAGGAATACCAAGGGCTGCTAATTTATCCAAAACAAGCTGCGCTTTACGGATCAACTCAAACGCATCTGTTTGTTCTCCAGCAGTTCCCGCTGAAAATCGCGGGAGACTGCTTCCTTGTTTTGGCGCTGCAGTCGAACCAAGTTCTCCTGCGCGGTCAGGAGGAAGAATTGCATATCCCCCCCCCGACACCCCCTCATCGCTGTTGTCAGCGGGAATAGCTGTTTGTTCTTTTGATGCGACTGCAACGAACTGTTGGATATCTGCACCAGCGATAAAGCCTGAGGATTTGGCGGATTGGATCACAACACCGGATAATTCAGGTTGCTGTAAGATGTAATCTAGCAGTTGATCTAGCTCCAGCAATATTTCTGCATTGATGGAATTGACGGGGGAATTCTGGCGATCGAGGGAGAGCCAGAGGATGTGATCTGCATCTGTGGTGAAGTGCCAGTTTTGATATGGCAATGTTTGAGCAGTGGGGGTAACTGGGGTTGACATAGGCCTGTCCTTGGAATGATAATTTGGGATTATTTCATACAACCCTGGAATTTCGCTAACATTTTCGTATCATCACCTACCCCACAGAAAAAATGAAACTCTCAACTGGTTGGAATGCCTCTCTCTACAACACCAAACATAATTTTGTATCGGATTACGGCGCTGATTTATTACTGCTACTCAAACCACAACCAGGCGAACACATTTTAGATTTAGGATGTGGCACAGGTACCTTGGCAAATGAAATCGCAAAAGCAGGTGCAACGGTGGTAGGGATTGATAGCTCACCTGAAATGATCGATAAAGCAAAAACTGATTATCCTGATATTGCCTTTAAAGTTGAAGACGGACAAAATTTTCATTTTGAATCTCAATTTGATGCCGTGTTTTCAAATGCAGCACTGCACTGGATGATGGAACCCAAAAAAGTCATGGACTGTGTGTTGCAGTGCTTAAAACCTGCCGGGCGCTTTGTGTTTGAAATGGGTGGAAAAAATAACGTGCGCGGTGTGTTGCATGCTATCAAACAAACCAGCGAAACATTTCATATCACACATACGCGTCTGAAAAATTATTATCCAAGTTTGGGTGAATATATGGGCTCTTTAGAAGAACAAGGATTCCAAGCTGTTTATGCACATTTGTTTAAACGCCCTACAAAATTAGAAGGCGCTGATGGTTTGAGAAACTGGGTACGGATGTTTCGTGGAGATCTATTGCAGCAAATACCCGAAGCACAACACGAACAATTTTTTGAAAAACTCGAAGAGATAGCGCGACCACAGTTGTATCATGAAGAAAGCTGGTGGGCGGATTATGTTAGGTTGCGGGGTATAGCTGTGAAACCCTAGCTATTACTACCATCTGCATAACATTTACCATATCGCGTTACAGAGGCTGCAATCCTTTAAGAGAAGACGCAGAAATCATGCATTTTCCATCACAAGCCCTTTGTTACGATGAAAATCAAACTAATCTACGATCTCATTGTAGGCTTCGTAAACTTTTTCTTTATTGGCTTTTTTCATTGTTCTCATCACTGTAGGTCATAACGGCTAACCTGTTGAGTATATGCCATTTCAGACAACGGACGATTTTCTAAATCATCCAATCGATAATACGTGATGACTGTTTTATCTAAAAACGCCGCACCAACTTTCAATATCTCTGTGATATATGAGTATTGACCAATAAAACCAGCATATTTTTTAGCATCAATTTGATCTAGCGCTTTTTGCGCCAATTGTTCTTGATCTTTGATATCTTCTGCGCGTTTAAATTCTAAAATCAACCCGAGTTTTTTGTTTTTATCTTTTGGGATGAGAATAATATCTGGACGTCCATCGCCAGATTCCAAATTAGAATACAGATAATAAAAATCGGTGATTGAACACATCAAACCCAATACAAATGTTTGATAATTGGATTCATACTTGAAATCAAAAAAACTGGTATGGCGCACAAGATAGTTATTTAAATGTTTGGCGAATTCTTCTATATGGCCTGTCACTAAATGATGCACAAAAGATCGGTAGTCATCAGCACCTAAACGTTCTTCCAGCCATTTTGAAAAGATATCGGTATACGTCCAACGCACTTCTTGATTAGGGATCGCTAACTTGCATTTATAGCCAGTTGGCACCCTTTCTTTTTCAAGATATTTCACATAACCGCTGGCAAGCAATAAACTCCATAACGCTGTATCATCTTTATCTAATGCATCAAAACGTACGCACTCATCAATAATCACAGGAGGAACTGGCGCAATAGATTCAGTAGAAATTAAAGATTGAAATTGTTCTTTGGCGCCGCGGCTGGAATTTAAAAATGCAGTTTTCAGCAAATGATCTTTGCCAGTTTCAATCCAGTAAGGACCAATCTCTCCCTTATTTTTGAGGCATTGAATAATGGAGTAGGGATTGTATAGCGTCACATCTTCTATGTTGTATCCGTTGTACCAGTTTTTAATTTGATTTTTATCCAACGTAAAATCTACTTCAGCAAATAACGTATTTAATTCTGTATCTGTAAATCCAAAACATTGCTTATAAATTCTATCTGTCAGTGTGGTATAAATTTCCAGATTATTTAAATCAGAGAGCATGCTACTGCGTGAAAGACGCATAATGCCTGTCATGATGCCTTTTTCCAAATAATTATTATCTTTCAACACGCTACCTAAAAGACCTTTTATCAAATAAGTCATTTCATCCAAATAGTGACTATAAGCTGCGTTAAGCGGTGTATCGTACTCATCAATGAGTACATACACTTTTTTGCCAAAATGTTTGTGTAAAACTTGAGTTAAATTTTGTAGCGAAATGGTTAATTCAGCTTGATTAGCAGAAGTTGTTAAATATTTATTGATGAATTGTTTGTCGTAATCATTGAGCTTATCTGAATGTATTAAATATTCATGCTCTTGATAAAGTTTTCGTATGATTTGTCGTATCAAACTCAATGCTTCTTCAAAATTTTCAGCCTTAACTTCTTTGAATGTCACAAAAATAACAGGATATTGTGCTTGATGTTCCTTCACGAAATCAGGAAACTGCTGTGTGATTTGACACTGATCAAATAAACCTTGGGTGTTTTCACCTGATACGATGGGTGACAAAAAATGATGCAGCATAGACATGTTAAGTGTCTTACCCCAACGCCGCGGTCGAGCAATTAAAATAGATTCCGAAGCATCCTCAAAAATGGTTTTGATAAATAAACTTTTGTCTACAAACAGATAATTTTTTCGAATCAGTTTGGCAAAATTACTTAAGCCTGTAGGAATTTGTTTTTGCATAGAAAAAAATCTCGTTTTTAACTTTCTGTGAAGTATAGCTTTAAAAAGATCGGCGGTTCCATGCTTTCGTAAAAAATAAGGGGTTAGGTTTCTACGTATACTCCACTTTTGCATCCACCAACTCCCCCAAGGCGATGAGCAAATCTTCACTGGGATTCAATCGCCATTCATCACCTAATTGCAAATGCGCGGTGGCGGTTTGGTGCACGTAATCGATAATCACAGGACATTTTCCACCACTGAAGGGTTGGATAATTTTTTTGAGTTGTGCTAAAAATTCTGCGTTAAGTTGTTGTTGATGCAGTGACAACCGCACGTGCCGAGCATATTTTTCACGCGCTTGATTGAGGTCGTATATTTTTTTCGCGACTAATTTATTTTGTTCAGTGAAATCGTCCACACCCACTTCTGCTTCTACAATGAGTAATTTATCTTTGACCAGATATTGTCGTACGTTTTCGTAAATGTCGGTAAATACGCCTAAATCAATGTGTGCGCTGCGATCATCCAGTGTAAGAAAAGCAATGCGTCCACCGGATTTGGTTTGCACCACGCGCATGGCAGTGACATAACCTGCGACAGTCACAATTTTATCGCGTGCAGGTCTTAAGTTGCTAATGGGTGTAGTGAAATGGGCTAATTCTTCTGCAAAACGTGCAATGGGGTGTCCTGAGACATACCAACCCAACATTGCTTTTTCTCCTGACAATCGCTCCTCTTCGCTCAAGGGTTCTGCCTGTACATAGGGAATGTCTGTAGTTGCTTCTGGCAATAATTCAGTGCCAAATAAATCCATTTGTCCTGCTGTTTTGGCACGCGTATTTTGTTCTGCCGCTTTGAGTGCTGCGTCGATAGAAGCCATGAGCACTGACCTCTCCACACCAAAACAATCCATCGCGCCACTACGAATAAGTGCTTCTAATGTTTTGCGATTTTGTTTTCCCGCACGTTGACAGAAACTAAATAAATTTTTGAAAATGCCTTCTTTTCCGCGATTTTTGACGATATTTTCAATGACGGCTTCGCCTGCTCCTTTAATCGCGCCTAATCCATACAGAATTGTGTTTTCTTTCAACACAGTAAACTGATAATAACTGGAATTAATATCAGGCGGTAAAATATTCAAGCCCATTTTTTTTGCGTCTTCTAAAAAACGCACAACTTTATCGGTGTGATCCATATCCGATGACAACACCGCTGCCATAAATTCTGCCGGATAATGCGCTTTTAGCCATGCTGTTTGATATGACAATAATGCGTAAGCGGCTGAGTGTGATTTGTTAAATCCGTAGTCAGCAAACATTTCCATCAAACTAAAAATCTGATTGGCAAGTTTTTCTGCAATGTTGTTTTTCGCACTGCCTGCTACGAATATTTCACGCTGCTTGGCCATTTCTTCTGGTTTTTTCTTGCCCATCGCACGTCGTAAAATATCTGCACCTCCTAATGTATAGCCTGCCAATACCTGTGCAATTTGCATGACTTGTTCTTGATACACGATCACGCCATACGTTGTGCGCAAAATAGGTTCGAGCAAGGGGTGTAAATATTCAACTGGCGCGCGTCCATGCTTGCGATCGATAAAGTCATCCACCATGCCAGATTGCAGCGGACCAGGTCGATACAATGCGACAAGCGCGACGATTTCATCAAAATGTCCCGGCTGCAAACGATGAATTAAATCTTTAAGCCCACGTGATTCTAATTGGAATACTGCTGTGGTATCACATGCTTTGAGCAAATCAAACACTGCTTTGTCGTCAAGTGGTAATTTATTTAATTCGATGGGAGGTTCGTTTTTTTCTTTTCTGTTTGCATTAATCGTCTTCAACGCCCAATCCATAATCGTTAAGGTGCGCAATCCCAAAAAGTCGAATTTTACTAACCCTGCATCTTCTACGTCGTTTTTATCGAATTGCGTGACGCGGTTTTCTCCACCTGGTTCGCAATACAACGGTGTAAAATCAGTGAGCACAGAAGGCGCAATCACCACACCGCCTGCATGTTTTCCTGCATTACGTGGCACGCCTTCTAACTTCATCGCTAAATCAATCAGCGTTTTCATTTCTTCTTCTTTTTGATAGCGCTCTGCTAATTGTAATTCCACTTCTAATGCTTTTTTGAGCGTCATCCCCAATTCAAATGGAATAAGTTTGGCGACTTTGTCTACGAATCCGTAGGGGAATCCCAATACGCGCCCCACATCGCGAATCACTGCACGTGCTGCCATTGTGCCAAATGTGATAATCTGCGCAACACTGTCTCTGCCGTATTTTTGTGCCACGTAATCGATGACGCGATCGCGGCCATTCACACAAAAATCGATATCAAAATCTGCCATTGACACACGTTCAGGATTTAAAAAACGCTCGAACAGCAAATCATGTTGGATAGGATCTAAATCTGTGATTTCCAGTGCGTATGCAACCAGCGAGCCTGCACCTGAACCTCGACCTGGCCCTACTGGAATATCATGTGTTTTCGCCCAACGGATAAAATCTGCGACGATTAAAAAATAACCTGGGAAACCCATGCCTAAAATAGTTTTTATTTCTATTTCGAGGCGTTCTTGATAATTTGTTGGTGGGCACGCATCAAACGCTTTGCCCACCCTACTTCGTTTTTCTAACCCTTGCTCACATTCTGCACGAAAAAATTCCTCCATCGTCATGCCGTCAGGCACAGGGAAATTCGGCAGAGAACTTTTTCCCAGCGCGAGTGTGACATTGCAACGTTTAGCAATTTCTACTGTATTTTCAAGCGCTAGAGGAATATCCGAAAATAACTGGCACATTTCTTCTTCACTGCGTAAATATTGTTGTTCGGTATAAATATGGGGACGTCGATGATCGTCAAGCACAAAACCATCGTGGATACACACACGTGCTTCATGCGCTTCAAAATCTTCAGCGGATAAAAATCGTACATCGTTAGTTGCTACCACAGGAATATTTTTTTGACTGGCAATCGCTAGCGCTTGTTGAATATAAAATTCTTCATGTTCGCGCCCCGTGCGTTGTAGCTCTATGTAAAAACGATTAGGGAATAACACTGCCCATTCATCCGCAAGAGATGCAGCCAATGCAGGTTGATTCGCCAAAATTGCTTGGCCAATATCGCCTAAACGTCCGCCAGACAGTGCAATTAATCCCTCGCACATATCTGCTAGCCAGAGTTTCTGAATGAGCGGTTGATCGGTATGCTGGCCTTCCAGATAGGCACGAGAAATTAAACGCGTAAGATTTTTGTAGCCGGTTTCATTTTGGCAGAGCAGCACAAGCTTTGAAGGTTTTTGATCGTTCGGCATGTTGGCAATACTGACTTCTGCACCAATGATCGGTTTGATCCCTGCTGATTGCGCCGCGCGATAGAATTTTACAAGTGCAAATAAATTACAGTGATCGGTGATGGCAACTGCGGGCATATGCATGGCTGTGAGCGCACGCATCAATGGCTTGACGCCAATTAATCCATCAATGAGGGAATATTCTGTGTGTAGATGTAGATGTATAAAGCGCGGCGTGGTCATGAGGGATGTTTTGATAAACGTCAGTTAGAAATCTGATTTACAAAATCATCAATCTCTTTGACTGTGTTTCCATATACGTGTCGAGCTATACCCGCATAACTCATAATATCGTCTTGCTTAGATGAATGAGACTTGGGAATAAGCATAATCACACCATCTTTGTAATTAGCTTCTAACACATCATTTTCATGAAGACCTGCACTATTGATGATCGCAGCAGGCAATGTAATTTGATGATGAGAAAGAATACGCACGGTTGACATAAAAGCACCTCAAAAAGTATGAAATAAGTCAAGAGTATATAACGTACCGAGACGAATTCAATAAAAAACAGAAAATTGACGAAATCTCAATAAATAGCGTATTCTGCAACTCATCATAAACCAACTCAATGAGGATTTCACTATGCCTACCCTAGTCTGTCAAACTGCACCAAACTTTACCGCTAGCGCCGTCCTGGCAAATGGCACTATTGATAACAATTATCAGCTGGCTGATGCGATCAAAGGCAAGTATGGCCTGGTGTTTTTCTATCCCTTGGATTTTACTTTTGTCTGCCCTACTGAGTTAGTTGCATTAAACAATCGTATGGAAGAATTCAAAAAACGTAATGTAGAAGTGATTGCGGTATCTATCGATTCTGCGTTTACACATGCTGCCTGGCGCAATACACCTGTAGACAAAGGTGGCATTGGTCCAGTGAACTTTACCATGGTAGCTGATATCAAACATGAAATTGCACGTGCGTATGATGTAGAAAATGAAGGCGGCGTTGCTTTACGCGGAGCTTTCTTGATTGATAAAACAGGCGTTGTGCGTAGCGCTATCATCAATGATTTACCGATTGGTCGTAATATTGATGAGATGTTGCGATTATTTGATGCGATCCAACATCACGAACAGCATGGCGAAGTATGTCCTGCGAATTGGAAGAAAGGTAATAAGGGATTTAATGCAACCCCGCAGGAAATTGCGAGTTATTTGAAAGAGCATGAAGAGTTGTTGTAAAAACGTGTGGTTGGTGGGCACGCAAAAAATGCTTTGCCCACCCTACGCCCTATTCTCTTTATATCCAATACGCTGTCTGCGTCATCACTTTAGAAAATCCCCGCATCATCTTTTTAATCACAACAGGTAATTCTGCAGCGCCTGCTGTACATGCAGTAGTAGCGTGATGCGCTTCGTCTTCTCGCATCTGTTCTAAAATTAATCGGCTTTTTTGATCATCTAAAGGTAATTCTGCTAAATGCTTATCCAAATGATTCACGACCTGTCGTTCTGTTTCTGCCAAAAATCCTAAATTCCATTTGTCTCCTGCTAATCCTGCACATATACCCATCATAAAAGATCCCATGTACCAAAGGGGATTTAAATAACTGGTGTGCTCGTCCAATTCTTTTAAACGCTGTTCACACCAGGCCAGATGATCGTTTTCTTCCGCAGCGGCTTGTTGCATAGCAAGTGCAACTTGTGGTGATTTTGCGGTGAGGGCTTGAGCGTGATAGAGCGCTTGCGCGCTGATTTCTCCTGCGTGGTTGACGCGCATGAGGCGGCTTGATAATTGGTGGGCACGTCGATCGTTAAAAGAAACGCTCTCCTTTGCCCACCCTACATGTTCTACATTTGCTCCACCAATGGCGGCAGGGTTTTTACGCGCTTCTATGGCAGGTGCAAATACAGTGCGGATGCCTTGATCTAGCTGCATCACCAGATGATCGATAAAAGAATATTGGCGTAAGGATGTTGTCATTAGATGTTAAAAAATGTTTTGGGTTTGGTGGATTACGCCAAAAAACGGCTAATCCACCCTACTCCACCAGATGTTATGTTGTCATAATAAGTTAAAAAAATTTCCCAGCGAAAACTGCATTTTTCCCAAGCTCTTGTTCAATACACAACAATCGATTGTACTTGGCTACGCGATCAGAGCGACACAACGAGCCTGTTTTAATCTGTCCTGCATTCGTCGCTACCGCTAAATCCGCAATCGTGGTGTCTTCTGTTTCTCCCGATCGATGTGAAATAACAGCGTTGTAGTTGTTTGTTTTGGCGAGCGCAATCGTTTGTAATGTTTCTGTTAACGTGCCGATTTGATTAAGTTTAATTAAAATTGCGTTGGCGATGCCTTGCTCAATACCACGCGCAAAAATAGCGGGATTCGTGACAAAATTATCATCTCCCACTAACTGCACTTTGTTGCCTAATTGTTGCGTGATGTGTATCCATCCCGCGGTGTCGTTTTCACTCATCGCATCTTCAATACTCACGATGGGATATTGACGTATCCAATCCGCATAGTAATCCATCATTTGCTCAGACGTTAACACTCGTTTTTCTGACACTAAATGATACGCACCATCTTTGTAAAACTCTGAACTGGCAGGATCTAATGCAATATAAATATCTTTGCCTGGCTGATATCCCGCTTGCGTGATCGCTTCTAAAATAATTTCTATGGCTGCTTTATTGGAAGATAAATCTGGTGCGAATCCACCTTCATCACCTACCGCAGTGCTTAATCCTTTTTTATGTAAGATTTTTTTTAAACAGTGAAATACTTCTGCGCCATAACGTATGCATTCGGCAAAAGTCGGTGCGCCTGCGGGCATAATCATAAATTCCTGCATATCGACGTTGTTATCTGCGTGTGCGCCGCCGTTGATGATGTTCATCATTGGCGTAGGTAACACAAAAGAATTTTCTTGCGATAAATAACGATATAAAGGTAAATGTTTTTCATTCGCCGCTGCTTTGGCGACAGCCAGTGAGACAGCCAGCATGGCGTTTGCGCCTAAGCGCTGTTTGTTTTCTGTACCATCCAGTTGAATGAGGGTGGTGTCTATTTTTTCTTGGTCAAAGGGATCCGTGCTTTTTAATTTTTTTTGGATCTCACCATTGACATGTTCCACGGCTTTTTGTACGCCTTTGCCACCATAACGTTTGGTATCACCATCACGAAGCTCCATGGCTTCGCGCGATCCTGTCGATGCACCTGATGGCGCTGCTGCAAAACCCCTGGCACCACTGGCCAGTTGTACTTCTGCTGCAACGGTAGGGTTACCGCGTGAGTCTAGTATTTCATAGCCGGTGATGTGAATAATTTCGGACATAAAATTCTCCTGATAAAAAATATTCCCCCCCCTCTCTACTTTTGACTGGATCCCGCGCATAAAGAGTGCGTGGGATGACGTGCTCCGGGAGAGGGGATAGATGAAAAGATTGCACTTTAAAGTGAGATACGCAAATATACAAGTTCTATCATATCTAAAAGGAATTTGAATAGTGAAAGTTCTTGTCGCCACAGTCTCTGCACTTTTATTAGTTGATTTAAAAACTGCTGCTGTCAAAGTAGTAGAAAATCATCGTTCAGAATATTATGGCATTTCATGGTGGCCTAACAGTGATTCTATTGTATTAAGCCATACTGATTTTGATAATACCCGCCTAGACAGTTTGCAGAATTACGTGAATTCTGAAAAGGGTCTTTTGTCATTTGGCCAGCATCCCTCTTCAACTTTTTTATCAGATCCTCATCAAATCTTATGCGCACCAGACCAGCAGGTTATCACAACAAATACAGGAAAAAACTGCATCACTATTTACGATAAAAATACTGATTTTCGTCGCGACATCCGCATTAATGATGTGCCATGGGATAGGTTTGTCACTGATAATCCATATGGCGAACATTTTAATTCTGTCTTTTTGAAAAATAATTTTCTGTATGTGTTAGCACATGGATGGAAAAAAGGTTCTTACATTCTTCAATATACTTATCCTCAATGCGAACTGATCAAGAAATATCCTATCAAACATAAAACTGGTTTACATAATATTTGGATTGATGAAGCAGAAAATATATTTGCCTGCCATTCTGAAGCAGGTGGATTAGTAGAAGTACATTCCAATGAACTCTTATGGTCAAGCAGTCATGCGAGCTTCACGAGAGGAATGGCTGTTGCAAACGATATCATTATTATTGGTGATAGCGGTCTCATCTCACGCAATAATAGAAAATCATCTTGTGGCGATTTATGGATTCTTGACAGAAAAACATTTCAAACTTTAGATTTTATCCCTCTGGGTAATTATGGCGTTGTACGAGAAGTAAGAATATTAGATACCCTTGATGAAGCCCATCCTAATGGCGTTTTTAAAAATATTGCCGCATTAGAAAATAATGAATCAAATGCTTCACTAAACGATGAACAACAAAATAGGCGACAAAAAAAACTCATCACTAATCAAGTTTTTTTAGAAAATAAAAACACTTGGGAAAAATTTGATTTTATTACGGGTGCTTTTGCCATAGAAAACTCAGCTTGGCTCTGTAGTCAAAAAGATATCTCATCTTTATTGCTGCTCAAAAAAAATCCCTCTTCTCACTTTGAACTATCTGTAGAGTATGCGTTTGATTGTCCTAAGTCAGGTTATCTGGGTTTTGTTTTTGGATACAAAGGAAATCAACAAGCCAATATGCTGATGTTCGTACTCAATTATTTTTTATGGAAAAACCTGCATGAAAAATGGGGGAAATTTAAAAAGCTTTTCTGGCAGTGTCTTGTATTGAAGAATAAAATATCCCCTATCGCCAAAACAGGGTGCTTAACTATTCAACGTCGAGGCGAGAAGATCACGATTATTTGTAACAATAAGCGCCCTGTTACTTATACTTTTTCTCCAGACGAATTAGAAGGAGAAGTTGGGATTCGTTGTTTGAATGCGAGGTTTAAGAATTTTAGGATAAAAAATTTATAAAAGATTTTATTTGGGTTTTTTCTGGATTGCCGCATCACTTCACACAAATCGTTCGTTCTTCGCAATGACGGCCAAGGGGATGAGGCATGTTCAGCCAACCATCCTCTTGCAATCTATCGATCACTTTTCTCACTGCATCTACTACTGAACATTCGCTCGCATCAATCACCAATTCTGGGTTGATGGGTTTTTCATATGGATCATCAATGCCCGTAAAATTTGGCAATAGCCCTTTACGTGCTTTGGCATACAATCCTTTAGGGTCACGCGCCTCACAAGTTTCTAATGGCGTAGATATATGCACTTCAATAAAACCGCCATGTGCTTCCACCATCCCGCGCACTTCGTCACGTATCATTTGATAGGGTGCGATCGGCGCACATATCGCAATGCCACGATGCTGTGTGATATTTGCTGCGATAAAACCAATACGGCGAATATTTAAATCTCGATGTTCTTTTGAAAATCCTAATTCACTCGACATTAATTTTCTAAATTCATCACCATCTAACAACGTCACTGGACGTCCCGTTAATTCCAGTAGTTTTATCATCAGCGCGTGCGCAATAGTGGATTTTCCTGCACCTGACAATCCCGTAAAAAATAACGTAAATCCTTGTTTTTTTCTAGCAGGATAAGATTTTTGTAATTCAGCAATCACTTCAGCATAAGAGAACCATTCTGGAATTTCTAAATTATTACGTAAACGATAGTTAAATTCTGTACCTGAAATACTCAACACTTTATCTTCTGATGTGACTTTATCCATAGGCAAATAACAGCGCTTATTTTCCACATAAACGATTTCTTGAAACGGAACAATGCCTATTTCTAATTCTTGTTGATGCGATTGTGTGAGTGTTTGTGCGGCATAGGGGTCATAAAAATTCTCACCTGCTTTATTTTTACCAGGGCCTGCATGATCGCGTCCCACGATAAAATGTGTACAGCCGTAATTTTTGCGGATAATCGCGTGCCATAAAGCTTCTCGCGGGCCTGCCATACGCATGGCGAGTGGTAACAAACTCAGGAGAATAGAAGAATGCGGTGGATTGGTTTCTCGCTCGAAGCCATTATCAGCTGTAGGGTGGGCAAAGGACGCTGTTTTTGCGGACGTGCCCACCGACCTTAAATGCGGCAGAAGTTTTTCATAACAACGCACACGCGTGTAGTGATCAAAATCACCTGGCTTAGTTTGCCCTACGCTTGGATGCAAAAGTAAATGTGCGTTCAACGAGCTAGCCGCAAGCTTAATCATTTCTGCATGCGCACGATGTAATGGATTACGTGTTTGAAAGGCAACGATTTTTTCCCAACCCATTATTTTAAAATATTCGCGCACTTGTGCAGGTGTGCGGCGATGCTGCAAAAAATCATAGTAAATGGGCAATCTCATGCCTAGTACACGACCACCGATGTAGTAATCATGCGTATGCTGAAAAAGATAATTCACACCTGGATGTGTGAGATCATCCGTGGCAAAAACCGCGAGTGCTTCTTGCTGTTTATTCGGTTGCCAAATAGATTGGATTTCTAATAATGCAATGACCACACCCTGACTATCGCGTAAAGCAATCATCTGCCCCAACTCAATTTTTTCTACAAAATTCTGTGGCATATCCAATACAATCGGCATTGGCCACAGTGTGCCATTCGCCAATCGCATCTCGCTTAATACACTTTCATAATCGATTTGATTCAAAAATCCTGTGAGGGGAGAAAAACCTCCGTTTATGATCATTTCCACGTCACAGAGTTGACGCAAGTTGAGCGACCACGAGGTTAAATGGGGTAATTTTTGTTGATAGATGGAAATTTCTTCTGAGGGAATCAGGCCATTGATGAGTTGGCCGCCGTGAGGTTGGATGAGTGTTGTCATATTAAAAATCCTTTTTATTTTTATTTACTGCCCAAGTATCCCCCCTTGGCCGTCATTGCGAGGAACGAACGATTTTTGTGAAGTGACGCGGCAATCCAGGAAAAATCATTAAATAATCAAACAAAAGAAAATTTTTTGACATGCTTTTGGTCTTTTCTGGTTTGCCACGTCGTTCGCAAAAAACGCTCTCTCCTCGCAATGACAACTAAAGAAAGAAACTTAGGCGGCTATGATTGTTGCTCCTCTATAATTGCATTAGCTATTTGCATTGCCTGCACCGTGGCTTTTACATCATGCGCACGAATAATGGAAGCGCCATTTGCAACAGCCATCACGGCTGCAGCTAAGCTGCCATATAACCTTTCTTCAACGGGAATATCCAGTATTTCACCAATAAACATTTTTCGCGATACGCCAATTAAAATAGGAAATCCCAAGCTTTTAAGTTCGCTTAAATTCGCGAGGATCTGCAAGTTTTGTGTAGTCGTTTTTCCAAAATGCCCTCCACCAATGCCAGGATCCAGAATAATATTTTCACGCGAAATACCAGCAGCTATACAAGCTTCAACACGTAATTGAAGAAATTGCTTTATTTCGTTTAAGCAAAAGCCATTCGACAACACCCCCTCTGAAAGGTTTATATTGGGAGAAATCTCAAAGGAAGATGCATAAGGATAATTATTTAGCTTAGATACGCCGGCAACGCTCCCTTGCGGTCGCGGCTCTGATGGTGCCGCATGCATATTTTTTGCATCATTCATATGCATCAAACAGACTGGTACCTGGGCTTCTGCAACTACTTCTAATGCTCCTGGCAATTGCAGAGCGCGCACATCGTTGATCATGCTGGCCCCTGCTGCAATGGCTGCTCGCATGATCTCGGGCTTGCTGGTATCTACCGAAATGGGGATAGAAATATTTTTACTGAGTGCCTCAACAACGGGGATCACTCGATCAAGCTCTTCCTGTAATGAAACTACCGGATGTACCCCTGGATTAGTAGGCTCCCCGCCTATATCAATGATAGCAGCGCCGTCAGTGGCCATCTGTTCCGCGTAAGCTAAAGCTTGATCTATTTCTTGAAAACGCCCCACAGCGCTGAAAGAATTGGGGGTGATGTTGAGGATACCCATGACATGGGGGGGCGAAAAAGGGAGGTTTGAAGAGAAATTGGATAAAAAATCACGTTGCCCCATAAATAAACTCGACTTAATTTTTCTTTAAGATTTATGTGTTAGCTTACTTCTCGATAACAGATAATTATTTTTTCAGTAGCTCCAAATCCACCTCCGTTTTTTGGGTTAGGTGAATTATGAGTCAATATCGATTTTAGAACCTTTTAAGATTTATTTAAGGATTACGCGCTATAGTTTTCAAGAATCGTACCAGTTTATGTTCGCTCTCTCCATGAAAAACGTATCAAGAAAAAGGAGCATAAGCTATTACCAAACATTAATCGACAGAGACTATTATTAATCGAGGAAATAAACCATGAGTTCAGAATGTCCACGTTATTCAAGAAACACTTGGCGTTTAAAATTGGAAAGCAATGAGTCATCACTGCCTGCGTCTGCACAATTGCAAGAACTCTTGAGTAAACCTGACGCAGCACTGAGATGTATAGACGGTATCTCTCTTGAGCTTGGAGACGAAAAGCTTACCTCAAACGATGTAAAAAGCTTGGAGGCAGTATTAGAAAGATTGATTAGATTAAAGAATAAAGGTTCAACATCTTTCCCTTTAGTGCGCTTTAAATTGGAAAACTGTGATGTCTCTAAATTGAAAGAATGTGATGTCCCTGCTCTAACCTCTGAACCCATCACGGATATTATATTGACTCCTTATCTATTAATACTAATAGTATTAGCGAGTGAAGACTATGTTTTTGAAAGCCTTGGTACTGGTCGCCGAGTGGTTCCATCTCAGTGGGATGAAAAACGTGTGCGATTCTCTGATCACTTAAAAAAGTTACATGGTAAAGGAGAACTTGATCTTCAAACTATATGTAAGGGGATAGAGCCTTATTTGAAACCTACGCAACCTCTCTTAATACCTATTGTTGAATTAGGTAACCTTTTTTCGGACATACGCATACCAAACATTAAAGAAATAGTTTTAAAAGCATTACCTGCACTGTACATAAAGATAACCGGAAGGGAGGAGAGTTTTGCGTGCACTCTTGATGGAACACTCACAGATGATCAGCTGAAATTCTTATTGGGTTTTCATCCTGCTTTGCAAAAAGAGTATATTTTACCAAAAACATTCAATCCGTATGCAACAGAAGCATATGTAATATTTTTTAACCGTTTTTTCTCAACACCTAATTTCAATATAGACAGTTTAAAATATCACTACGACATTTTTATCGCACACATCGCAAATGCTGCAGCTTCTCTACGTGAACAATTAGAAACAGCCATAGCAGAAGGTTTATTGCATGCATTTTCCAATGGAATAAAAATTAATTTTAAGTATCGGGAATCACCATCTGAAAACTTAAAAAAAATCTATCAAACCTATCAGGATCTCAGAAAAAAAATTGCATCCCCCTCTGAAGAACAGCAAAGAAAATTACAAGAAAACGATCAAAGCGTGGAAAAGGCATTCGTTGAAGCACTGCACCGGCGTTACTCAATAGAGCTCGACGGTAATCCCAATATAGGATTACTAGAAAAAATATATTCTTTCCATGAAAATTTAGTTGACTTGCCCGTAGTTCAAACTGAAGTAGAGAATGGAAATTTTGGAACATTTCTAAGAGAGCAATATGCAAATCAGCTAAAAAAACATGTCTCTAACGATATAACAAAACTCTACAAAAAATATCATCAAGATATTCAAAGCCTCGCAGCAGGAGAGCGATTAAAAAAAACTGTGGAACAAAGTTTCTTGGACACATTGCTTAGCATAGATGTTGATTTTGTGGCTGGCATAAGGAACAGTAGTATAAAATCCTGTGAAGAGTTAAACGGCATTTATGCTCATTACTTAGAACTATCCAAAGCATTAGACAGTGCTGCTTCTCCTGATGAGCAAAAAAAATTAAGACAAAAAAATAACGAAGCTCAAGACAGTTTTATTAAAAGACTAGAAGTATTCTGCAACGTTGATTTTGAATTGAGCAAAGTAACTTCTTTAGACATACTACACAGCACATACATAGTTTATAGACAAATCATAGACTCGGGAAAATTACCCAACGAAAAAACTACAACACTTGGACAAACTCTAATCAAAAATTACACATATGCACTGAAAATACAATATAAAAAGTATTTTCGGGAAGCAACAACCCTTGGTGAGTTATGCAACATTTACACAAGGATTAAAAGTGATATCCCTGATGAAAATATGGGCGAGATTAAACAAGCTTTTGTAGAAACATGCGCCTCTACTCCTCTCAAACCACTCATACATGTTGAAGGCGTTTCAAGAGATGAAGACAAAATAAAAACATATCTCTCTTTTATTGAACAGCTAGAAGATGCGGGAGAAGGTGCGGGATTAGACACACTATTAGAATCATTAAAAACGACTGTCAAATTCTCTCTTTTTCAATCTCTTTCTCCATCTACTCAACAAGAAAATTTGCATCTTTTATTTCAAGAAATTTTAAGCTACAACCCAAGCAATGAAAAAACAAAACCTGAAAAAGAGAAAATTTTTATTTTTCTGCTCAAGAAAGAAATTATTGAATCAACGGGTGCTTCTGAAAATAGAGATGAAACTTTATTAGTAAATATTAGCAACGCAAAATCTCTTCTTGAGTTACACAATGCATATTGTGTATTAGAACAAACATTAGAACAAGAGCTAAATAAGTTTGGGTCATCCTTCCGCGCCATAAGCAATAAACGTATTCGTATGGCCAAAACATTCACTAAAAATAATAATGCAGCTAACAGAAACATTAAAAATGCATTTAGCACTGCAGGTATTGATATTCAAGAGAATGAAAAAACAAAAAAAATGATTTCAAAAACTGCAGAAGCTCAAAGCACCCAGTATCCTGAAAGTGTTCAATCCATGGCACTTTTGGAAAACACTGAAGCTAAAAGAAAAGAAGCAGATTCTAGTCACGCTCAACCTCCCCCCTCCTATGGAGGTTCACTAACCTTTGCTAATGAGCAATCTAGGGAGTTATTTTCACTTCATGAGCGTCAACGCAAAGTTGTGCAACAGTTAGAGCAAAATATGGGAAATCTGCAACGCCTTGCTCAAGAAAAAAGGGAAGGAATAAAACAAATTGCATATTTACCAAAACTAGCGGCAGCTATTAATGCAGAAATACTAGCTATTAATGTTCAAATGCAGGCCACACAGGCGTCACTTACAGCTGCTGAAAACACAAACAGAACGTTATTGGAAGCATTACGCGAAGCTGACCCAAATTTTGGTCAAGGATTTTCACCAAGTACTGACCCTCCTCCTTACGCAGAGGTAGCAGCTTCAGCTGCAGGTGCAAATAACCATCTTACAGCTCCTGGGCATGAAGGTATGTTTCATAAGCCACATACGGTTAATGACCGTGATGGTAAAAAAATTGTAACGCCTGGCCAATGATAGCAGCGCCGTCAGTGGCGATCTGTTCCGCGTAAGCTAAAGCTTGAGCTATGTCTTGAAAACGCCCCACTGTACTGAAAGAATTTGGGGTGATATTGAGGATGCCCATGATTTGTAGAGAGGACAGGCCAAGGTTTCTTATAAAACTTAAACTTTTAATCATACCTTTAATAAAATATTAAGCTAGAGACACTAGAATGTACCTTATATCATCAATTTTCATAAACAATTTCTGATTAAAAAATTTTTATGGGGATAAACAAATGTCATCAATCTCGAAACACGAAAAAGAAAGACCGTCAGCGTTAGAATTTGTAAAAACATTAACTAGTGATCAAGAAAAATTAATTCGCCTTCTTGCTGATCAAAATCCTCCTACATCCTTTAGAATAGAATGTGCACACAAATGTTTAGAGCTATTAAAACAATCATGGGAACCAGGAGAATATCAAAAATACCTCCCAGCAATGTCGACACTTTTGAAGAGCTTAAAATGTGATACATGGGGCACTCATGTGTATTTATATATAGCACTGACTGAGGCATGGAGCTTATTAATACAGCATCACGGTATACCCGAAAACATCCCTACCAAAGAACTACTCTCTTATTTTATAGATCCATTTTATAGCGTAAACACTAAATTCTCTGATTTTAAACCCCCTCTGCGTACTTGTTTTTTTCCCTATTGCTTGGAATTATTCACTAACCACCCAGAGCATCATACATTTGACCTTACAAAGTATGAGTTTTCTGACATGGCACTTATGCCTCTGAGAGCAATTCTCGAGAAAGATAAATCTCCAGACATAAAAGCAATAAAGCTCCACATATCCCAATACCCATACTTTGAGCAGAATTTCCCTGCTTTTGTTAAGTCTTTACAGGAAAATACAACTTTACAAACATGCGAATTCACATTTTTTAAAGGAGATCATGAGGATGACAGATTAACGGAAAAGGCTGCAAAGAAAGAGGGTATACAACAATTGAACATCATCTTAGATAGAAATAGAAGGCGAAAAGAATTGGTCAACTGGCATACAAGACTTTTGGGGGATTTGAGAAACTTAATACAAAACTTTGAGAATGAATTAAAAAATGCTGAAACATCTGCTCTGGAAAAAAAATTAACAGATTTAAAAGAAAAACGCACAACAATTACAGATTTTTATAGAGCATGGCTTTTCCCAGAAGCATGGGGTAGAGATGACAACCTAATTGCCACTTCCCACACATGTATCGCTCAATTAACTGAAGAACTTTTCAATCGAGAAATAAAGCGATTAATGCAAGCTATTGATGAGCAAACTGAATTTGATACCTCTCAAATTCAAATTATTTTAGATAAATCACAAACCAATCCTGATCTTACTGATACACAAAAAAAAGCGTTGGCAGAAAAAATTTCCGGAATTAAAGAACACTATGATCTACGTTTACAGCACTTACTTGAAACATCTATTGCTCTAACTCCCGCAGAAATCAGCCAAAAACTTTCTAACATTCAAAGCGCTCAATTTTTTAATGCGCAGAGAAAAATAGAAACTCTAGAACGACTGATTCACCATACATTAAATGAAATGCCCGATCTTCATCAACCTGAATTAACAATTGATCAAATTAATGCATATTTAGCAATTACCAATCAATTAATGGAAAATACAAAAGGAGAAATTTCTGATGAACTTCTCATGCTTATTTACGAGAATCGAGCACAACAACTGCACGCTTTAACAACCCGAGTGGAGCTTGAAGTAGATATACTTCATCTTCATCTTCATCGAACATTAGACTTTTTAACTGAAGTTGCTCAAACACCAGATGCTCTATCAAACCCTAAGATTGCTGAACCTATCTGTAGCGCATTGATGCTGGGATGTGATCAATTATTAGACCAGAATACACCAACGTATCAAAGAACTGATCGGGACGCATATAACGCATTAGTAAATTTAAGAGTTGCGCTCAAAGAAGATCCTGCCTTAGCTATAGATAAATTTTTACGTGCTATCTATGGAGGAATATTTGGGGCTAATTCAGCAACAAAAAAGCGAGCGTTCGCTACATTATGCGACGTTTTTCGAAACGTACGTGAAAAACTAGCAGTATTGCCAGAAGGTGCGGTCAGAAAAGCGGCAAAAACACTAGAAGCAGAATCTAAACATAGAGAAGCTGGCGCAAAGGCAAGAGGGTCTTCAATGAAAGAACGTGAGGCTGATGCGGCTGGGCCATCCTCTGCTTCTGCGGAGCTTCCGCCTTCTTACGATGAGCTTCCACCTGCTTCAACAACACTGCTTACATCGGTCGCTGCATCTGCATTATATGAACCACCTCCACCTTACACTCCTGCCGCTCCATCTGCACCACTCCCTACTGTACAAGATATACTTGAAGAACAACAGCAACAGATAGGACAAATAACGCCCCCTGTTGCATCTGCAATACTGGTTACTGCACAAGACATACCTGAACAACAACAGATCGGACACACAACGCCACCTGCTGATGCACCTGTACCAACTGCGCCACCGGTTACTCTAGAAGAGGTACGTGAGGAACTTCAATCACTTCAGAGTGCACCTAAACCAACTGCGCCACCAGCAGACGATGCACTTTCGCTTCACGGTTTTCCGAGTGCTCCAACCACAGATCCACAAGCAGCTGCGGATGCTCTTGCCCCTGAAGCATCTGCACCCCCAGTTACTGAAGAAGATATACGTGAAGAGAGAGAACGAAAAGGAAAATATCCTGCGGGAGAGCTTCCACAAGCTCCTAAATATGGCAGTATGCTCCATCATCCAGAAGCAGCGCCAATTGCAGCGGCAAAAGCTCCCCCACCAGCTTCTTCAAAAAAAGATCAAGGGCGAAAAGAGAACAAAAGTGGAGATGGCGATCGAGTTGCGCTAACGAGTTAAATCATACCCTCACCCTAACCCTCTCCCCTCACAAAAATCGTTCCGGGAGAGGGGATATAAAAGATAAAATCGTTCCGGGAGAGGGGATATAAAAGATAAAATCGTTCCGGGAGGGGGGATATAAAAGATAAAATCGTTCCGGGAGGGGGGATGTGAAAGATGAAATCGTTCGGGGAGAGGGGATACAAGAGACAAAATCGCGGGGATGTAAGAGATAAAATCGCTCAGAGAGAAGAGACGTGAGCTATCAATAGCGTCAATTTAAGAATTGGCAGAAGAGGTATATGCGTCGTGATAAAAGGCTTCATGCCGCTCCGGAGGAGGGACGACGACGAGCCATCGGCCGTTATCATGATGCATATACTCCAACAGACCCACGCCTACAAAAGTTCAAAAAATTTTTGCTTTTTTGCATTTAAGTTTGGTGGATTACGGTTACACAAAACGTAACCTAATCCACCCTACATTAATTTTTTTTCTCTGCTTGCGCAGCCTCTGGCTCATTTTCTATCGGCGTATCGTCCTCATTCCAATCTTTAGGCGGAGGGACGACTTCTCCTGCTAACAGCGCTTTGATTTGCTCTTCATCAATCGTTTCATACTTCATCAATGCTGCAGCCATGGCATGCAACAAATCTAATTTTTCGTTAAGAATTTTTCGTGCGCGTTCGTAATTGCGGTCGATGATGGCGCGCACTTCGTTATCAATCGCTAACGTGGTGGTTTCAGACACTTCTTTACGTCGCGTCATCGAGCGTCCTAAAAATACTTCACCTTCTTCCTGGCCATACACTAAGGGTCCCAAGCTATCGGACAAGCCCCATTTGGTAACCATGTTGCGTGCAATTTCAGTGGCACGTTCAATGTCGTTGGATGCACCCGTGGTCACTGAGTCTTTACCAAAAATCAACTCTTCTGCTAAACGCCCGCCAAACAAGCTGGATAACTGACTTTCCCATCGACGTCGGGTTGCGCTGTAGCGATCTTCTTCAGGCAAATACATCGTGACACCTAATGCTCTACCGCGCGGAATAATACTGACTTTGTACACGGGATCATGCTCAGGCACATTGAGGCCGACAATCGCATGCCCTGCTTCGTGGTATGCGGTAAGGTTTTTTTCTTTCTCATTCATCACCATGGAACGACGTTCTGCACCCATCATGATTTTGTCTTTGGCTTTTTCTAATTCTTCCATCGTGACAGAACGACGGTTCGCACGCGCGGCGAACAAAGCAGCTTCATTGATTAAGTTCGCTAAATCCGCACCAGAAAACCCAGGTGTCCCTCGTGCAATGGCATTGACCCGCACGCCTTTGGCCACAGGCACTTTGCGTAAATGCACAGCGAGAATGCGCTCGCGCCCCATGATATCTGGCAAAGGCACCACCACTTGTCGGTCAAATCGACCCGGACGCAATAACGCGGGATCCAACACATCAGGACGGTTGGTTGCCGCCATCACAATCACGCCTTCTTTACCTTCAAAACCGTCCATTTCGACGAGTAATTGATTGAGTGTCTGTTCGCGCTCATCATGACCTCCACCTAAACCTGCCCCACGATGTCGACCCACTGCGTCAATTTCGTCGATGAAAATAATACATGGCGCTTGTTTTTTCGCCTGATCAAACATGTCACGCACACGCGATGCACCCACACCTACAAACATTTCGACGAAATCTGAACCGGAAATACTGAAGAAAGGCACGTTGGCCTCACCTGCGACAGCTTTAGCTAACAATGTTTTACCCGTACCCGGTGCGCCTACGAGTAATACACCGCAAGGAATTTTACCGCCGAGTTTTTGGAATCGTCCGGGGTCTTTTAAAAACTCCACTAACTCCTGAACTTCTGCTTTGGCTTCATCTGCACCTGCCACATCCGCAAACGTAATTTTAGTTTTATTTTGATCCAGTAAACGTGCACGACTGCGACCGAAAGACATGGGGCCACCGCGCCCTCCCATACCACCTTGCATCTGGCGCATAAAATATAACCACACGCCGATCAGCAATAACATAGGAAACCAGCTGATGAAAATACGCATGAGGGTACCTTCTTGCTGGGGTTCTTGCCCTGTGACATTCACGCCTTTTTTGATGAGATCGCCGAGTATATAAGGATCTTCCATCGGCATATAAGTGGTAAACGGCACGCTGTCTTTACCTACACCGCTGATGTATTGCTTGTCGATGATGACGCTGCTGACATTGCCGTTGTCGACATTTTGCAGAAACTGCGAATAAGTGAGTTTATGCCCGGGCGTTGGACGTGGGCTGAAGCTGCTGAAAATAGCCACCAACATAATACCGATGATGACCCAGAGGAGGAGGTTTTTTGTCATAGAAATGAGCCTGAATACAAGTTGAAAAACAAAAAATTAAAAGCTTCAACGCAAAGGCGCAAAGACGCGAAGACGCGAAGACGCAAAAAAGATTAAAGATTTAAAACATATTTTGATTTTATATTTTTATGTTTTTTAGCGTCTTTGCGCCTTCGCGTCTTTGCGTTGAAATCTTTTATCTTCTAAATCCAATACCTAAAATATAAACCTCTTGAGATCGATCCCGCGAGGACTTTGGTTTACGACTTTGTACTTTAGTAAAACTCTCTCGCATGGTTTTTAAAAATGCTTCAAACCCACTACCCTGAAATACTTTCACAAGAAAAGTGCCACCTGGTTTTAATACGTCTGTTGCAAATGCCAATGCTTGTTCATTGAGTTGAAACGCACGCGCCTGATCTACAGTGGCTATACCTGTTATATTGGGGGCGATATCCGATATTACAATATCCACCTTACCTACATGCTGAGTTAATTTTTCTACCACCGCCTCATCATTAAAATCTCCCTGCACAAATTCAACACCCGCCAATGGTGCCATAGGAAGGATGTCCAATGCAAAAACCTGTCCCTGAGCACCCACTTTTTGTTTGGCAACAGCTGACCATCCACCTGGCGTTGCGCCTAAATCTACCACCACCATGCCAGGCTTAAATAAGCGATCTTTTTGATCTATCTCGAGTAATTTATACGCCGCGCGAGATCGATAGCCTTCTTTTTTGGCTTGTTTGACGTAGAAGTCATTGACATGCTCGTTGATCCAGCGAGCGCTGCTGTTGGTTCGTTTCATGGTTTTATTTTTGTACAAAAATCAGGGGGGGTCTTGATAATTCTAAGCGGAGCCAAAAATCGTAGCATCATTCCGTCAAGCATACCAATTTTCAATTTTCAGTTTTTTTATTCTGGCAAAATGTTTCAGGTTATTAGATACCAATATCTTTCCATTAAAAAGCGCAATACTCGCAATCATCAAATCCATATCTGCAATCATACTTCCCTGCTGTTTAAGCAATGCTTTGTGTTCAGCAAAAACGTGTGCAGAGCCTTGGCAAAACGGCAATATTTCAATTTTATTCAGAAACCCATTTATCTTTTCGAGATTTTCTTTTTTCTTCATTGAATTAAAAGCGCCAAACAGAAGCTCTGCGTGATTGATAATGGTGGTAGAAATATCATCAGGCAAAAAATTTATCACTTGCTGAACCACACGCTCGTTTCCTTTTAAAAAATAAATCAATGTATCTGTATCTAAAATATATTTCATAATTCAATATCCTGATTTTTGTTTTTCTTGCTAGATTTAATGATTTTAAGCATGCTATCTGCGTCTTCCGAGTTCAATATTCCAGCGTATTTCAAAAATTCATTCTGTTTAGAAATTTCTTTTTTTGCATACAATTGCAAGGCACTTTCTATCACAGCTGTTTTTGAGCAATGAAGTTTTTTGACCAGAAAGATTATTGTATTGAGCGCTTGATTACTTAACCTAAAATTTATGGCTTGTTTCATGGTGGTTCCTCCTCTAAATTTGTACATACATGTTTGCAATATAATATAAATTTTGTATGTACGCAAAATAATCCCAATATTTTATGCCATCGCCCATTTGCTTTTGACTCATTTGACTCAAAAATGACAGGATTTTAAATAATTACAGCGCAATCAAAAAATAAAGTTATTGCAAAACGCACAAAAGTATTGTACGGTTTTATTGTACAATTATTTATGGAGGATTTTATGGAAGTCGTACCCACTACTCAATTCCGCACTCATTTACCTACCTATCTACATCGCGCAGAAGAAGGAGAAGAAATTATTATCACTGCCCACAATAAAATTATTGCACGTTTAGTACCGCCCCAATCACGCAAAGAAGCAGCTGAAAAAATGTTAAAAAAACTGCAGGCTACCTGTAGCGTAGGGGATGTTATTTCTCCTATTGAGTCGTCGTGGAAAACCAAATGATTCTACTAGATACTTGCACCATCATCTGGGAAGCATTAACCCCAAAACAACTTTCTGCTAAAGCCAAAGCCGCCATTGAAAAAGGAAATGAGGAAGGCGCTATTTATTTTGCGCAAATTTCTCTATGGGAAATCGCGATGTTGATACATAAAAAACGCATTCAAATTTCTTGTGACTATCAAACCTTCATTAAACTTATTTTAGATGCAAAATCTTATCGCTTAGTAGGAATCAACCCTACTATTGCTGAACGAGCCGCCACCTTTCCTAATAGTATCAATGCCGACCCTGCTGACCGCTTAATTGCTGCGACAGCTGTGGAACTCGACATTCCACTTGTCACAGCTGATCAAAACTTACAAAAATCCCATTTATTTAAGACGATTTGGTAGGCCTATCCAATTTTTACGAAGGATTCAATCCTACACCTTCTTGATTAGCCAACTCAGCTTTCGAAGCGCACAACCCAAAAAAGCGGCACACTGCAATGGAAACTTCAATACAAAAATCCAAAATAATATAATGGGATAACATGAGCAGTCGCGACAGTCACATCGTCTTTGACTAATATGCCAGAGGAAACGCCTTTCAATTGCGCAAGAGATTTATTTTTTCCGCCAACTTCCAATACTTTTTCATCTATTAAAAAATCACCTTTTTGAGAATAATAAATGGGATGCTGCTTGTCATGCACAGATGACAAAAGAAAAAGCTCGCGTACACTGCCTATTTCAGGTGTCATCGCCCGCATGCTGTTAAGTGCATAAAGCAGAGAAGTGTTGTGCAGAAATATTTTTTCTGATTTTCTAAGAAAATCATTTCCACCTTGTGTTTTAGAATAAAGCATTCGCACCAAACCTGTTTCCTGCAACATCGTCAGATAATTAAACACGGTTTTGTGATCGATGTTTAGATTTTTAGCAATATTATTGATACTGATTTGACCGGGCAATATCGCAGCTAAAAAACTCAATATCTTTTTCAACAAATATAAATTATCGGTTTTTAGACTGTAATAAGAGGCGATATCTTCCTGGATAGTTTTATCAATAATCCGCAGAACTTTTTCGTAGTAACTATTTTCATCTTCAAATACAAAAGGATAATAGCCTTGGCGTAAATATTCTTTAAATAATCCTAATATCTGGGGAATAGTACTAAGTTGCGCATTGTATTGCGAAGGTTGAGTAAGCAGTGTTGAAAGAGAAATAGATGGATAATCCTGCTGGCCTTTAGCACGCAAATATAAATATTCTCTAAAAGATAAGCCTGGCAACTGATACAGTTTTGCTCGTCTGGATAAATCGTAGCTGCCTTTGACTAAATCCAAACTGGAGCTCCCTGAAAAAATCACATACACCGCAGGTAACGAGTCATAAATATTTTTTAATTCCTGCGCCCAGTTTTTATAGCGATGCACTTCGTCGATAAACACATACTGCACACCGTGCACGTTGTGTAAGTCAGTTACAAATTCCAATAAGGTGGTTTGGCTAAAATAGAGGTGATCTGCAGTGAAGTAAAAAGCGTTATTCTGATCGTAGAGATGTTCTTTGATGTATTGCAATAATAAGGTCGTTTTGCCTACTCCCCGGGGACCCACCATGCCGGTTAAGCGGTTATTGATTTTAAAATCTGCGTAGAGAAACCGATGCGTGTCGAGTTGAACCGCTTGAATAAGTTGGTGGTAGGTGGTGTGTAACAGATCATCCATCTGGAGTGTATTCCAATAAATTGGTCATTTTTCTGGAGTGTAGTCCAGTTTTTATGGATATGCTAATGGTTTTTGGTCGTTTTCTGGAGTGTACTCCAATAAATTGGTCATTTTTCTGGAGTGCAGTCTAGATTAGGTTGGTGGGCACGTCCGCAAAAACAGCGTCCTTTGCCCACCCTACAGCCTGGTGGATTACGTCGAAAAAACAACGATCAACCCACCCTACTCTATATTTTTTCACACATTCTCAATATTTTTTCCAATAACTCGCTTTCCTCTGGATCTAAACAAGCGATATCAGGCCACGAGCGCAACCAGGTCATCTGGCGTTTTGCTAACTGACGAGTGGCGATAATGCCGCGCTCCTGCATTTCTTGTGCGCTTAATTTTCCTTCTAGATATTCCCATACTTGTCTGTAACCTACTGCACGCATGGAGGGCAGATCTTTGTGTAGGTCTCCACGAGCGCGGAGCGTTTCGACTTCTGCTACAAAACCTTGTTTAAGCATTTGATGGAAGCGTTGTTCGATACGGCGGGCAAGTTGAGTGCGATCGGAGGGCATTAATCCAATATTAATTAAATGATTTTTTTTGAATTTGGCTTTTGGTCTTTCCTGGTTTGCCGCGTCAGTCGCCAAAAGCGCTCCTTCCTCGCAATGACAACTAGAAGAAATTATCTTCGCAGAGGTAGCCGCCTTTTCACAAAACTCCGTGAGTGATAGCCCTGTGATTTCATACACTTCGAGTGCGCGCTGAATGCGTTGTGTATCTTGCGGTGCAATACGTGCCGCAGAAACAGGATCAATTGTTTGCAATCGTTGATGCAATGCTGCCCAACCTATTTTTTCTGCTTCTTCTGAAATTTTTTGCCGAATCTCAGGATCTGCTTTAGGCAGAGGTGAAAGCCCTTGCTGCAGCGCACGAAAATATAACATCGTGCCACCAACTAATAAGGGAATACGATCACGAGCGAGAATTTGTTCGATGAGGTGTTTGGCATCTGCGCAAAATTGTCCGGCAGAATACGGTTGGGCGGGATCTAAAATATCAATGAGGTGATGCGGCGCGGTTTTGAGTTCTTCTGGCGTAGGTTTGGCGGTGCCAATATCCATGCCGCGATACACGAGAGCAGAATCTACGCTGATAATTTCACAAGGAAGATGTTGCGTGAGTTCCATCGCCAGACGGGTCTTACCACTGGCGGTAGGACCCATGAGGCAGATGACAGAAGTATTAGGCATTTTTAAAATTATGCTCTGCTGATCTCTTCCTGCACTTCATCAAACGTCTGTTTAATCTCACGCGCTGGTGCACGATCTAAACAGCTCACGATGATAATCGCCAACGAAGAAAATATAAATCCAGGGATAATTTCGTATAAACCAAACCATCCACCAAATTGTTTCCAGATAATCACCGTTGCTGCGCCGACAACAATACCTGCTATCGCGCCGTTACGTGTTACACGTGACCAGAGTAAAGAAAAAACAATAATGGGGCCAAAGGCTGCACCAAACCCTGCCCACGCGTAGCTCACCATTTTTAATACCTGGCTTTCAGGGTTCCAAGCTAACTTGATGGCGATTAATGCAACTGCTAACACCATCAAGCGCCCTATCCAGACTAATTCGCGTTGTGATGCATTTTTACGAATAAACGTGCGATAAATATCTTCGGTTAATGCGCTGGATGAAACTAATAACTGGCAAGATAATGTGCTCATGACCGCAGCTAAAATAGCTGCGAGTAAAAGCCCTGCAATCCAGGGGTTAAATAAAAATTTGGTGAGCTCAATAAAAATCATTTCACTATTGGCTTGCAGTAATGCAGAAGGGCTCGCTACAGAAGCAAAATAAACAGCACCGAATACGCCGATACTCACCGTGCCAGCCAAACAAAAAATCATCCAAGCGATGCTGATGCGACGTGCTGCAGGAAGCACAGCAATAGATTTAGCCGCCATAAAACGCACTAAAATATGCGGTTGTCCAAAATAACCTAACCCCCAGGCGAGTAAAGAAATGATTTGGATGAGCGTTAACTTATCAATCAAATTTAAGTGACTGGCTAATTGATGTTGTGTTTGTAAAATTTCTGCGCTTTGTGCAAATCCGCCATTGCTATAAATCACCATCAACGGCGTCACAATCAAAGCAGTGATCATCAATGATGCTTGAACTGCATCTGTCCAGCTGACTGCTAAAAATCCTCCGATAAACACGTATGAAATGGTGGCGAGTGCACCTACCCATAAGGCGGTTTGATACGACATCCCAAACATATTTTCAAATAACCGTGCGCCTGCGACGACACCAGATGCGCAATACAGTGTGAAGAAAATCAAAATAGCTAACGCGGTGACGATACGAAGAATGTTAGTTTTATCTTTAAAGCGATTGGTGAAGTAATCAGGCAGTGTGAGGGCGTTGCCGCATTTTTCAGTGTAAGCACGCAAACGTGCTGCGACGAAACGCCAGTTGAGCCAGGCACCAATAACAAGACCAATGGCAATCCAGGCACCTGATAGACCTGATAAATACACAAGCCCCGGTAAACCCATCAATAACCAGCCACTCATATCAGAGGCTCCGGCAGATAAAGCAGTAATCACGCTGCCCAGCCTGCGTCCGCCCAGAATATAATCCGATAACGTGTTGGTGGCTTTATAACCTAACCAGCCTAAAAACAGCATGATAAATAGATAAATAGCGAAGGTAATGATGGTGGGAAGACTTGCGGTCATGATTTTGCTCCTTTGTAAGTTGGAAGGGGAAAAACATGGGGCGCAATGTATCACGAGGAGGCAGGAGCTGTAAAAAAAATTTACGGGGGGTGGATTTTTAACCCGCTCCTTTGGCAACTGGTGCTGATGCGGGGGCAGGCGCTGGGCCAGAAGATTGGCTTGCAGCAAGTAATCCTACTGCATGTACTGCAGCAACTGACCTACTCATTTTTGTTCCCTCCTCATGGTCTCTGCTGATATCTTCTTCAGAAGAATGGCTATAACTATCATTTTCTTCTTCAGAATAAGAATAAGCATCAGCATCTGGAGGTTGCGGAACGTTTATAAAATCCAGCCCCCTTTTTTCATAAGAACTCAAGGCGGGGAGTTTTATCTGCAAAAGTCGTCTTTCCATAGCGGCACCCAACTGTTCACGTCCTTCGGATGTTAAAGATTTAGTAGCACCTATCAATGCAAAACCTAGTCTTTCAGGTGGGTTATCATTAGGATCTTTACCCATCAACAGCGCATAAAGTAGTTCATCACTCACATTGGTACTATTAAAATTTTCCATTACGACGATGATACCTGCGTCCCATGCTTGCAATAACAATGCTGTTTTATTTTCTAGAGACATTCTTGCTTCTACACAAATATAAGCCATATGGCAGGTTTCTTTTTTGAGATCCAATCCACTCATTTCTTGTGGATCAATTCTCCTAACACCACAGAGCTCCAGTGCATCTAATGTGAATTTTAGTTCATCGGCTTCTTTTTCACCTTCAATCACGACACCACCTAGCCCACCATATTTTTGTGCTTCACCGCCCGTTTGAAATTCTCGGTATTGATAAGCGCGTGTAGATAGGAAATTTCTCAATTGGTGCAGCGCAAATTGTTGTGAGAACATACAAAGACCTAATGTTCTACAAAAAGTATCACGTTGAGAAAATGAGGAAGGTGAAAAATATTTTTCAAATACATCTTTATATTTTTTGGGCACTAAATTTTTTGTGATTAAATAAATAGCCTGTGTAGTCAATACTTGGAGATCTTGGCCTTCAGTGTAATCTTTCAACACAGACAATACGATTTGTTGTAGTTCACGTGGAGAAATAAGTATCTCATCAGAAGATCTTTTGCAAAAAAAATCATATACAGCCATTATTTTTTCACTGATAAGGTTTGCTTGTGATGCTAATGGCGTGTTTTCAAAAAGAGGTAAAAGCGTTTGTTCTAAGACAGATTGGCGAGGCAAGGAATCCCAATGCACAAAACAAGCGTATTTCCTCCATGCACGAGGCACATTTCGCCCTCTACCGTCATTGGCGGGGTTCCCCGTGGATATCACAAAAGCATTGGGTGGCCATGCTTCATGCTTTTGATTATAGAATACTTTTTTTTCTTCTTTGTAGAATAAGCCAGAGAATTCACACCATTGACGATTTTGTAAATTACCTTCGTCAATTAATAAAACGCAACGTTTGTGTAGATTTTTTTGAGCATACGAAAGAAATTTCTCTAAATTTTCTGCGCCTACGTGCGAGGCGATTTTTTTCAAAGTAGTGGTTTTTCCTGAACCTGTTGGTCCTAACACGACGATAAAAGATTCACCTCGATCCATCAATGCATGAATATAAGCAAGCTGCGGATGTTCTAGCCTTTCAACGGACTCTTCTTCTTTCGATTTTGCGAGAAGAAAATCTTGTTTGCCTGTGAGTGGATCATGCGAATCGTCCGCTGCAAGATAAGATAAGCGAGTTCGTAACCGTGCATAAGATTCAGTTTGAATTAGTGCAGAGGATAGATGATCGACCAACCCCCCAAATTCATCGATCAACAGCTGCTTTTTCATATCATCGTTTAAACGATAAGGAGAACCGAGGTAATCAAAAGATTTTTTATCTTCACTGATAATGAGTAGTTGACCGCTAGCCGTACTTGGGTTCGCTAATCTTCCTAATATAAAAGACGCTATGCCATCAGCTAGTGCTGTTGAAAAATGACCCTTGAGTATGACTTTTTTTCTTTCTTTTAAATATTTTGAAACAACTCCTGGGGTTGCAGAAAATGTGAAGCCGTTTTTTTCTGGATTTCTTTGAACACTAATGGAGAGGAAAAGATCAGATATTTTACTTTCTGAAACATCAAATTTTTCCCAGTCTTCTGCCGAAGTCAGAATAGCTTCCGCAGCATCTACATCCTGACAATCATAAATAAGTGTATGAGGATAAGAGCAAGCATCATATTGCAAAGTATCGTGACCTGGTTGTAACGCTGCTTGTAGTGCTTTTGGTAAAGTCACAGAAGGGGCACAATGCATGATTAATTGAACCTTTTCTGCTTGTGCAGCTTCAAATAATTTGACCCACTCATAATCAGGTAAAGTGCGTGTGACATTCACATGCAATTCACTGCTTGCATATTTTTTTAACCATGAATCTGAGAGCAAGTGCGTTTGAGTTTCATCATCATACACAAATCTATTAGCTGTCATCTCGTATGCAACCGTAGTATTAAATACAGGTATTTCTTCTTCGAATTGTGCGAGTCGCAAACCTGTTTCAAAACGCACACCCGCTGTGAGCGCTGGCCAATTATAATCATCATCACTGGTAAGTATTTCTAAATGCGCAGGAAGGGGAACAGTTTTTTCTCCATTGTATATGCGTCGGCATGCCCACGCGCGTTGCCAAAACTGTTGGAATTTTTCATGACTCCACAAAGCGGTATTGATCTGAATAGGTCCATCGCCAAGCAGCATCGCTAAAAATTTGGCTTCTATATATTTGAACGAACCATCTGCTCGCATTTGCCAAGAGCCTGTCAGCTGTGTAAGGAAACTGTCTGGGTGAAGATTGATCACTCTTTGGGGATTCACTACATCATCAGAAGTTTTTTGACGAATGGGTAAAGGTGGGAGCGTTTCTTCCAAGACACGAGAACTGATTGGGCACGGTTCTACTTGTTGAAAATATTGATAAAGATCCTCTGGTAATGTTTGATGACCAATAACACAAACAATTTTTATGTTGTTCACTATCGGCAAATTGTCAATGTAACGATTTATAAACACGCTGCTCATTGCAACGATTTGTTTAGAGGTAAATCCAGTGAGATTGATTAACAAGGTGGCAAATGGTGCATGCGCACCTCGATTTAAAAACATACCCAATGGACTACCAGCAGGATCATCCACAAAATTGACTCGGTCGCTGTCCGGATCCTGTCGAATCACTGTGCCAGAACAAACTAACTCTCCTGAACGATTAACACGAAATACAGGATAGGAGGCAGAGGCGAAAGATTCTAGATGCGTACATAAATTAACTGCATCACGCCTATTTACTTCAATTAATATATTCTTTGTCTCAGTGGTTAATATTCGTTCACAGTACTGTTGTAATCCTTCTGAAGTAGAAGGTTCGTGAGGTGTGGTAGTTAATAGAGCAGGTGCCGGCAATGCCACGGCTTCCAGCAATGTTTCTTGAATCATCGCACAGATCACTTCCAGTCCATATCGCGTATATCGTGAATCTGTTTTTTTATTTCTTAAGAGCTGAATATAGTAATATTTCTGAATTTGAGATAATACAGCAACGCTGTGTTGAATTTTTTTTGCGCATATATTCACATCATATTCGAGGAAATTTAAAAGTAAGTTAATCGTATAACGATGAATATTTGGATTCGAGGTTTGAAAAAGACCAACCAGCCACGCGGGCATGCCATCTACATCGCGTAAAAAAATACCTTCTAAATCTTCAAGCAAATAATCGTCTGCTGATGTTAATTGTGCTAATACCTCACCTGCATTATCAATTTCACAAAGCGCTAATAATCCTCCTTCACGAATAAATGATGCTTTATCATGCATAGAGGCCGAAAGAGAAATATCTCTTTCTGCAACGAGAATTAAAGTACCTAATTGATCAGTAAGCTCAGTGCGCAAATTTTCTTCTGTTACGCATCTCCAATATTCTTTGCGGAAATTAGGGTTGTAAATAATGTAATTCTGATTCCCGATTGGAATTAATACAATTGTATGCCAACAATTCTCTAAATAAACAGGTAAATTTATTGTTAACCCATTCAAAAATGTAAATAAATTGTCCCCTAAATATATTTTCTTTGTTGGAAATGGCATTAATTGATATTGCTCTATATCTTTTAAGAGGCTTTTAAAATTTTCTTCTAATTCAGGTGAGAGAGTGTCTTTCTCGCCATCCCAGCTTATGATGCTATCAATATATGGCTTCCATCCCGCCCATTGTTTAGTGCTGAGTACTCGGACGAAAGTATGCGCTAAAGCATTGCAAATACCGCCATATAACTTTGGAATCCATTCGGCGTTTTGTTGAGTCACCTCTAGATATTTTATAACTTTTGCAATAATGAGATCTTGGTTTAGACTGTTTTCCTCGTATGGAGACTGCATAGTGGAAGGAGTGTAATCTTTATATGTTTCGACGTTATGTTTTGGCTCAAAGTGGGTGTTTGGTCTCTTGAAAAAAGGGGAAGCAGAATGGGGGGCAGGAGCAGGTAATGAAGGGGTGGATGGAGATGCAGAAGACAAACCGGAAGTTCTGGGTTCAGCAGATCTATGAAATGCGGGATTGGAAAATTGAGGAGAGAATTCTTTATACCAAATAATTACTCGATTATGTAGAGACTGTCGAAGAAAAGGGTTTTCCCCATCTTTTAAGTATAAGTCGAGGCAATTTTGAACATCAGAAATTTTGTCGGAGGGAGGCAAACTCGCAAGAGAGCGACGTAATTTAGAGATTTCCCCCTGAAAAACTTTGAAATTTTGATCTTCTATATGAACAATGCCGCCTCTCTTTTGTATATTTTCTAATAAAGAATATAATTTTGGGTTTTGTAGTGATAGAGATACGCTTGGATTGGAAAAATAAAAATATCGCAGATTAGGTGTAGCTTGTAGGAACTTTTCTACTGTCTTATAGTTGTTGTAGCCACCATTGAGGTATATATATGTTAATGATGATAAATCTACATCAGCTGTGAAATCGCCAACTATCTCACTATCTGATAAAGTTAGTCCTTTTAGCCCTACAGCGGTTGATGCGATTTGCGCTATATTTTCTGCTGTCAATGTACAAACATCAAAAGATAGTTCTGAAAGAGACCTTAGATTTAAACTGTCCCAATTATTTTCTCTAAAATCCATCTTTGTACAATGTAACCAAGCTAAATTCCCACATTGTAAAGAAGGTGTAATAAAGTTTGCTAGGTTCTGAAATGAAGTTTGATAAATTTGAGCACTCTTAAGAAGAAATAGAGAATGTTGACTGACAATAAAACTATGCACTATATTTGGGGCAGATAAACTTTTCTGACTATCGTCTTCGTCAGAGTCATAACTCACACGTTGTACCGTGCTTGTTTCTAAATGTCTTTTTACTTGAGGAATTCTCACGGGAAAGTCACTAGCATGGCAAAGCGGCATCAGAGAAGGCATACAAAAGAAGCTAGAATTATCATACTTATGGAGTGCTTGCGCCATGAAAAATACTTCTAGTGCAGGTGCAGAATGTAAGACAGTAGAGGGAATAATTTTTGCTCCTCTTGTTGTAGTATATAATTCTCTAAGCGCTGGAAAATTTATTGGTGATATAGGCGCTTTACTGAAGCTATCTGCATCTAAGATCATTTTTTCAACCGTAGAAGCTGTGGCTGTCAATAATTCGCTCAGGACGTTTGATGAAATAGAACTGTGTGCAATGTTAAGCTTTTTAATAAAGAAAATAGTATCGCTGGGAATAAAGCTTTCTTTCTCATACCTTGCTTGATACAAGGTAAGCTCTGTAAGATTAGGCGCACAAACAGTTAATAATTTTTTTAAACAGCCTGCTGCAAAGGAGCGGCAGTTTATTGCTAATATTTCAAGATTAGATTGTTCAAAATCTAAGAACAAAGTTTCACTGTTACAATCAAGACTTAATTCTTTTAGAGTGTTTCCAGTAATAGAAAACCGTCCTTTTCCATAGAGTGGTGATAGTTTAAGCATTCTTAATGAAGAAAAATGCACTGTTTCTAAATCAGAGAATTCACTTCTTCTTAACAATAATTCTTCTAATTTATCCGCGGATGCAACAAGCAGGCCTTTCATAAGAAAAGGTGGTACACAAAACTCAGGTTCACCTTGTGCCGGATGTCCTCCAATATGTAATATTCTTAGAAAGGGTAAAAAATCTATTTTAAAAATCGTATCAGCCGTGTATTCGCAGGCTTCTATTTTCAATATACGTAAACGTTCTGCTGTTTTTAACAAATATGTTATATGAGAAATTTTGACGAGCGCGTATTCAAGATGTAGTTCTGTGATATTAGCAAGATGCTCGATTTTGAATTCTTCGCCATCTGTAGAAACAATGCGACCTGTTTCTATCAATGTGTTCAACTCTTCTTCGTTTAAATTTAATATACAGTATGAAATTTTTATGGATTCAAATCTAGCATGCCAGGAAGTATCTTTGCGGGAATCAAAATGATCTTTGATTAAAACTGCTCCTTTATTAAATGCATCTTCTGTTATTCGTGTGAATATGGTAATGAAGTCTGGATCGTCGAAGAAAGGCTGAACATGACTACTTTTTAGATAATTAAGGGTAGGAAGGCAGTCAGGTTGAGAAAGAGGTTCTTCAGGCGCTTTTTCTTGCAAATTTTTTATTCTTGCCAGCTCATATTCCAATAAATTGTTATTTAAAATTAAAAGACCCTCTCTTCGCAGAGAAGATCGTATTTTGCATGCAGCTTTTAGTACTTCTATATCATCGGTTGGTGTGACTTTATCGCGAATCTCTTTTTCTCTTAAGCACGATACTGAATTTTCATCTAATATTTTTATTTTTTCTTTTTCATCGTCTTGCCAAATACCAATGGTCACCTTTTTGCTAAGCAAATACTTACAGAAAGATACTACTTCGCGCATTTTGTTATCAGACCAAAAAGGTGCTGTGTAATCTGTAATGACAACTAGCTTTGATTGAAAACCAACGGAATCATCAGTTGTAGATTTAAAACAACTTTTTTGTTGAAAGGCTCGTGCGGGAACTGCCTCGCCTGGTCCTGTTTGGCTGTATCGACTTTCATCATCAAAAGCCAGCTTATCTAAATCAGCATGGTAGTAATATGCGGGCAATGGCCATAATTTAAAATTATCGGGCATAGATTTCTCTTTGGTGTTTATAATGTGGGAAAGGATAAAGCATCCTTCTTAAGGAAATATTAAGGACGCAAAAAAGGACGCAAAAATAGCGTCTTTGGGCTATTTTTGTGGGCTGGCAGCCCGCGCTCCCAGGGAAAAGCATTGGTTGGTGGGCACGCAAAAAACGCCACGTCATCCCGTGGAAGATTTGTCCACGGGACCACCCTACGGGATTACGCCAACCCCAACAATAGCTTATTCAAGCGCTTCACAAAACTGGCTGGGTCTTCAAGTGCAGTGCCTTGCGCAAGCTGTGCTTGATCGAACAATACCCATGTCCATTCTGCAAAACGATCTTCGTCAGCTTCGGTTTTGAGTTTTTTAATTAATGCATTGTCAGGATTGAGTTCAAGAATCGGCTGACTGGTGGGGAAGCTCTGCCCAGCTGATTTGAGCATATTTTGTAGATGTATACTCATTTCGTTTTCGTCACTCACTAAACAAGCAGGTGAATCAGTGAGGCGATCAGTCAGGCGCACTTCTTTCACTTTTTCGCCTAACACGGTTTTCATTTGCTTCAAGATACTTTGAAATTCTCCTTCTGCTTTTTTGGTTTCTTCAGCTTTCTTTTCTTTGTCTTCGGGCGTTTCACCTACGTCTACATCACCTTTGGCGACTGATTGCAGTGGTTTGCCTTCAAATTCTGTTAAGTGACCGACTAACCATTCATCAATACGATCGTACATCAGCAATACTTCAATGCCTTTTTTGCGGAAGATTTCTAGCTGTGGGCTGTTTTTCGCGGCGTTAAAGGTATCTGCAGTGACGTAGTAAATTTTCTTCTGCTCAGGTTTCATGCGTGAGACATAATCTTGCAGAGAAACGTTCTGATCTGGATTATCGTTGTGCGTAGACGCAAACCGTAACAACGGTGCAATACGATCTTTGTTAGCAAAATCTTCATACGGGCCTTCTTTGAGCACTTGTCCAAACTGCGTCCAGAACTTTGTGTATTTTTCAGGATGCTCTTTGGATAACGTATCTAACATTTCTAAAATACGTTTTACGCCTGCAGATTTGATGCTTTCTATCACTTGGCTGCTTTGCAGAATTTCTCGTGAGACGTTGAGGGGTAAGTCATTAGAATCAACAATGCCGCGCACAAATCGTAAATAATTAGGGAGCAATTGCTCGGCATCATCCATGATAAACACGCGATGCACGTAGAGTTTTAAGCCGTGTTTGTTCTCGCGGTTGAACATGTCGAACGGCGCACGTGCGGGGATGTATAACAGGCTGATATATTCGAGTTTACCTTCCACTTTGTTGTGCGACCAGGTGAGTGGATTTTCAAAATCATGCGAGATATGTTTGTATAACTCTTCATATTCGCTGTCGGTAATTTTGCTCTTGGGGAGTGTCCAAAGTGCTGTGGCGCGATTCACGACTTCATATTCTGGTGTTTTATTTTTCTCTTTGTTTTCGTCTTTGCTTTCTTCTTTATTCGCTTCTTCATTACCCATTTCCATCTCATTTTTTTGCATTAAAATAGGCAATAAAATATGATCTGAATATTTGGTGATGATGTTGCGTAAGCGGAATTCATCCAGGAATTCTTGGTCTTCTTTGCGAATGTGCAGAATGATTTGTGTGCCGCGTTCTGGGCGATTGATATTTTTGATCACATATTCGCCTTCGCCGGTGGATTCCCATTCCACGCCCTGGTCAGCTTGCATCCCGGCACGACGTGTTTTGACGATGACTTTATCTGCGACCACAAAAGAAGAGTAAAAACCTACGCCGAATTGCCCAATGAGGTGTGAGTCTTTGGCTTGATCACCCGTTAATTTACTTAAAAATTCTTTGGTGCCTGATTGCGCGATGGTCCCTAAATTTGCGATGACTTCATCGCGACTCATGCCAATACCTGTGTCGGTAATCGTGACCGTGCCTGCTGTTTTGTCTACATCAATGTGGATATTTAGATCTGGATTTTGTTCGTACAATGCAGCATCACGAAGTGCTTCAAAACGTAATTTATCTGCGGCATCTGAGGCGTTTGAAATTAATTCGCGCAGGAAGATTTCTTTGTTGCTGTAGAGCGCGTGGGTAACCAGGTGGAGTAATTGCTTTACTTGTGCCTGGAAGCCTAGAGTTTCTTGTTGTGGTTTGACTGTCATGGTTACCTCGGGTTTAGAGTTTTGGAGTTGAACATTTTTAAAAATTTAAATTTACCACAGAGACACAAAGACACAAAGACACAAAGACACAAAGACACAAAGACACAAAGACACAAAGGAAAGATAAAAAACAAAAAGAAAAATTATTTTTTAAAATTAAGATTTTCTTGTTTTTCTCTGTGTCTTTGTGTCTCTGTGTCTCTGTGGTGAATATTCTTTTAAATAAGGGCTGTTTTGAATATTTCAAGTTTATTTTTGCGCTCTCTTCATAATCCCCTGCAATTTCTTAATCGCTTCTATCTGAATTTGACGCACACGCTCACGTGTCAAACCTACTTCTTTTCCTACTTCTTCTAATCCCATTTTTTCATGGCCATATAACCCAAAGCGACGAGCTAAAATTTCCTGTTCTCGCGGTTTCAACTGACTAAACCAGCTATCAACATGCAGTTGCATATCTGCTGTTTCAATTAACATTTCCGGGTCATTGTTAGCATCATCAGGAATTGTATCCACCAATAATCTCGCATTGTCTTTTGCGACAGGCGTGTCCAAAGAAGTCACGTCTTTACTTAATTCCATCATATCGAGAATAGCTTCCAGTGGCTTATCTAGTTTGGCAGCCATCTCTTCACAAGTGGGTTCATGATCCAGCGTTTGCGCTAACTGACGTGCTGCGCGCAGATAAGCATTTAAGCTTTTGGCTTTATGAATGGGGAGACGAATCATGCGTTTCTGATTCATCAGTGCACGTTCTATCGCTTGGCGAATCCACCAGGTGGCGTAAGTGGAAAATCTAAAACCTAGCTCAGGATTGAATTTATCCACGGCGTGCATTAAGCCTAAATTCCCTTCTTCAATCAAATCTAGAAAAGCCATGCCGCGGTTGAGATAGTGCTTGGTGATTTTGACGACTAAACGCAAGTTACCTTCTACCATACGTTTGTGTGCAACCAGATCTCCTTTGATCGCCAGTCGGCTAAATTTTTGTTCTTCTTCTAGCGTTAATAGCGATAAAAACCCTATTTCCATTAAATATAATTGCGTGGCGTTGTGAAACTCATCGCTGTATACCAGATGATCGGGCGCTTGCTCTATTTCCAGATCTAATTCTTCTGGCGCTTCTTCTTCGAGATTCAGCTCTTTTTCTTCTTCTATTTCTGCGAGAAGTTCAAGAGGTGGTTCTATGTCGGATAGTTCCAACGCGGTTGCTGGATCAGCGGTTGCGGTGTTTGGGGATTTTTTCCTGCTCATGAAAATGCTCCTTTGAAAAATATAAAAAAATATTTTGTTTTTCTTTTTGGGTTTTGTGGATTACGAAATATAAAACAATATTTCTAATCCACCCTACACAAAATCGACCCTCTCCACTAGAAAAAGGAATATTTCAAAGCGGGTGCTGCCTAAAATAACTCACTACGCCTTGAACAATCACATCTGCCATCCTATGTTGATAAGTGGGATTCTTCAAATGCTGTTCCTGCGTGGGATTAGAAATATATCCCGTCTCAATTAATAAAGATGGGATGTCCGGCGATTTCAATACCACAAACGCGGCTTGCTCTACGCGTGCATAATGTAATTTGGTGATACTGCTTAATTTATTCAAGATGGAACGCCCCATCTCCAAACTGACGGCAATAGTATGCGTTTGTGATAAATCCAGCAAGACCGAGCGCAATACTTGATCTTTGCTCACTGTGACGCCGTACAATAATTCCGACTCGTTTTCTTTTTTAGCCAGCCAGCGGGCGCCTTCGCTCGTGGCGCCATGCTCTGATAAGGCAAATACTGACGCGCCTGTGGCTTGGTCGTTGTACGCTGCATCTGCGTGAATGGCGATAAAAATATCTGCGTTGGCGCGTTGGGCTATCGATAATCGTTCTCGCAAGGGAATAAATACATCGCTGCGCCTTGTTAATAGCGCTTTAAAACCACGCTGTTGATTAAATGCAGCTTGAAGTTCTTTAGAAATGGCGAGCACCACATCTTTTTCGCGCACGCCGGTAGGTCCCACTGCGCCTGGATCTTTTCCGCCATGTCCTGGATCAATCACGACTATGATGGGTTTTCCTGAGGATCTGGATGGTGTTGCCGGGAGTGCTGATGGTTTTCCTGGGAGCGCGGACGGCTCGTCCGCAGATTTTCCTGGGAGCTGTGTTTTTGCCGGGAGCGCGGACGGCTCGTCCGCAGATTTTCCTGGGAGCGCGGGCAGCTTGCCCGCATTAATAATATCTTTTTTCTCTAAATCATTAATTGCCAACGTAATCGCATCAGCTTCTGTGTCTTCAGCTGTTTTATTTGCAATAGTTTTTTTCGTTGCTGTTACACGAGGAGATGGCGTTAATTCCAATATCAACTGCGCTTTTTTTCCTGCTGCTGCAGCCTGTGTAAACGCCTTCACTGCGACTGGTGCTTTTAACTGAAAAGTTAATTCTAATGGGGACTTATTTGCTTTTGAGGTAATACGATAATTTGTCACAAGCGGAGAAGAGAGCGTGCCAGGCGGTTTGACTGTTTTCCAAATCGTGTTCTGAATACTTAATTTAAGTTGCTGCGTTTGCGCATTGAGTTGCCATTGATATCGAAACGCGCCACCAGTGATTTCAAAACTGAAACGCGTGGCACTTGAGGATGGTGATATTTTAACGCTGGTAATTTTTGCAGTGTCGGCAAAAGCAGAAACAGAAAAAAAAGTGAGTGCAACAATGATATAAAATAAATATCTTCTGATTTTATTTATTCTTTCCATTGAGCAAATACTCCATTATCGCGTCTCCACGCGGCGTTTTACTTTCAAACTTTATCTGCCTACCTGCATTGTGTTGACGTAAATATAAAATCAAATCCGGCACAGGTAACACATCCAGAAAATGATCTGGCCACTCCACCAAACAAATCGCATCCTGGCGGAAATATTCTTCCAATCCCAACTGGCTTAGCTCTGCTGATTGGGCAATGCGATAAAGGTCGAGATGATATACGAAGTGGTGGTTAAATTCATAGGGTTCAATGAGGGTATAACTGGGACTTTTAACACGCTCGTGGTAACCCAAGCCTTGCAGAAATCCACGTACTAACGTGGTTTTACCTGCGCCGAGTTCACCGGATAGGTAAATCCATGCCCCCTGGTTATCACAAGCTTGAGCAAGTGTCTGGCCTAAAGCTAATGTGGCGGGTTCGTTGGGGAGGTAGATAGGATTTTTCAAAATTTCACTCTTTTTAATATTCTCTTAATGCTAACTATTTACACTGACAATAAATTTTAACCATACTATGAAGAGGATTGAGAAATGAAAGAAATAATTAGACATGGGATGCCCTTAATAAGCGTTGGTACCGATCAAACCATACAGTATTCTCTGGCGGATGGGATATTAACCCAGCTGGATTATCATAGCGGCTCCGGATTTTTCACCCGTTCTTACACAGCAAGGCAACCACTCAGATTTGTAGAATTTCCCGAAGTGATGGGCTGTCATCTTGTTATCAGCATTGATCGCGAATCAAATCATTTATGGTGCATGCACGTTTCAACTCCACAACGCGATCAGAAAACCGTACCAGCAGGTTACTTGCAACCACCACCTCCTTATGCACAAATACTCGCTGAAAAATATTCTCAAGATGGTGTAGGAATTTCGCCAGAAAAACAAGTCGATTTTTTTATCATTGATAAAGCGGGTTCTTTCAATGAAGCAATTTTTCGAGATGCTTTAGGCAAGTATGTAGGCAACCTAAACATCATTCGACCAGAAAACGCTACGGATCTCAAATACACACCAGTTGACATCTTTTATGATTTAAAAACTGGGACTATTTTTTTTATACCTGAATCTGAGAGCATCTATCGTCCCTCCTCGCTCAATCGGCAACTTGAGTTGCGCTTCTACCCCCGTACCGCAGAGGAGGCTAAATTATCTTCGTGCCGGCCAAATATTTTAGAAGTTGTGTCTTCTAATGAAACATTAACGTACCTAGAACAAATTAGCCACAACCATGCTATCGCCGATCTTTTTCAAACTTATCATTACAAAGAAAATATCTTATCTATTTTAGAATCTGATGAAGCCTTTACAAAAATCTCTCATCTTCTTGATGAGCAGTTCCATAAGTTTCCTGACGATGAAAATCAGGCTATTTTTATGGTTGGATTTTCTATTCTTTCCGAACGGAATGCACTAGCTATAGGGTTGGGCGAAAAAAAAGATAACCTTATTCAGGTTGCATTAGCACTCATAACATTTTCAGCAAAAAGAGGAAGTAAACAGGCTGCGTATTTTTTAGCGGAACTGTATGCGAATCGTAGAGACGAGGGTTATGATGTTATTGGAGATGAAGAAAAAGCAATGCATTTTCTAAGTCTCGCCGCAACAAATGGTTCGGCCACAGCGGAAAGATTTTTGGATAGCGGTGAGCGTTGGTTTATTGAGCCTGAAAAAACAACTCTACCTATGGAAAGTTCCGCGGCTGTTGAAGGAGACAGGCCTGCTACCGTACTAGAGGAAGATCACAGAGAAGAAAAACATGATGCTCCCAGCCTAGGTGCAATACTCGCAGCATCAATGGCCGGTGGGGTACTATCTCCCTCTGCTACTGGCGCTTCTCCAACCGAAGGATCTCAACCTCATTAAGATAGCAGCACCACCGCATGGGCAGCAATCGCTTCTTCCTGCCCAATAGGTCCTAATTTCTCCATCGTGGTTGCTTTCACATTCACACAATCACGTTTGATACCCACATCTGCTGCAATGTTTTCGCACATTGTTTCAACATAAGGCGCAAGCTTTGGCACTTCTGCAATCACACTCACATCAATATTTTGAACTTGAAATCCGCGTTGTTTGAGAAGCGTCACAATATGCCGCAAAAAATCTCGGCTGTTGGCTTGTTTCCATTTGGGATCGGTATCAGGAAAATGTTTGCCAATATCTCCCAATGCTGCCGCGCCCAATAGCGCATCACAAACAGCATGCAGCACTACATCGCCATCCGAGTGTGCACACATGCCTTTAGAAAAAGGAATTTTCACGCCCCCTAATATTAATGGCTTGTCTGCTTCAAAACGATGAATATCAAAACCATGGCCAATGCGCATTAAAATGTTCTCCAAAATATAATGTTGCTTATATCCTAATTTTCATATTAAGATGAATTACGCTGTGACTGCGTCGATACTAGCAGGTTCAGATTGATCTCTCTGACACGGCGCCTTCTTCTAATTTCATATAATCCATCTCAAAATATTTTTCTACCAATTTGGTAGTTGGGACTAAACCAACATCTTCACCCCAATCACTAACAACAATCCTGCAAATAACTTTCTCAACATCAACACGGGTAATTTGTGCGTCAACTTTGCACCTAGCGGCGCCATCAACAAACTGGGTAAAGCAATCCCTAAAAAAGCAGGCCAATAAATAAAACCCGTGCTCCAGGCGGGTAAACCTGGCTGGTTATAGCCGACAAACATCAATCCCATGGTGGCCGAAATCGCCAGCGCTACCCCAATCGCCGCACTTGTTCCCACAATTTTGTGCATATTTACATGAAAATAATGCAATATCGTGCCCGTGATGGTGCCACCCGCAATACCCAATAAAGTAGAAATGGTGCCACTAATAAGACTCAGCAAAAATAAAATAATCTTAGAGGGGATTTTTTCAGGCTTTTCCGCTTGCTTGCGACTTAAAAACATTTGCACTGCCGCCAACATACAAAATACACCAAAGCCCATCACAAGATAATCAGGATTGATCCACAATAAAATAGTCGGCGCTATAAATGATGCACCAATCACAATGCCTGGCGTCATTTTTTTGAAGAGTGACCAATGTATCGCATGATGACGCCAATGTGTGCGCAGCGCTAAACTCAAGGTGATGATAGAACAGGCAAGTGAAGTAGCAATAGCCGTATGCACCAACTGTGTAGGCAATACAATTTGAAAGTGCGTGAAGATAAAAATCAAAGTGGGAATAACGAGCAAGCCGCCACCAATACCCAATAAGCCAGACGCAAACCCTGCGAAACAACCGAGCAATAAATAACAACCAAATAAAATAAACTCAATCTCCATAGTAATTATCATCTCAATAGTAAGGCTGGCACAAACATGCAGATTTTAGGCTAATTTGGTGAAAAAAAATTTTGAAAAAACGGAACATATATAGATATTTGAGTATTTTGAAAAAATTTTTTCCGCCAAATTAGTCAAAAGATGCGTGTTTCTATGAAGAGGCTATACCATTACGTTCCATATTGTAACCACACGGGCATAACACTGTTGATATATTCCATAAATTTCCACAACCCCACTCGATGTTCTATGGTACCAAAACGATCCATTTTAGCTTCAGGAAACGCAATACCAAAACCAAACAATCCCGGCGCAATAATACCACTGCCAGCGTTGTATTCTAACCTACGCATGCCTTCGACTGGGACCAAGCGTTTTTGAAAACCTGTGGCGTACACCACTTTGTTACACATCGGTAACGTAACACGGATATTTTCTTCATCTGAAATCACGCGTTGTAATTTATCTGGTAATTTGCCATCGATATGTTTTCTTGCCCATATTGCTGCGTTACCTTTTAAACCTGTATCGTCAAACAAAATCCAGTCTTCAAAATAAACCGCATATCGTAATGGCGCGAGATAAAAGTTAATGACTTTTTTGACGTTCGTTTTTTCAATCAAATTTTCTAAAATAATGATCGCTGAGTGAGAAGAACCAAATACTGCGATGGTATCTTCTTTATCACACGCTGCGTTTAATTTATCGGGATCCAAAGCCGTAGATAAATGAATTTCTTCTACATCCGGAAATGATAGTGAATGCGGTTCAGCGCCTGTTGCTAATATCACATTTTTTGCACGTACTTTTATACCCATTGGATTTGAAGGAGCTGGGTAGGCGTCAACCTGATGAGTCCCCGGAGCATAGTCAATCCTATGTGAGGACGACGAATCAGGTTGAGAACAACCCCAGAACTTCAAAGGCGATGGGTATATGTCAGATAAAGATATCTCCCAATATCTGTCACGTAATTTTAATTGCTGCGCTTTGCTTTGAAATACTTGAACTTTGGTTTGTAACTGTTGCGTAATCCACCGTAGTGGCTCTGCGGCTAATCCTAACAAACAAGTTGTATTGGGATCTGTTTTTTGAATGTCAAACTCAGGTGCGGATGCGTAATCAAATGCACGACAGGCTTCATAAAATTTTGAGAAGAGTCTCACGCGTGTGTTACTAGAAACTTTGCACCACTTAGTGCCAAAATCTCCCACCATAAACGCTGGATCAATCCAGGCGATTTCTTTGGGTGAAATACCGTGATCCATTAATTTTCCTACGGCAGCGATACCTGCAGGGCCTGCACCAACTACCGCCCAAGTGAATGTTGAGTTTGTCATTGTTTTATATCTTCCACCCAGTGGTATAAATTTTCTCAAGGATTTTAATAAATCCTTAATGTTTTTGTATTACGATGCTCGGGAATTACATGTTCTAAACCATTTTTAAACTCACTTCATTAAGGGAAAATTGATATGCGAGATGGTACAAATAATAGAAAGTATGCACAAGGTCAACGTCGAACTAGTACTAAGAATGATCTATTCGGAGATCTAGGTTCTTATCAACATAAAAGAAACTCAGATTATGACCAACATGCCGAGTGGGAGACAGCATCAGAAAACTGGGATGCAGCACAAGCTAACTATCAGTCAAAAAAACAACGCTACTGGCAGAAAATTTCTCCTCTACACAAATTCTTCACCGCGATTTTCTCTTTCGTTGGCGTAAGTTTATTGGGATTTGGCCTCTTACGCACTAGCTCTGCCATACCCCTGTTACTCGCTGAAAAAATTGCCATCGATTTTTTGCTCGCTGGCTTCATATTGGTCGGCCTTGTCACTATTATTGCGATGCTGATTTCAAGACTTCCAACACGCAAAACCCAGCCAAACATGCCTAAAGATGCTATCGCCACAATAGCACTTGGCATAGTTCTTGTTGCTGCAGCTACGATTACTTTTATTTTATTCGGCGGAGATATCCTCTTTGGCACACACATGTATAGCGTGTTAGCTAATATCACCATCGGGTTTCCTTTTGAACCTCTCATGATCGCAGGGAGCGTCGTCACACTGATCACGCTATTAGCACATGGATTGCATAGCCTGAATCCCAAAAATATATTCTCTACCGTCAATAAAAAAGCTGCTGCTGTCATTGTTTTTACCGCACTCGCTATTGGCGGTGTAGGCGCTATATTGGCAGGTGTTTTCAACGCACCACTCGGGTTGGGAATTGCACCATTGGTCAATGGCGCTGCCACGCTGACAGGTGGATGGCTAACCGCTGTCGGTATCGCTGCGCTTGTCGTGGGATTCCTCGCGACGCTTGTCGTGATTGGACGTATGAAACCAGTAGCACGTAAAGAAGATGACCCCCTTTATTTTTCTACTGCTAGAGGTGATGATGAGGCATTCCCACTTCTTTCACCACCTAGAGAGGCAAAAAAATCTACTTTTAGACCTACAGCTGACACTTCTGCTGCACCTAAAGCTAAAGCAACACCACCTCCTCCTCTTCCACCTAGACGACCTAAACCTAAACTAGTCGTCGCTACTGCCGATGCGCCTGCTAGACGAAATGCTTCTGCTGCACCTAAAGCTAAAGCAGCACCACCAGTTCTTCCACCTAGACGAGTCGCTGCTGTTCCAGCTGCTAAAGCATCACCACCTATTCCACCTAGATCTGCTGGCGCTTCTGCCAAGGCGCCTGGACAACCAGGCGTGTTTGGCTCCGGGCATGATGGTAAAGCTGCTGGTTCTGCCGCCAATCAGACTCGTGGCAGTGTAGTAACAGTACGACAGAGTGGTCACGACTAAAAAAACACGTAGCGAAGTTGTGTACAAAGATTATTTGCTGCCCCGGTATTCTTTTCTTTAGCTGTCATTGCGAGAAAGGAGCGTTTTTTGCGACTGACGCGGCAATCCAGAAAAATTATTAACTAACAAACCAAAAGAAAATTTTTTGAATTTGGCTTTTGGTTTTTCCTGGATTGCCGCGAAGCCCGCAAAAAACGCGTCCTTCTCGCAATGACGGCCAAAGAAGGAAATCCGAGTTACAAAATATTTTTGCCGTGCACTAAATAAAGATCTTCCACATAGGTAATTTTAATATTCTGTCTTGAACCTTCTACCATCAGCGGATGATAACCCGCATATTCTATGGCGCTGGATTCGTCTGTCATTTGCCTGTTTTCTGCAATGGCTTTTTTCAATGCTTCATATAACAAACCATATCTAAACATCTGCGGTGTTTGCGCTTGCCAGACATGTGCTCGATCAATGGTAGAAATTATTTCGTTTTGAGCGTTCGTGCGTTTTAACGTATCCCGCGCGCGAGTGCCCAATAATCCACCGACAGGATGATGCTGTAAAGTGGTGATTAAACAATCAATGTCTTGTGAACACACATACGGCCGCACGGCGTCATGCACGAGCACCCAATCATCTTGTTTTGCCATCGATTGCAATGCAAGCAACCCTTGATAAACTGAAATCTGACGTTGATTGCCACCTGTGGTGGTGAGTAGTTTTTCTGCGGGAAAAGTAGATTGAATAGGTGAGAAGTAAATGTCATCGTTTGCTGTGACTACAACAATTTTTTGAATTAAGGGATGTGTGAGAAAAATATCAATGCTATGCGCGATGATGGGTTTGCCATTGAGCGGGAGATATTGTTTAGGCGTTGTGCTACCTACGCGTTTGCCGGTACCTGCAGCGGGGATGATGACCCAGAACTGTTCTTTTCCTTTTTTCATTTTGTATCAGCTCAGCCCCCTGATAAAAACACGCATCTTTTGGCTATCTAATTTAGGCGTATAAAAATGGCTTTTGTAGCCTCGATAAGCAAATTCGCCAGCGATGAATGAGCGCATCGAGGGAAGATCCTAATTCATGTGCGAGTTGGGGTCATATTTTCAGCAAGAGCCCTCTCGTGTGTAGAAAGGGTAGAAGGTGATCTAGCAACAAGTCCCTCCTTTAAAGCAGCTGCCAAAACATCTTGAGGCAATGCAGGTGGCGATACAGGATGAACTGATACAGGTGGTGACTCGAGAAGAGGTTTCACACTGCCTACACCAGCAGCAGCGTCTACCTCATGCCGTTCTTCTACGCCTGCAATAGGTGGGGGAGCGCTTGCAGCATCAGCTAATTTTACTTTTGTTGAAGCAATAACAATTGCGAGCTCTTCCTTGGCTTGTGCTGGCATCTCCCAGGTCAATGTTTGGACTGCTGATTCTTCTACTGCATTTTTTATGCGAATTTCTAACGCAGCTATTGAATCCTTGCTAGTTTCACTCAGTAAATTATTCTCAATTTTTAGTGCTTGTATAACTTTTTCGCTTATTGCTGCTTTCGCTTTCTCTTGAAACAATTTCCAGCACTCTGATACGCGATCGGCATATTCTAGCGTTGGTTTTTTTCTAGAAAAAAAAGCAGTACCCCGAGGAGCAGTACTTTTTTTGTGGGGGATATGGCTTCCTAAAAATCTTTGAAAATTTGTCAGATAAGGCATGATATTCACTTCGAAGCGAGTAACGATAGACATTATTAAGCGAGTGATTGTTTCGTTCTTTGACTGCCGTTGCTGCATATCAGCTAAGCGGGTGGCTTCAATAATTAATTCCTTAAGCATATATTTACATTCATCTGTTAGCGATGGAAGCGCATCGATAGTTTGAATATTCAAGTTTTCTTGGGTGATTAACACTGTTTTTTGTAACTCTTTTTCTTTTTCTATGTGAGCTTGATGTACGCGATGATCTTCTGTTGCTTTCTGTGTAAGTCTGCCTATCTCTTCGCGTAAATGTGCATTATCCTGCAGTAATTTTGTTTTCTCTGAACATTCAGGAGACGCTGCTATCTCTAAACTTAGCATTTTTGCTGTTAATTGGCGAAGGTGTTCTTCAAGTTTGCTAATTTCTCCTTTCAGCTTTGCAATATCCCCTGCTTTGTCCGCTAATGTAGCCTCTTGGCGCTCTAATTTTTGCTGAAGTGTTTCTGACTCAGTAATTTTTTGAGTTAATCGCTCAGTAACATCTGCTAGTTTATCCGTTTGTTCAGTTGTTTTTTGTTTCTGAGTTTCTAAAACATCGGTCAAATTCTTTTCTACAAGAACTAACTGTGCTTGAAGATCTGCGACGTTTTCTTTCGTACGGTTTAGCTCTTCTTCCGCACGCTTTAGCTCTTCCCGTATTTCCCGGGCATCTTCTTGGTATGCAGCTTCTAATCTTGCCACTGCAGTTTGGAACTCTTCGGAAGAAAAGATTGGCGTTTTTTTCGATGGACTCTGTGTGCTACCAACCGCCTGTTTAATATTTTCTGTTGCCATGTTTCACCTCTCTATTGGTTATATTTATGTATGTCTCTCTTCAGAGAATCGCATTTTAAATTGTTAATTTTATTAGCCTAAAACCTGCGCGTTTGTGCCAACCGTAGCATGGGGTGATCTATTACTTCATTTCACGATCTGATAAAAAACCTCATCATTCTTGATCAAGCCTAACTCTTTTCTTGCGCGTTCTTCAATTGCGTCATTGCCTTGTTTTAAATTTTCCACTTCAGCAACTACCTGCGCATTTCTCGCTTGCAAAGCAGTGTTTTCAGTTTCTGCTTTTTCAATTTGATCTTTCATTCGCCAATATTGTGGTAACCCACTAGGCGAGAACCACAATTTATATTGCAGCCATACGAGCATGATTAAAAGGACAATGATAAAAATTCTTGAAGGCTTCATTTTTTATTCAGCTGTTTTTCGTACACGTGATAATCTAAATTCCGGTACAACTCCTCGCGTGTTTGCATCTGGTCTATGAGTGATGCCTGCGTGCCGTCAAGGCGCAGTGTTTCATAGACTTGCCATGCCGCATGATTCATCGCGCGAAAAGCTGACAGCGGATACAACACAAGACTCACACCTACTTTTCGTAACTCTTCTACTGTAAATAATGGCGTGACACCAAACTCGGTAATATTCGCTAATACTGGCACATGAATTTGCTGGGTAATTGTTTTGTATTGCTCCAATTCAGTGACGGCTTCCATAAATATCATATCGGCGCCTGCTTCTACATACAGTGCTGCTCTGTCGATGCTAGCCGCTAAACCTTCTGCCTGAAGTGCATCCGTACGCGCCATGATAACGAAATGCTTATCTGTTCTGGCATCCACCGCAGCTTTAATGCGATCGACCATTTCAGTGGGAGAAACGAGTTGTTTGCCTGGACGATGTCCACAACGTTTGTTGAAAGACTGATCTTCGATGTGTACGGCCGCGACGCCTGCTTTAGACATTTGACGAATGGTTCGCGCGATATTCAAGGATGAACCCCAACCTGTATCGATATCAACCAGCAAAGGTAATGGCGTGACGTCCGTGATACGCCGCGCGTCTTCTAATACGTCATTCAAGCTGGTGAGCGCAAGATCGGGCAATCCCAATGAGGCATTCGCGACACCCGCACCCGATAAGTAAATCGCTTTGTAGCCTGCATGTTCTGCCATGCGAGCACAGTAGGCATTAATAGTACCTACCACTTGCAGGGGTTTTTCTTTACTGACTGCGGTTCGGAATTTTTTTCCGGGTGTGTTGTCTTGAGGCATTGTTTTTTTTATGTATTAATTTCTACCAGCTTTTCCATTAACTCATAACATAATAATTTCGTGCCTTCTTTTTTCAAAGCAGAAATTTGAAATACCGGTTTTTTCCATTTCAATTTTTTCACAATCGCCTGTGCACGTTCAGCCACTTCATCGGGATTAAGTAAATCAATTTTATTCAGCACCAACCAACGTTCTTTTTTGGCTAATTCAGGACTATATTTTTCAAGTTCTTTTTCAATTGTACGAATATTAGCAATAGGATCAGAGCCATCATTAGGGGCGATATCTACCAGATGTAATAACACGCGTGTGCGCATTAAGTGTTTGAGAAACTGAATGCCCAAACCTGCGCCTTCAGCTGCACCTTCAATTAAACCGGGAATATCTGCAATCACAAAACTGCGTTGATCGTCTACACGTACGACGCCAAGCTCAGGATGTAAAGTGGTGAAAGGATAATCAGCCACTTTGGGGTGAGCGGCAGACACAGCGCGGATAAAGCTGGATTTTCCTGCGTTGGGAAGCCCTAACAAACCTACATCTGCCAGTAATTTCAACTCCAAACGTAATTGGCGATGTTCGCCAGGTGTGCCGCTGGTGGTTTTACGCGGTGCGCGGTTAGTACTGCTTTTAAAACGTAAGTTGCCTAAGCCATGAAAACCGCCTTTTGCAACACAGGCTGTTTGATCGATATGGGTAAGATCAGAGATTTCTTCCTCTGTGTCCACATCAAAAACCATGGTGCCCACAGGTACAGAAATAATGAGATCGCGACCTTTGGCACCGGTGCATTGGCTGCCCATGCCGTTTTCACCGCGTTGTGCGCGATGATGACGTTGGTAACGAAAATCGACGAGGGTATTGATATTGGGATTAGCTTGTAGATAGACGCTGCCGCCGTCTCCGCCGTCTCCGCCATCTGGGCCGCCAAAAGGGATAAATTTCTCGCGACGAAAGCTCATGCAGCCATTGCCACCATCACCTGCTTCAACATGGATGATTGCTTCGTCAACGAATTTCATGGGGTTTTCAGTTGGGGGGCGTGCTGATTTTGGTTGATGGGCACGCAGAAGGCGCTTTGTCCACCCTACCTGGCAATCCAGGAAAAACCAAAAATAAAAAAATCAAAATTTTACGACTCTTGATCTTTTATCTCTTTCTTTACCACACACACAAACATGCGATTATGCGGACCTTGTATTTTGAATAACACTTGACCATCTACTAATGCAAAAAGCGTGTGATCACGACCCATGCCTACATTTACACCTGGGTGGTATTGCGTACCACGCTGGCGAATAATGATATTACCAGCTGTTACTTGCTCGCTGCCAAATTTTTTAACGCCTAAAAATTTAGGATTAGAATCGCGGCCGTTACGTGTACTACCGCCTGCTTTTTTGTGTGCCATTGTGAACCTCGTAAAAACATGTAGGGTGGATTAGGAGCGTTGTATGCTCTGTAATCCACCAGCAAATTAAAAAATAAAATTTTTTTGATTTTTATATTTTTGGGTTTTGTGGATTACGGCAAAAACCGCCGTGCCACCCTACATCACCCTACGCATTAATTTCATTAATTTTGATTTCAGTAAAATCCTGACGATGTCCTTGACGTCGCATATAGTGTTTGCGTCTACGCATTTTAATAATATGGATTTTGGGGAATCGCCCTTGATCGATGACCTCTGCTGTCACATGGGCATTTTGAATAAAAGGTGAGCCTATCTGTACTTCAGATTGACCATTGCTTAATAAGAGCACCTGCTCAAATGAGACTGAATCGCCCACAGCATTGGGGAGTTTCGCCACTTTGAGGGTTTGACCTGCCTCGACGCGGTACTGTTTACCGCCTGTAATAATAACTGCTTGCATGAGTTGCTCCAATAAATAAGTACTACCTAGAGATTAAGGCGGGGATTCTAAGGGATCTTTTTGGCTACCGCAAGCAAAATCCTCGAAAATCCTCGATACGCGAAAAACATATACTCCCTGTGTTCACGTTCACTTGTGAAAATTATTCAAAAGTGAACGTGACTATTGTTGAAAAATGCCGCAGTGAGGCAGATTTTATAGGTGACAA